>Ga0114964_10002249_pt1 | contig 13514 bp, 17 predicted proteins | sample C_131016_MF_Meta_FD_92638 | JGI IMG/M metagenome (GOLD analysis project Ga0114964, IMG submission 92638) | Freshwater microbial communities from Lake Croche, Canada to study carbon cycling - C_131016_MF_MetaG | ecosystem: Environmental > Aquatic > Freshwater > Lake | place: Lake Croche, Canada... | reverse complement strand
TTTTCTCTCCTTTAAAAACTCATTAGAGCATCTAAAATTGAGGAAATAGATTTTTGTTATTTTTTTCATTAAATTGTCTATATTTATATTATAGTCATACATTATTTTTAACTGAATTATAGTTTTACTCCAATTATCCATAAGTTCATTTAATACCTTCTTATATTTATATTTTTGTTTTTCATCATATAATAATTGATGGTTTATTATATTATTGGTTTCCATAATATTATTTTCATCAGTTATATAATATTCCATATATACAGTATATAATTATTATATTTTTATATTATTTTATTTTTTTATATTAATATTATTATGTATAAATGTAAATTATTATTATGTAAAAAAAGAAGACATATATTTCTATAATTTCTATATATTTTAATATTATTCTAATTTAGGATTCTTATAATAATATATGTCTTCTTTTTTTACATAATAATAATTTACATTTATACATAATAATATTAATATAAGAATAACAGTATAGTATATAGTATAATGAATAGTAATAAAAGTTTTGATTTTGAAGAATGGGAAGTAGTTGAACCTTTAGAGGTATTGGTTAGAAAATTAGAAAATGAAAATATGGTTTTAAAAAATATCATTATAGAATTAAATAAAAAATTAGAATTAAAAAATAATAGTCAAAAAAATAATAAATATAAAAGTAGTAATGGATTTTAATTTAAATATATAATAATATACTATATATATAATACAATGTTAACAGATCAACAGATTCACGATTTATCAGATAGAATGAAAATACCTTTAGCTGGTGTTTATTTTAAAGATGAATTACCCTTAAAAATAGAAGTAAACAAAGGATATATTATTAACTTACAAGACTCAAAAACAGATGATGGACAAGAAAATGACGGTACTCACTGGACTTATTTACAAGTTAATAAATCACCAAATGGAACAATAGAACCCATCTTTTTTGACCCTTACGGCGTTGAACCATCCGAAGTTATTAAAAAACGGGTTAAACATAGTTTTAATAAATACTTACCTTATACTAAAAAAGATATACAAAGTTTAATGAATAATGCTTGTGGATTCTATTGTTTAGCTTTAGGACACTTTATCAATTCATCTAAACATAGGACTGGACATCTATATTATGATATTGATAACTTTTTGGAAATGTTTGATGATTTAAATACATCTATTGATTGGAAGAAAAATGAATACATACTTAAACATTTTTTCAGATCAGAAGACCCAGCCTTAAGAACTGCTATTGATGTTATTAAACCTTTAGAATCAATATCATCAGAAGACGAAAAAGGGGGTAAAGATATGACTAAAATTGAGGTTGGGGTTAAATATATGGATAAGAAATAAATAAGAATATATATAAAGAATTAATTATATTATAATATATATGGATACACAAACAATTATCAAATATAGCTCTTATACTGAATCACAAAAAAGAGCCACACAAAAATATAGAGAAAATAATAAAGAAAAAGTCAATGAACAAAGAAAGAAATATTATGAAGAAAGAAAGGTTAAAGACCCTTCATTTTTAGAATATAAACGAAATAAAGCTAAAGAATATTATCTTAAAAAGAAAATATCGGTTATTGAACCTATACCAGATGAAAAACCAATTGATCTAGTTCCCATTGTTGATGAACCAAAAATTGGTCTAGTTCCCATTGTTGAAGGAATATCTTTTTTATCTCCAATTGATATTGAAATAGTCCCCGAACCTATTATTGAGGATATACCTATTAATTTAGTTCAACAACAAATAGAAAGAATTGAAAAAAGAAAAAGAACTAAAAAACAAAAAACGATTTAATAAATAATTTAAATATTTTAGTATATATAACCATAATAATATAGTTATAGTATGAATTACTATTTTGATTTTTTTAGAAAATATAAACAATATAATATTTATCTATTTTTCCTTAAAGATAAAGACCGCCTCCAGATGCATGAATGCTTTGATATTGAGGAGGGAGAGTGTGTTGAAATTGAAAATTAACTCCATTTGGTTGCGACATATGAGCTGGTACAACTCCATGTCCTTGATGTAGTGTTCCTCTACCTTGTACAACACCCCTTGATCTCATAGAAGCCGGATGAATCCCACAACCTCTTGATGGAGGAGCATTTGGTTCATCCCAATGTGATTTAGATGGATTAATTGTATGTCTCATATCAATTGCACTTTTAGCCATTCCAGCACTCATTCCATTTGCAACTGCATTATCAATATTTGCGCGTCCTAAATAACCCATATTAGTACCGATATGTTTATTCAATTCATGTAATCGTTTATGTTTATCAGCACTAATACCCAAACCACTTATACCTTTGTTAGCTTCTTTAGCTGCTACACCTGCCACGGCTTTTGTTAATGGTTGATATTCTTTTGGTGTAGAATCTACGGCTGCTTTAGCAAGGGCTTTAACTCCTTCTTTAGCTATTGGTTTAGCTATTTTAATTAATGTTTTTCCAGTTTTACTTCTTCCAAATTTTTGTAATTTAGATCCTATACTTTTAAACAACGACCCACCACCAAACAATTTATCTAAATGAAAACTGTCTTCTTCATCATCCATTTTCTCTTTATGTGTTTCGGGAGTTAAAGCTTTGTTAGCTTGGATTTCTTCATCAGCTAGTTTAAGTTCAGCTCCTTTTCCTTTTTTAAAAGTTTTAGTCATTAAAGAATAAGTATCGGGATGAACTAGAACATTAAATCCTGTTCCATGTTTAACTCTTACTTTATGTCCATTACGAAGCTTAGAAGCTTGTCTTTCCGATATATCTAAAGGTAATAATTTCATTATATAATAGAATTACTACTTATATTTTTAAGTTAAAAATAATACCTTAACTAATTATTAAGGCTTTTTTTAAGTTTATATTGTTCCCTTCGTTTAATTAATCGTTCTTCTTTATGTTCTGGTGTTTCTTTTGCTCTTTTATTTTTAACCCATTCAGAATAATACTTTTTATCTTTTGTTTTATCCATATCAGCTTTAATTTTCATTCCTTTTTCCCTTCTATCCTTTTCTGCCCATTCTTTCTTATATTCTTTTATTTTATTATTTCTTTCCTCTTTTTGTTCATCTGATAATAATTCAATTAAATCGGTTCTATTATGTCTATTTTCAAGCCTTGTACTCCATCTTAAATTATCTAAACTATTATTATGTCTATTTCTATCTATATGGTCTACTTCTGGTTTATTTTCTGGATTATCTATATATTGCAATAATAATAATCTATGAATAAAACCATTACTCTTTTTACGTTTGATTATATTATTTTCAAGTGATTTTGGTTTTGATAAATTAACATATAAATATCCATCTTGTTTTTCTTGAGGACTCATTATTATATCATATTTGCAACTGTATATATCACCATTTCTATTTATTTTATAAAGATTTTCATAACCTTTTATAAATTCAAACTCTGTATTCATTTATATTATATAATATTCATTAAACTTTAAATCAAAATAGATTTTTTAATATACCTCTTATACACGCGCCCCCGTTATAGAATCAATATTTACTTCCACGCCATATTCAACAAACACCCATAAATCAACAGATTTAGCACTTTGATTTGTACCAAGAATTTGTATTGCTTTTGGTACAGATTGTTCAACCGGCAACATTCTCTCAACATTGACATAATAATAGCATTGAGACATTTGAAAATCATAATAACTAATAAGCCCGGATGTGATACCATCGGTTAATCCACCATTAACAGCATTTTGACCATACAATTGATTATTAAATTGCTCAAACGTGTATCTTTGAGTATTATAAATTGCATTTTGACCAGAGATTTGAATATTAAAGTTATTGAAATGACACAATGGAGATGTAGTACCAGTTCCAGCTGTATCAAATGGTGATTGATATACGGGAACACCATAACCATTTACTCCTAAACCAGTATTATCAGATGTAGCATTTCCGGGTGAATAAAATGGAATTATCAAAACCGATTTAATATTTGCAATACCATTTGTAATCAAGTTATTGAATTGTTGTCCAGCACCAATACCCTTAACTTGATATTGATAAATATCAGTATATTTGATTTGCTTGATCGGATTTGATAAATACGCTTGTTCAAATACCGGATTAAATGTATAAGCTGGTACATATAAATAAATTGATTTTGACCCTTTACCAGTTGGTATAGTTAAATTTCCTTTATTTGATGAAATCAAATTAGAAAGTGGAACAGCTCCAACAGATAAATCGGCATAATAATTACCATTAGGTAAAGCACTTATACCCCCTTGTTCTTGATCGCCATAAAATCCAGATATCATCAACGGATTTACTCCGCCTACGGGTACTTGTGGAGCATTTATTAAGGTTAAAACTCTTGCAGCATCGGTTCCTCCAGCTATATTAAATCCAACGGATGAATTATTCAAATTCATTGTCATTTTCATAAACACACCTTTAAGTAATGGACACATATTAAAAAAAGAATGGATATGTTTGAGCTGTACTGTAGCCATAATTGTTATTTGTATACATCCTGGGTGAGTTGCATTTGAAGCACTTGTAGAACTAATAAAAGATTTCCATAATTGAGATGCGCTATCACCATACATAAGCGATGTTGCACCGTTATTATTACCACCATAAACAAATGATACTGTTGAATTAACACCTGCAGCTGGATTGTAATTAACCCATTCCATTCTTTTTGAAAATCCTGTATTACCTGCATTTTGATTAAAGTTTGTATCGGGATCTGACAAGACAATTGGATATAAATTTATATCATTATTTGCTGTTCCTGGAGATGCTAGAACACCACCTGAATTGATAAATGTAAATGATCCTGGATCATCTGGGTAAAAACCTATAGTTGGACCTTGTGTAAGAATGTCATTATACGACAATGTTGTTAAAAGTTTAAAAGTATTCCACATTTGACAAAACGGGGTTTGTTGAATAATCGTTGTTCCATTATAATCAAGAGTAAATGAATGGATAATTTGACCATACCAATTTTTTAATCCCATTGCAAAGTCCGAATTATAAGCACCATCCCATATCCCAGTTCCTAAAAGTTTTGTTGCATTTGAATATGCTGTATTATTTCCACTAGCACCTATTAATGTTTCTACTAATGGTATTAAAAGATATCCTTCCCTATATCCCAACCATTTATTACTATTGGATAATTGAGATGTATCAATAATAGATTGATTATTTTGGTAATTTTGATTTTGGTTGTCAAGAATGTTCAACCAATCTTTTCGGATAAAAACATTTGGTGAACCTTCAATTTCTTGACTTAAGTCAAAGACTAATTTATCAGCACTCATAATTATATATACGATTATATATAACCATTTTTTTAAATAGAAATTCATTATTTATTGATTTTTTAAACTGACATAACAATATTTTTCTTTTTTAATCCACTTGTAGGAGGCATTAAATTTAGTTTAGACAATTTACTACCAATCTTATCGGCTAGTCCAGCTCCTGATGGTTTTGATTTTGACGAAGCATAAGGATTATGTTTTGTTGTTTCAATATAATCATCTAACGAGTGGTAAGATGATTGACCACCCATACCACCGTCTAATAATACAGCCCCAACCCCTGATCCAACAACCGATCCGTTCATAGTTCTTATTTTTGCATTTGAATAAGGTAATTTAATATGATGAGTTCCGAAAACCATTTATATCTATATTGATATATTTATATATTTATATTGATATATTTATAAATCATCTGATTCTTTATATTGATTAAAATCCATAATATCAAACATGTTTCTTAAGACTTTATCAGCATCATTAAGATTTGACACCAATATTATTATATCTATATTATGGATTTTAGATTTCATACAACAACTATCAAACCTATCAGTATATTCATATGTTTTATCCTCACAACCTGGAGACACCCATAATTCATATTTACGAATATTTATAGAATCAAAAATTAATAAAATTCTATCCTTTTTATTTTCTTTAACAAAAGATTTTCTATTATATAAATCTACATTTAATTCTTTTGTATTGATAAATTCTATCTTATTTTTATATGTATCAAATAAATATTTTAATATTGGATTATCATTATAATTTTCTATTGTATGAAATTTTATTTTATCATATATATCATCATAGTTAGAAATATAATTACATATATATTTTAATCTTTCATCATATGAATAACATGATTTTCCTATTAATAATTTTCTAATATTTGCTACATCTGAATTCATTATATATAATTCAATAATTATATATAGTAAGTAAATATTTATATTATTTTTATTCTATTAAATATTTTTCTTCAATATAAAAATATTTATTGACACATCTAAATTCATCATATTCAAGTTTTTCCAATTCTTCTTTTACATCATCATAATTTTTATAACAACCTAATATTTCGGTATAATTATCATCATAATTATCATTACCTTTATAATGCATATATAAAATATAAACAATCATATAATTATATATAGTAAGTAAATATTTATATTATTTTTTTATTAATAAACTGACTTTTTTTCTTTATCTAATACTTTTTTAAAGGATAAACAATTATTTATTAATTTATCATATTGAGATAATTTTGATAATTTAATACTGTCTATTTCTTGATTATTTATTTTTACTGAATTCATTATTTTCTGTCTATCATTATTTAATTCATCAATAAGTTGATTAAGATATTTATCATCAAATTTATATTCTTCTTTCAATACCATTTTATAATTATATATAAATATATATAATAACATATTCTTAAATTATTTTATTTAGTATCTATTTACCCATTGATTCTTCCTTATCCTTAATAGCGAGTAAAATTGTCATATTAGTGTCTTGAATAATTAATGGTTGTAATTGATTATTAAGTAAATTTAATCTTAAATTATTATATGTACCATCAATCATTCGTGTCCATATAAAATTTGGTGGTTTTTCTGATATTTGTTGTCCTATTGACACATTAGGATTCAAACTATATAAAATTCCAGATGGTTGAGAATAAGGATTATTTATATTAGACATGTTAAAAATAACATTGTTATTAGGTTGAATTGAAGGAGCAGTAGTTGATATATAACCAATTGTCCCGCTTGCTTGATCCTTTTTAACATAATTTGTAGTTGCTGGTACTCCTGATACATTACCTATATTAGGACTAGTAGTAAAGTTAGCTGGATATCCTATAATAACATTAAAATTAGCTGGTATTGTTATTACTGAATTTTGTATTGTTGTAGGCCAGCCTGGAAAACCAGTTGGAACACTTGCTCCCGTTGGTAATGTTGTTGGAATTAAATATGTATTGATATTTACTGCATATCTTGACACATCTAATAACATTTCAAAAGGATAATAATTTATACCTCCTATAGTCCAATATGTTTTATTACTTATACAATTAAACTGAACTAATTTATTTAAGTCTGATACATTATAAGCTCCATCTGGAATATTAATTGTATATATTGTAGTAGTCGTCCCCGTCGTCCAAGTATAAGTAAAATTATTATTATTATATAATGTAGATATATTAAACCACGAATAATACATTGATATAGAACATACAGCTATATATTTATCTTTCAATACGACTGAATTTGGAAATTTATATTCTAATACATTATTTTGCCCATTTGGTACAATATTTGTTGAATTTAATACTAAAATAAACATTTTTGTTATATAATATATATAATATGGTATAACATTAAATTAAATTTTTAATTCTATAAAAATAACCCATAAAGGGTATTTTCGTCAATATAAATAATTTCGTCATTGTAAACAATTCCTCAATTACCCTAAAGAATATTTCCTCAAATATCTTTAGGGTTATTTTTTTATTGTTGACATGTGTCTTGGTAGCATAATATTACTATGTTTATCAATAGTAGTATTTTGAACTCCTTTACCTGTAATATCTTTTACTTCTGATTGACTATTTTTATGACTTGTTTTATGTTTTGATTCATGTAAATCAGTTGCTAGGGCTTCTGGAACTTGAGAACCACCAAAATAAAATGGGGCTTGGTATCCATTAGATGTCATTTGAGGAAAAACCTCATTAGGATGTTGTACTTTGATCCAATTACTATAAAATCCACTCATTATTTATATATTGTTTAATGCCTTTAGGCTTTAACTAAGTTATTTATTACTTAGTTAATGTCTTTTAAACTTTAACTTAATTATATTTCCACCAATCATCATATTTGTCGGTAGTCGTTGTAATACTGTTGGCGAATGTTCTGTCAATGGATTAAAGGATTTTGATTTAATATTTGTTTCTAATCCATTAGCTCCTTGGAATGGATTTAATGAACTCACTAAATCATAATCTGTCCTTACATCATATTGATTCTTATGTTTTAAATTTTCAAATGGTCTTGTTGCTTTATTTAATGTAATAATTTCTTTTCCTTTGTTTCCAACCATTTCAGCTTGTAATCCTCCTTGACTATGTCCGATGGTTGATAAATTTTCATTTCCATATTTCTTTTCAGCTCGCGATTGTATTTTACGGGCATCTTTATAACGCGATGTAGTCTTATATAACGGTTTACCACCGACTGCATAAGCTAGATTATTTAACCAATCTTTCGCCCCTGATGTACCGCGATGAGCTACTACTGTGTGTCCTGTTTCTGGATTATGATAAACTGAATTTCTTGATCCTGATATTGATTTATCTAATATGTATCCGTTAACATCATCTTGTTTATTATAAGAACTATTAATTAAGTCCTCCAAATCCTTATTCCTTATTGATTTTCCCTTCATATTATATGATATAATACTATGTCTTTAGTAAAGTTATAATAACTTTACTAATAAACTTTAAATAACTTTTTTTATTAACTTCAATATCCCAACATAACTAATTCTTCCAATAATTCGTTAACCTGGTTTTTGGGTAGTACTCCTTGTTTAGACAATCTAACAATTAAAAGTTTAAACTTTTTTACTAAATCCTTTGAGTCATTTCCACTCATGAGCTCTCCGCGAAGTACTTCAAATTCATGAAAATCCTTTTCTTGCTTATCCTTTGATGGAGTTGGAACGGATAATTTGTCTTGTAGATCCGATTTCTTAACAAGTTTATGAAGATAATCTTGTTCATCCTCTGTTAATTTTGACATTTCATTATATCCCGGCGTTCCTCCTCCTGATATTGTTTTAATAATTCCTTTAAGATTAGATGATATAGCCTTTGACGGTAAATCCATATAATTTGTTTTACTTTTACGTCTAACAGTTAATATTCCATTATCAAGTTTCTTATGATTAATCTCATTAATACCAAAAGGCTTATAGGATGGTGTTTTAATTGCTTTTTCTTTTGGTTTAATAATACCTCGTCCACTCGGACGTCCTCTTCTTCTTCTTTCTAAATCTCTTCTCATATGTGGGTTTTCTCTTATCTGTTCACCTCTTGGTTCTGAATGTAAATCAAATGGATTTGTTAATAAATTGTAAGGGATATAATCTGATGATGCACTTACACTTACTGGTGTATTTTCGTGTTCTTCTGGTTGATTAGCTATTCTAACCCAAGCGGCATTATCTTCTGGATTATCTATAATTACATGTTGTAATTGTTGATTAGCTTGTTGTTCTCTTATTTGTTGTTGTCTCATTATATTATTTTCTCTGGCATCCATTCCTGGTATTATAACACGGAATAATTCATGATATTGTCTTCCATATCTTATTAAATCATCAATAGAATATTTTTCAAACAATGACAAAATTTTTATCATAATATTTTCCGATAAATTAGCATTTCTATTCTCTAATGACATGTTGAGTTGATTCAATAAATAATTTATATCTGAATATTTTGGTAAGTTTTTTAACAAATCAAAAAAATGCACCATTGTATCCTTTTGTTCTTCTGTATATTCATTAAATAATTCTTCATCATTAATATCTTTTATCAAACTGGCTAGGGTATTATTATCTGGTAAAATTCTTTTTATATCCTCTATATATCCTTTTACAATTAATAAATTAGCTTGCATGCCTCCAAAATGTCTATTTTTATGAGATAATAACATTAATTTTTTAACTATCTCCTCAATTTGTCGTTGTATCAATTCAACATCATTATCGCTTAATATTAGACTAGATGTCCTATTAACATCTGATGTTGAATTCATATAACTTTTAACTGACTGAACCATATTATTTTTATTAACCATCATATCTTTTACAAATATTACTAATGTCTCTACATCATTTTTATCCCCTTTAATACCAAACTTATAATTCTTTTCTAACTCTTTCATTATAGAATCCGAATTTTGAGCAAAGAATTCAACCATTTTATTATCAACATTTAAAGGGCTATTTAACATACCATCTGCTACAGCATAAGAAAATGTAGGGCTACCTATTTTTGACATACTCTTTGCTATTTCTGATTTTAAATATTCTATATTGGCTAGTTTTTCAGATGTTGTTCTAGTATCTGGTATTTGTGATGTTGGGGGTAATTGTCCCGTTCTTAAATACAATTTATTGGCTTGTAAATTAGCATCATTAAGTTGAATTTGAAGGTTTAAAGTCTCCATATATTCATTTCTTTTACGGTTTATCTCTTCTTGTGTATTACTCATTATATATAAATCAATATAATGAATATAAATTTAAATCATATATTTAAATTAGATAATTAAATGTTATAAATAGGATAACTTGTATAATCATATTTAGGATTGTTAAATATTTTATTAGTACATATAGCGTTAAATTCAGTTGTAATCATATCTTCTGATTTGTCGGCATATTGATTCATAAAATCAATTAATGTATCCTTTTCAATATTGGTTAAATAAGTTGTATTCAATAAAGGTTCTTTACCCATTTTACTTAAACAAATAGTCTTAACTTTTGTTATTAAGTCCCTTCTTTTCTGTTTTTGTTCGTCTTTTTTAACTTTAGCCTCTTCTATGGCTATTAGTTTTAATTGTTCTTCAATTGTTGGGACACCGTCGGCAGTCAGCGATGGAATGTTAATTTCTTCATCTAGAATTGGTGTATTAGAACGTGTACTTTCTTTAATCTCAATTTCATTCATTTGTTCTTCAATTATATTAATATTCATTATATGTTTGTATATATTCTTTTTTTTAAGTTAATTTATTTAATTCTGGTTTCATTTGGTCTATATAGTCAAATTCAATACATTGCCCATCCTTTAATATATTGCATGGGTAATGTTCTAATATTTCCATGTCAAATTGTTCCCATCCACCATGTTCTCTTATATATTGATATAGTCTACGATGATATGATTTTTTACGTCTATTGATTGTATTCTTTTTATGTTGTGATTTTCTCGAACTAAAATTATATGTTGATCCGATATAAAATTCTTTATTTAAAATATTTTTATTTTTTATTATATATATACAAAAATTATTATATTTTTTGATCATTATATTTATTATATTTATTATTTTTTATATTTATTATTTTTTATTTTTATATTCATCACTTTACCATCTTTACTTTTTGACTTATTTCTTTTTTGATTTTCCTTTCATACTTCTTAAACGAGCCATTCTTTCACTCATTGATTCAGCGTTAGATTCTTCTTTTACTTCCCTTTTAACTCTTTTTAAAGTCGCTTTTCTTATTTTTTTATTAGTATCATCTTTTCTGTCTGTAGCTTCTTTATATTTATCTTTTGACTTTTCAAGTCTTTCCCCTATACGATCAATAACCTTATCAAATTTTTCAGTTGGTGATAAGATAACCTTATTATCAAGCATTATTGAACCACCGCTTATACCATAACCTGTTTTTTTAGCTGTATATTTTGATAATTTATTTCCTGCCATTGTCCCTAACTCTTGACCCATCATTCCAGCAAACGGGGCGAGCTCTGGGTTTCCAGTCGCTACCGCTAAAGCGTCGCCTCCCATTTGTCCCAGAGCTCCAGCCACTGCGGGAATGCCTTGGTGTATAAGTACCTTAGCTGTTTGTTTCCCTATTGCTTTTAGTGTTGGAACAGCTGGTTTTATAGTTTTATTTAGTGTTTTACCAACCTTTTTAAAGTACTTTCCAATTGATATCTTTCCACCTTCAAAATCCTTTCTATGTTGTTTAACTCTTGATACGACTTCTTCGTGGCTTAATTCCTCGGAGTCATCTTCATCTGTGTCTGAATCATAATTTCTATTTTTCATTATATAAGTATTATAAGGTATTATAGGTTTATATATCTTTATTATATGTATTATTATATGTATTATATTATTATATGATTATTAAGAGAAATAGAGTAAGTAATAAGAGAAGAAATAGAGAAAGTGTAGAAATGTAAAAAAAACAATGTAGATTTTGAGGACATGTTTTGGACTATAAAACCCTAAAGCCAAGGAATGCTCAAAATAAAGAATTGATAGAATTGAATGTCCTCAAAATCTACAGAATTTATTTTACATTTCTACATTTTTATACCAAAAAACCATAAAAATGATGAAAAATCATAAAAAATGATGTATTAATTAAGGATAAGTATTGACCATAAAAAAGGCTAAAAATGACAAAAAGTTAAAAAAGTGATAAAATAGTCAAACAGTCAATTTTTATGGTCAATACTTATCCTTAAATTTTACAAGTAAAAAATAAAAAAATATTAATTAATAATTAAGCAAATATAAAAAATAAAAAATATTTATGTAAAAAATAATTATGTAAAAATAAAATAAATAAAAAAAATAATTAAATAAAAAAATGACTTAAAGAAATATACATATATAATATTATATAGTATGGAAGATATTAAAGACTCTAGTAAATATTTTAAATTTTGTGAATTTTGTGGTATTGGATTTAAGAACTCAAGAGATGAGGAAAATCACAATAATACTAAAAAACATATAAATAATGTTAATGGAATAGACAAAACAAAATGTGAATTTTGTAATTATACAACTAAAATTAATTCTGACTTAAAAAAACATGTTAAAACCGTTCATAAAGAAATAAAGGTAAAAAAGGTTGAAAAGTCTGATATTTGTACAACATATCCAATTTACCTATTAAATACTTTAATTAACCTTAAAGCCTCTGAAAAAGTTAAATGTCTTAAATACTCTGCTAAACGATCAATTGTTAGACGAATGATCAATAAGAATTATAAGGAAGATGAACCAAAAATGATTGAGGCTAAAGCAAATGAGGCAATAGCAAAATTGGAATATGAATCTATAGTCAAAAGAATTGAAAGTATACTTGTAAAATATCCACAACTAGAACAAGATATCCAAAAGGCTTTAGATGAACAAAAACTAATCAAACAAAAGGAGGATGATTTAGAGACTGAACAAATTTTAGAATCAATTAAACAAGACAAAAATGATGAATTGACAGAAAATGAAATAAAGAAAAATAGATTAAAAAGAATAGAATATTTAAGAAAAGAAATATCCATAAATTTTGATTTATATTTAGAATCACA
>Ga0114964_10002246_pt1 | contig 13523 bp, 8 predicted proteins | sample C_131016_MF_Meta_FD_92638 | JGI IMG/M metagenome (GOLD analysis project Ga0114964, IMG submission 92638) | Freshwater microbial communities from Lake Croche, Canada to study carbon cycling - C_131016_MF_MetaG | ecosystem: Environmental > Aquatic > Freshwater > Lake | place: Lake Croche, Canada... | reverse complement strand
CAAGGAGTAGCAGCTTTTTCATGGTTATACCTTCAGGACAAGGTGGATGAGCAAAGCAATGATGAAACCCGCAACGGTAAAGCCGATATGCTCAATGCGTTTCAACCGGGCGTTTATGGTGTCATAGCGCAGTTCGCATACAGCCTCATGCGAGGTCAGGCGAACGTCGAGTTCGTTAGTGGTCGCCATCACTCTTCTTTGACTACGGGTTTGGGGATCAGCGATGCGGTCATGGTGATTGCCTTAGTGAGTTTTGATTTCGCTGTGTGGGAGAGTTGGAGCCTGGAATGTAATCTTCGCCGCCCAGTACAAACCCAGCGCCTGTTCGCACGCCTCGCGTTCCTAGCGTGCTGGAGTACCCGCCTATGGCCTCAAGGATTATGCGGCGCTTAAGCCCCAACTCTTGCGCGGGGGGCAAATGCCGAGCCTCCAGAACAGCCAGTTGTTTGGCAAGCCCCTCTGCCTCCGTTGCGCCAAGCATTCCAAACTTAACCATCGGGGCCGCTATGACTTCTTTGAACTGTTGCACGGAAACCGGGCTGTCCGCCAAGACTTGGCGAACCGCATCGTACATAGCGCCCTTGGCCGCTGGGGAACGTTCAATAATCGGGGCTACCAATGCCCATTGGGTTGCGTCACCGCTTTCTATTAGCTGCCGAGCGTTCAATTCTTGCGACACGCTTTTGCGGTTCCATATCTTGTCCGCCGCCGCTATGCTTTCGCTTGATATCTTGCCCGACTCTAGCTTTGCTTTGCTGATAAGGTCTTCCGCATCCCGCGCCGCTTTGGTAAGCATATTTTGACTTTCGGTTGCCGCCGCCGTAGTCACGCCTTTAGCTTCCGCCGCCAAAGCGTTCATTTGCAGTTCGCCGCCCGTTTCCAAACCTTTGGCGCGGGTCTGTGCGCCCTGCCCCAGTTTAGCCTGGCGCGAGTTCAAGTCTTTAACCCTGTAGTCAATTGACGCTGCCGTTTTTTCCGCCGCCGCCAGCGCGGTTTCGTGCTTGCTAACTGCCAGCTTCACTTCCGGCACCGCGTTGAGAAACTCGCGGTTTTTAGTCATCCACGCCCGCACAGCGGACGAAGTTTCTTTACCCGTTAGCGCGTTAGTTGCGTAGTCAAGCGCAGAACTAACCGCCAGTTTTTTATCGCCGACAAGATCCACTAAGTTTTGAAAGGATGTGGGCGTTTTGAAAAAGTACGCGGGCATGTTTGACGGATCGGTAGCAAACTGCTCCAGCGCCCCGCGATCCATGCCCGTCATTTTTTTACCCGCCGCAGACCCAAACTGTGCCAACTCAGGCCGCGAGTCGGCGTAGTTGGACAGCAAATCGTCTACTTTGTCACCGCCAAACTTTACCTGCAAATCGCGCAATTTGCGGTACACATCTTGTCGGGCCAACTTGTCTATATTTTTGTAGCCTTCAACGGGCGCGTTTCCAAACGACTCGCCCAACAACTTTCGTGCTTGGTCTATGGCGTTGTAAGACGGCGATACTGCTGGAGAGCCTTCTTCAACCTTTACAGTAATTTGGTCAAGTATTTTTTTGTACCCTGCGGCGGTATCCGGTGAGTTTTTACCCGGCGCTAACTGCGCTTGCAACTCAGCAACTAGATTTTTATACGCGGGGTTTTTGTCTATCGTTATGCCAGCTTTTTCTAGCTTGGCAACGCCTTCGTTTACTACAGCTTCAGTTGCTTTAAATTTGTCCGATGCAGCAGTGCGGAAATCACCTTCCCGTTTAACCGCAGCGTTCCGCAAGTCTAGCCCAATGGCCGTAGTCGGGCGGTCTTCGCCAATCGTAAGCCGTGTCCCTTTGGCGGCGGCAACCGCGTCATCTTTTAATGTGGTCAGGTATTGCGTAGCTTTCTCATACGGGACTTGGCCTTTTTCAGCCGCAGCTATTTCCGCAGCAGCGGCATCGCGGGATTCGTTCAACGCCCGTTGCGCGTTGCCGTGCAAGGCCGCTGATCGCTTTTCCGCTTCTTTAGCCACACGCGTTGCCGCTTGCGCCGCTGTTTCCGTAACGTCTTGCGCTGCCCGTTCCGCGCCAAACGCTACGTTGTCTGCTTGGCGTTCACCTGCCCGCAATACGCCTTGTGCCCCCGTTTCCATTTCGCCGCCGATGCCACCCAACGCCTGGCCGGGCTTCTGGCTTCCGTGAAGGTCAGCCACCAATCGAGCGGTGTAGGCTTTTTGCTCGTCCGACAGTTCTCGCCCGCTAGCATCCCTTAACTTGGCCGCTATCTGAGTCGACAACGTCCTGAGCGCGGCAGAGTTAATATCGCCGGGAAGCATTCGTGACATTATGTTAGTGGTGAGCAAAGTCGCTGCTTTTGCAAATTCGGGCGTAATGCCGCCGCCGACAAACCGTGCAACTTCCGCCGTAAACGGCCCGGCACCGGCTGCTTCTGCGGTTTTCCCCACCGATTCCGACCCAAACCCGCTGAAAGCGCCTGCGGCAGCGCGGGCGGCTGGCCCAGCGGCGGCGGCAAGAGTGCCCAGATAGGAAAGCCCCCCGCCTAACGATTGCACAGGCCCCATACCGGAGCCTTTGAGCGCACCGCCTACCGTTTGCAAAATTTGCGGCGTTACAAGCCCACCCACCGTGCCCAACGCCGTTGCGCCAGCAATGTCGGTTGCGAGTTCAGTGCCCGTAGCGCCGCGTAATGGGCGCGGGGGTTGCCGTGGTTGAACGATAGCCGCGCCGCCGGGGAGCGTTTCAAACCCTTGCCTAGGGTACGACGACAAGATCGTTGCTACTTCGGCATCGGTAGCGTCGTCGGGGACTTCTATTGTCCGACCTTCAAATGATATGGGTTTGCCCATTATTGTTTCACCAACTTGCCACTCGCGTCTCTAACCCAAACCTCCGGCGCGTTTGCTTTAGCCGGTACTTTTATGATCGGGTCGTAAGGAAATTTTACTCCTCTAGATATCGCGCTTTGTACTTCCGCGTTGTGAGTATCAATATTGTTACGGACAGTATCCGCATAAGAATCTAGTACGTTTGACAACGCATTTGGATCGGTGTTTAGGCTGCCTAATGCTTGCTCCAACGCCGCTTGTTGACGCTCAGACGGTTGCGAATCCAACCTTTTAAGGTTAGCCAATATGCCTTGGAATAGTCTAGACCTGAGTTCTTCTGCGGTTTTTACGCCTTCCGTATTGACGTTCATACCAAGTCTATTGTTAAGAAAAGAAGCTGCTGCTTTCATTCCTTCGCCGCCGGTGCCCATGAAAACGCTGGCAGCAGGAATTAATTTTTTGGATGCTTCTATGTTTGCGAACATGGAAGGGCTTTGTTTTAACGTGTCGTAAGTTGCCCGCGTACTTTTCATAAAATCTCTTTGCGCTTCTTCACTTGCAGGCATAAACGTGTTGACTTTAAGTTGCGTAGGCAGCGCGTGCGTAGCCAATTGTGTAAGTCTACCTTTCAGCAAATCACGCTCGGTTGGATCTGTAGTTTTTCCCAACCGATCAAGCGTAGTCAGATACTCGTAAGAGGTTGTAGATTCTTTGCCAACCCTAGCTTGCCGCGCTGCCGTTTTCTCTGATTCCGACAAACCTGAGTTATCCAACAGCGTTTCAAACTCAGACTTGGCAGAGGGCGCGGTAAATGTTGCATAGCCCGGCTTGCGACGGGTGCTTCCCGCCGCTATGGTTTCCGGTTTTCTAAGTTCTATTAACTCAGCCATAAGCGTGTCGTATTCAGCTTTGGCATCGGTGCTACTGTTTTTGAGCGGGCGGAGTAACGCTAGGCGCGGTTGTATTTCCGCGATCCTGCCTTCTTCTGTCATTGGGGCCGCAGGGGCGGCTGGTGCCGCTACGGTTGCGGCTAGTTGATTGTCACCAAAGGTTGGCAGCGCGGCGCGGTTCGCCATCATGTTTGCGGTAAACGGGCTAGCCGGTGCCGCAACGGGGCGCGCAGCGGGGCCGCCCATAGGCCCCAAGTCACGATACGCCTTGTCCGCTTGGGCTTGTCTTTTCAACTCAAAACCCTTTAGCTGGTAGTCGGGATTGGGGTGTTTCATAAACACTTGAGCAATTGCGAGAGGGTCAGGATCTGGCCCCAACGCTTTAATTGCGTTACCAAACTCTGTCATGCCCGTATCTTCCCGTCTGGCTTTGCTGATAGCGTACTGCGCCTGGTCGCTCTGGTCGATCAGATGCTTCATCTGCATCATCTGGAGCATGTTGGCGTTCTGCTGCTCCGGTGTGCGGATAAACGCATTGCCGATCTTCGCGGGGCTTTGCGTGTCGAGTATGCCAAAGTTGATGTCTGCCATGATTACACCACCGGCTGTCTATTGAGTTGGTTTTGGAAAAACGTGTTCATGGGGTTGGGCGCAAGGTAGTTTGCGAACGCGTTGCCAACGTTGCCGTATGCCGATTGGTTGGCTTGCGCGGCGGTCAGCCCGGCGTTAGCTTGGTTAGCCGCAGCGCTCATGCCGAGGTTGCCCACGTTGGTCGCGTAATTGCTCCCCGCAGTTATGCCTTGGTTGGTCGAAGACTGTCCAACACCGGCAAGGCTCTGGATTGGGCCGAGGACGTTGCTGCGGTTGGTCTGGTAGCGATTGAACGCGTTCAGGTACTCCAGACTGCCCAGATCCTGCGCGTACCGCTGTGCGCCCTTCAGCGTGGCCCCTGACAACAGCCCGCCCCGCGCTGCGGCGGTACGGTCAAGCGCCTTCAAGCCTTCGGACATCCTGAACCCGTAGCCGGGATCTTGCTCAAAGTCCGACATGCCGAATTGCTTGGTGAATTCGCCGCCTGGAGCCGTACCCGCCGTCAGTTGCGCCAGCGCGTTTGTCCCCGCCGTACGATACGGCGCGAGATCCGCACGGGTCTGATCGTACTGGTTCTGCTGGAGTTGCGTAGCGCGGTCAGCCGCACCCGTACCGATGTTCGCCGCAGTAGAGGCGGCTTTGCCAATCTGGCTGGCTCCGTACAACGAGGTGAGGCTTTGAAGCGCCGCCGAGCCTAGACCCGTAAGTTGCTTTTCGGACAAGCCGGTAGCGGACATAAGGCGTTGGAGCATTCCTTGCCCAGATGCGGGGCCAACGCCAACGGAAGGGTCTACAGAACCGCCGGTGTTGATTCCTGTACCTCCGGTAACGTTTCCGTATTGGTCAACGGTCAAGCCGCCGCCGAGGTCATAGCCATCCATATTGCCTCCTGTGTTCGCGCCAAAGCCGGTATCGGCTACACCTCCAGCGGTTGGTTGCATGTACGAAGGAATCGTCGGATTCGCGCCGACTCCTGCATTGGCCGCAAACTCTTGGGCCGATAATGCGTTCTCGCCGCCAGCACCGGGATTGTACCCACCGCTGAAACCGTTATAGGCTCCAAGAGCGTTTGTTGCTGCGCCGATCAAGTTTCCTTGACTAAGGCTGTTTGCCGCATTTGCGGCTAACAAAAAAGGCTGTTGTGGGCCGGGAATCAATGCCGCAATTTTGGCAAACGGCCCAAACCCACCCAAAAGCCCTTTACCTCCGTGCGTTGCTTGTTCCGCCTGAATCGAGTTCTGTTGCTGCTGTTGTTGATTTTGAATGGCGGGGAGCGCGGCAGATACTTTAGCCGACATTGCCGGGTCATTCTTTGCGGAACTGAGAATGATGTTTGAAATGCCAGCAGGTGTGCCACGACTTGGGTCTTGCCAGCCCTTGTCCGGATATTGCTGGTTGAGGTAGTCAGCCGCCTGAAGAATGTAAGGTGTCCAATCGTAATTTGGATCAACCCGTTGAAGCTGAGTAATGACGTTCGCGGCTTGCGCCCCCAAAGCGAGTACCGCAGGATTGCTGTAGAAGTCGTCTGCCATGTCTTTCTCCTGTGGCCTATCAGCTAACTTCCCGCCCACTTGCGCGGATGTTGATGGCCGTGGCCGTTCCAGCGATGGTGGAGATAAACCCGCTTGCCATCAGCACCTGGCCGACAATCTCGGGGAAAGTGTACACCTCAGACGCGGCCAAAGTCTTGGTCTTGGTGATCAAGTTCTGGTTGCCCGCCGTGTCCGCCGCCGTGACCAAGTTAACGCTCAAGGTCGCCGCAGTTGCGCTGAAGTTGGTCGCCGTGAACTTGTCGATGATCGTGGTGACGTTGGTCGCGGTGTATTGGGTAACTTGAGTTGCTTCGGCTGTTTTAGCCGGGATCAGCACTTTTACGGTAACGGTCATGTTTGGCTCCGGCTAGGTGTAGCTGACTTCAATCGAAGATGTGTACGGGGGCGCGGCGGAAAACACAAGATTTGACCCACTGAGCGCGTAGGTGTTCTTTTGCTGGTAAACGCCGTTGATGTAGACGTTCGTGGTGGTTTCGTTGGTTGCGTTGCCCAAGTTAAAACTAACCGTGGTGCCATCGCCGGTAAAGTTTGCGATTCCATTGCCGCCGCTACCGCTGGTAATGTTGTCGTAAGTCGCAATCAACACCGCTGCCGAGGTTTGCAGGACAAACTTGTAGTTGGCGAACAGCAACCAGATCTGCCCCCCAGACACTCGGCCTGCCGAGTTCAACACAATTGGATTGGTGTGCGCTACCGTTCCCGCGCTGGTCGTGTAGGTGGCCTGCGGTGTCGTGGTGCCTGCCGCGTAGGTGTAGATTAGCCCACCTGCAAGCGGCACGCCGTTGTTGTCGAAGAACTGCCAGCCGACACCACCAAATGCTGAGAGATTGACACTGCTCATAGTTGTTCCTTAGTTTGCATCAATACACATACGCAATTGGGCCGGTATCGGCGGTAAAAGAAGTTATTGGTGCTGATGGCGGCAGCAAAGTCCCAAATGTCCCTGCCCGTGTAGCTGTTCGCACGTCGATAAACGTATTGGCCGCAACGAAACGCAATGTGTCTGTCGCGCCATTTGTCTGCACCACCACAAAATAGGTTCCCGGCGAAACTGTAGTTGTCGCGGTAAACGCTATTTCTTGAAATCCATTTGCAGAACTAGATGTAGCACCAGCAAGATTACTTGTGGCGAAAATTGTTCCATCGCTGTTAGCAAGCGCAATAATACGTTTATCCGTTCCTACCGTTGCGCCGTTCAAAAACCCAATTCCGGTTAACGTCATAACTTTTGGGATAAAGAGTTCAGAGAAGTACTCTGTCCCGTTTACCGGCGCTACGTTTGTTCCAAGCGATGCGTAAGCTACGTTTCCAATAGAAACAGTAGAAAATTTCGCACGGTTCGTGACGGGGGCAGGGTTAAATAACTGACTGCCGATAAAAGTGTTTACGAAGTTTTTGTTTGTATACGACTGCGTTGACCCACTTGTAATATTGCAGCCAATGTAATCGTGCTTGAATGAATCAGATGTTGCGGCAGTAATATTAGTGGCTTTTACACCAATCAAAATTACTTTCCCCGTGGTATTTCCCGCCACGTTTAACGCAGAGTTATAGACAACATTTTGCAGCACTGCTTGGTCTTGAAGTGACGTAAAAGCAAAGTTAGGTTGTCCACCCGCAAGATTTAAGTCTTTGAATGTGATGTTGCTTACGAATTCCCCAAGACCCCAGTTCGTAAGATCGCAGAACGCAATAGATCCCACATTAGTGTCTATGTTCCCGCTGACCTCAAGGTTTTGCAATGTATGCCCGCGATCTACCGGGTCAAAAGACGATCCATTGTATTTGTTAACTTCAAAGCCGTTACTCAAATAGCCCGTGCTTTGAGCGATATTGAACTTAACGCGAACATCTCTAATAATGTTTGGCGTTGTATCTCTGAAATACAATCCGACACCCCGCCGAGTTCCAGCGGTTGTGGAAGTGGTTGCAGTGTTGGTATACGTCAAATCAACGCTTTGGCATGGCTCACCCTCCGAAGCGTAAATTAACACATCGTTGCTGGCATCAGCGTTTGCCGACTTGATTACAACACGGTGGTTTTTAGGTGAGTAAGTAAAATATGAACGCCCAGAAAGCGTTGCATTTATTTGTGCGTCAAGATTATCGCCAGAAGATATGCTTAGCAACGGATAACCAACCGCAGTCGTGGCAATATTTGCAATGCAAAAATTAACGCTTCGTTCATCGGTAACATCAGACGGGGTACGGTTTATATCAACAACCGTTGACCAATTGGTAAAAGATAAATTACCGATTCGGACGTTAACGCAGCCGCGCAAGAATCTTACAAATCTGCCGCCGCGAGTGTAGATTTCAGACCTGGCCGTGCCGGTGTATGAGCCTCTAAAATCCTCAATCGTAATCGCGCTGCAACCCGTAAACGTAAAAATATCAACTATTTGGGCTGATGGAAAACTCCGAGCAATAACAAATGCTGCACCGCTTGCTTGAAGACGAACACCATTGAGAGATGAAAAAGCGCCGATGGCAACAAGATCAGTTGTATCAGTAAAAACCTTGAACGTAAGATTTCCGAAATTAAGAGTGCCGCCGCCATTTGCTTGCACCGCAGCACAAGCGGCTCTTAGCGCAACTGTGTCATCTGTAACCCCATCGCCAACAGCGCCATAGTCCAAAACATTGAACGGCGCACCTTGAATCATGGAGTACGAAACTTTTGTTAATGACATTTGGTATATTCCTTATTTACGGGTGCGCGGCTTTGTATGCTTGGAACTCGGCTTGCAAAGCGGCAAGGCGGGCTTCGTGGTCTTGCAGGACAAGTTGCTGGTAGGCGCTAAACCCGTAATCACGCAGAGACTGCGGCGCTCCATCGCTGTTGTAGTTCGTCAGCGAAAGCAACCCATCTTTTTCGGCATCCGCCGCATCTTCCGCTATAAAGTTAATTACATCCTTGTCGCCAAGATCGTTCTTTAGGTCGAACAATTCTGGGGTCAACTTCAAAAACCTGTCCAGCGCCGCACGGTCGTTGGGGATTGCGCGAAAGTTTTCTTTATAGCGGCGCGATGATAATAGGTCGTAGTAATAGCCGTTTGCGTTGTGTACAACTGCCGTGCCAGATGCTGAAGAAGTAGACGATACTTTGATTTGACCTCCTGCGGTCAATATAACGTCTGCATTGGTAGCGGTAATAGTACCCGACGAAGTTAGAGTGCCGGTGACGGAAAGGCCGGTGGAGGAAACGGTGGTAATTACAGTGCCAGAACCGCCGAAAGTTTGTACTGTTGCCCCTGCGGTTGCAGACCCAATTTGAGTGACGTTGGGGAGCGTGGCATGAGACTCACCCCAAAGCAGTATTGTTCCACCAGAGGCGAGTGAGCCACCTGCTATCCGCAGATATCCGGTTGCCGTGCTTCTAAACATCTCAGCACCGACTGTTGCGTTGCCGCTCACCGTTAGCGTTGTAAACGAGCCGGTAGCCGGAGTTGTAGCCCCAACCGTTCCGTTAATGTTGATGCTGGCAGTGCCGGTCAGATTGGTAACCGTGCCGCTTGACGGCGTACCAAGTGCGCCGTTAAACGTGACAAAAGCACCAGCACTTCCTATATTTACGCCTAGTGCAGTAGACACACCTGTTCCTAGTGAAGTACGACCTGTACCCCCATACAAAGCAGATAGTGCGTTTGTCAGGTTAAGTGTAGGAATAGTAAATTTTCCCGTAGCGGGCGCGTAAGTAGCAGTTGTTGTCCCTAGCGTGTCGCTGAAGTTAATCAGTCCGGTACTGGCTACGCCAACGCCAGAGACAAATGTGATTGCTCCTCCCGCCGATCCTACACCCGACGCATCGCCACCTTGGAAAGCACACTCACCGCCGGTCGATCCTGCACCAGACCCAGAACCAGCAACGGCAGTAAAGCCACCTCCGAATAATCCTGCCCCAACACTACCGCCGCCACCGATCTGCACTCCGCCACCGTCTATGCCAGTCCCGTCGCCCGCAAGCATTACCAACGACTGAGCCGCTCCAGACGTAAAAGATAGTGCGCTGTTTGAGTTGATGCTACCTGCGTTCACCGAGAGATAGCTTGAGCCTGAGCTATCAAAGAACTTTGCTACGCCTTTCACCTGCACCTTGCTCGTCCCATCATCCGTCGGGGAGCCGAACAGGTAACGCCCAGCCGCGCCAGTGCGAACGAATCCAGCATCAGCCTGCACCGCGCTGGTTCCGTTGCCCCAAAAAGAATAGTTGGCGGTAAAACTGGATGCGCCTGTGCCTCCGTTGGCAACTGGAAGCGGACTAGTAATTGAAATTACCGGAGTCGCGCCACCCGTTGAACTTAGAGGACTCGTTGCCCCAACGCTGGTGACGGTGCCTTGCGGATTGGCAGCGGTTGTGATGCTGGTTACCCGCCCGTAGGTGTCGATGGTGACCACGGGGATAAGCGACACAGACCCGGTAGTGCCGGGTGTAGCAATTCCAGAAACCAGATCAATGACAGGGGCCGCCCCGCCAGTGCTGGTAATCCGCCCAGCAGTACCGCTGACCGAGGTTACTGTGCCGCTGCCCTTGTTGTTAAATGTCGTCCAATCAGTCGAAGTCAGATAGCCGTTGACCGACGTTGTGGCGGCGGGCATTGAAATGGCCGGTGTTGTCCCGCCAGAGGATACAACGGGGGCCGTTCCGGTCACGCTGGTCACCGTGCCGCCCGATCCGGTCGCGGATAGCGTCCCGGCTGCAAATGACACGCCCGTGCCGATCGTTACGTTGGAGAACCCGCCAGCCCCGTTTCCGTACAGGATCGACGTGCCGCTGGTCGCCGGGGCGTAGTCAGTGCCGGATGCCGCCGCGCTGATGGCCGTGCCGTTGCCCTTGAGCAGCCCCGTAATGGTCGTGGAGAGCGTGATTGCTGGGGTTGTTGTCGCGGTAGCTACCGTCCCCGCCAGCCCGTTAGCCGACACCACAGACACGCTAGACACGGTTCCTGTGGTGGGCGTTGCCCAAGTCGGCGCTGCGGCCCCGGCGCTAGTCAGTACCTGGCCGGACGATCCCGCTGCGCTGACCGCCAACGCAGGGCCGGTGCCGTAGGCCACGCCGCCCAATGTTGGGCTACCGTCCAGATTGTAGTTGGCAATGGTGCCTGTCTGCACAATTGGATTAAGGTACGCCCCTTGGATGGCAGCTTCAGCGTTTTCGAACCGCGACATCATCGACATCAGTTGCGCGGTGTCGAGAGTAGCCAAAAAATCGCCCGATTGATCTTCATACTGCGGGGCGATGTTCTGGTTGATCTGGATCAGTAACTCGGTCAGGTCGGGCTGGTTGGGCGGCCCAAGCTGCAATTCTTCAAGCGTGATGGGGTTGTTGCCGCTGCCGGTCAGGATGAATAGGTTGAGAAAGAACCGATACCACTCCCGCGCCATAAGGCCGGTGCGCTCGTCAATAAACGGCACCCGAGGCGCGGGGATGTTGGTGATGTTGAGGCTATTAGCCATTAGCTACTCGTTGGCGTAACAAACAGTTCAGCGCCCATAATAGCGATCTTAACCGGATCTGTTCCCGACACCTCATACACCCGGTCGCGGATCTTCTCCGTCATGCCGAGCCGCCGCCAAATGGTGCGGGTGCCATAAGCACCAATTTTACCCATTGAGTTCCAGTGTTCGTTTGACCAGGTATGCCCCGCATCGTCCGACCAGCGCAGCATGACTTGCGGGTCGTAACCCGGCGCAGCGGTGTAGGCATTGGTTTCTAACGCGTAGCCGTTATAGTCTTCGGCAGGTTGCACTTGCGTCACTAGCGGTTGGTTACCGTCACCGATCTCAGTAACTAGCTGGTCGCTGCCTTGCGTGGTCAGATACCCTTGCACAAACTCGGCAACGATGATGTCGCCCGCTTCGGTGGCGAGGTCTTCGGCATCGTAAGCGGGATAGGCATTTAGGCCGACACCCGTTTCTGCATCCAGTTGCAGCGAATGGTGCGCGGTACGCTTGAGGTTGTTCTGCCCCGTAGCCAGCGCCCGCCATGACCGCAGCCACTTCTGGATCTGGTCGTCGTCAGCGTAGACATCGAGATCAAAGGCGTATAGCCGCCCGTCCGCGTAGTCACCGACCACAATCTCGTTGTTGTACGACATCTGGCAGTTGCTGCGGTGCCGTGTAAACTGACCGTCCTCAAATCCAGCGCGTTCGTGCCACAGCGTGGTGGATACGTCATAGACCCAAGTAGCCTGAGCCGACGGGAAGATCAGCACATAGAACGGGTGGCCGTCCTGCTGGTAGGTGTAGGCAATCGCATCGGAGATGTTGCCGTAACCTTGGATGGCGTACTCCACCGCATTGGTTGAGATCCGTGCGGGCGTGTAGCCGTTGGCCCGGTAGACAATCCCGCGCCCCCGAGCGTCTGAGCCTAGCCAGAACACGCTATTGTCAAGTTTTGCCACAGAGTACGCGGCCTCGCACCCGACTTCCATAAACGCGCCTTGAATCCGCGCCAAGGGGAAGTCCGGCGTTCCAGCGTCATACCAGACTTCTACGCTGGTAGTGCCAAACAGGAAGATTTCGCGGTGGTCTACGATCAGCGCGATCACGTTGTCGGGATAACCTTCTGCGCTGGCAAAATCCAACGGGTCAATGGCCGTGCCGTCCAGCAAGCTGGTAACCCAAAACTTTTGCGAATTTGGTTCGTTGAATACAAAGTACCCGTCAAGGTAACCGACCGATCCAGCGCCGGGAAAATCAACGTCCGTAATCTGGGCGAACACCGCCGTGGATACGTTGTAGATGTAACTTAACGGGTTACAGGCAATGAAGATCTGCGTCCCGTTGTCGGCCATGCTGACCGGGCCGGTGCCAGACACCGTGCCAAGCAATGTTGCCGTGTAGCTTGTAGACAAGCTGTAGAACTTGTCCCCAGACACCACATAGGCCACGCCATTGGTCACCCACAGGCCGCGAATAGGGCCGGTGCCAACGGTCGCAAGTAACCGCAAGCCAGGACACCGCAGCAAGAACCCGGCTTCCTTCCCGCCGCTACCCTCTGGGATAGCTTCGGCAAAAAGGTTGACCATGCGGTTGTCTGCCGCATTGATCGACCGAGCAACGTAACTGCCGCCGAGAATGGGCGTTTTCAATTACGCCGCAACTGCTTTGATGACTGCAAAATTCAAAACTGGGGTTTCTGTGGTGGTGCCGCCTGTTGTGCGGAACGTAATGTTAAAGCTACCCGCCGACACTGCGGTGACCATCAGATCGTACAGGTCTGTTCCTGACTTTTGATTTAGGATGATTACATCGGTTGCAGCCACGGTGCTATTGGTTACGGTAAAAGTAGCAGCAGTAGCTGACCCCGCTGCGCTGACCAAAGTAATTGCGCCAGCCGTTTTGTTCAACGTCACGCCCGTAGTGCGGCTGGTTATTTGTGTTACCGCCCCGCCAGCACCCGTTGCGTAGCCCACACCCGCAGTGCCGGTAGATACAATCGTCCCGGTCGCAGTAAGGCTTGTGCCGGTTGCCACGCCCAATATCGGCGTGACAAACGTTGGGCTGGTAAACAAAAGCGTAACCGACAGTTGCTTGGTTGTGCTGGTCGTTGCCTGCACAATCGGCAGCACATCAGCGCCAGCTTGCGAAGCGGCAACGGGTAGTGCGGAAATAGCGATATTAGCCATGTTAGTAATTCCCACTAAAAATGTTAAATCTCTGGCGGGTTGCCACGATGCT
>Ga0114964_10002245_pt1 | contig 13531 bp, 12 predicted proteins | sample C_131016_MF_Meta_FD_92638 | JGI IMG/M metagenome (GOLD analysis project Ga0114964, IMG submission 92638) | Freshwater microbial communities from Lake Croche, Canada to study carbon cycling - C_131016_MF_MetaG | ecosystem: Environmental > Aquatic > Freshwater > Lake | place: Lake Croche, Canada... | reverse complement strand
GCCACGTTTCGCGATTGACTGTGCGTCCTAAGAATTCCAGTTCGTCAGGATCCATACCGTTTGACCGCGCACGTGACATGACCGCACGTACTTCTTCGGATAATCCCCTGGTGCCAAGCGCTGGCATTAATTCAGCTGGCCAATTCAGGCGACCATCAGTGATTGCTGCCGTAAACAATTCACGTGCCCGCGCTTCTTGTTCAGGGCCTGACAACAAACGCAACTCTGATTCATACAGAGCCTCTGGAGTGAACTCGCGAACAAGGCCATAACAGAACGAATGGAAAGTTTTAATTTCTGGAACTACACCGCCGCCAACCGCCGCAGTGACTCGATCGCGCCAATCCAGCGCAGCACGACGTCCAAACGTCAATCCCAAAACTTGATCTGGCTGCAATGCATCTGCACCCGCAAGACGCCCGGCCATAGCCGCGACCAATGTGGTGGTCTTACCGGTTCCTGGCCCTGCCAAAACCCGCATGGCGCCAGATCGGTGATTCACAACACGCATCTGGTCGGAGTCGAGCATCGGCTCGACATAGGCAGGTAATGGGTCGCGGTTCAGGATTAATTGAGTCATTGCCCCAATTCCACCATGAGCACCTGACATTTCTGTGTGTTTTAGCACTTGCGCTCAATACAGGGCAAGATTAGACAGATAACTTGGCCCCGCAATTAGTCATGTCGGAAAGGCGGAACTGATGTCCTACGCGACACCCCTGGTCACCGCTGATCCGGATAAAAGGCTGCGTCGCCCAGGTGACTTAGCGCGTGGCGCACTTGCCCTGGTTATCATCGCAATTGTTGGTCTGCTTGCATACGTTGCGCAAAGTACAACATCAGGAATTGACCAAGACATCACTGCCGGCGCTAGCCGCCTGCCCACATTCTTAATTTTGATCGCGAACCTTGTGTCGGGTTTTGGCGCGCTGGTATTCCCTCTGGTGGCTGGTGTCGATCTAGTTATTCGTAAACGTGGACGTCAACTGATTGAGTCCATCGGCGGACTTTTGATTACCATGTTGACCTTGAGTTTGGCGTCGTGGTCGTTGGTCAGGTTCGGTTCAGATCGTTTGATTATGGCGTTTGCTGGCACGAAGAATCACAGCACCGCGGTGCCTTTCAATATTTTGATTGGTGGCCTTGCCTCACTTACAACTGTTGCCCGATTGATGTCACGACCGAGATGGAATGTCATTGCGGTTACTGTGCTGGCTTCAATTGCACTTGCTGACATCATCAGTGGTGGTGTCACTGCAGCGGGCTTGGGTATTTCAGTACTCGCGGGTTGGTCCTTTGGCTTATTTATTCGCTACATATTAGGAACAGATACCACCCGTCCTGATGGGCGAGCCATCGCGCGCACGCTTGACAGCATCGGACACCCCCTGTCACGTTTGCATGCAGCTGAAGGTTTGGAATCAGGCCGTCGCTATGACGCAACAACCACAGATGGCCAGCGCCTTGATTTGATTGTGTTGGACCGCGACCTCGAAGGTGCAGGGCTTGGCACCGCGCTTTATCGTTCCTTACGTCTGCGCGATGACACTGGCGCGGCAACATCCATGCGCCGTCGCCTTGAACACACGGCACTAAATAGCTGGGCAATGTCTACTGCCGGCATTCCCACACCGCACCTCATCAGTGTGGCTGAGGTTGGCCCTGATGCTGCAGTGCTCGCCTTCGAACACATTGCTGGACGACCATTCAGCGAATTGCCACAAGGCCTTGGCGATGCTGAACTTGCTGGCGCGTGGGAAATTGTTCGTGACTTGCAGTCAGTTGCATTGGCTCATCGCGAACTCACCGCAGAAAATTTTCTACTTGGCAATAACGGCAAGGTTTACATCACACACGTCGAACAAGGCGCTATCGCAGCCTCCGATGTGTTGTTGCGTATCGACATAGCCGAAGCACTCGTCAATTTGAGTTTGCTCGCCGGGCCAGATCGAGCCATTGCAGCTGGACGAGTTGTCTTGGGCGATTTGATTTTGGCACGCGCGCTTCCTGCACTCCAGCCTGTTGCACTGTCCACGCCAACACGGCATCTACTGAAAGGTAACCGCGAGGTCCTCAGCGCAATTCGGGCTGGGTTGCTTCCGCTGTTACCCGATGGCGACATTGAGCAAGTTCAGATCGAGCGGCTCAAGCCAAAGTCCATCATCACAATTGCCGCTGGAACTCTGGCTGGTTATTTGCTGCTGACACAGATGGCCAAGGTCAATCTTGTCACTCTCTTTAAGACTGCCGATGTGCGCTGGGTGGCGTTGGCGCTTGGTTTCTCGGTGCTGACTTATGCTGCCGCCACGTTGTCATTGATGGGTGTTGTCCCTGAACGACTCTCGTTCTGGAAAACTTTCCAAGCGCAATGGGCTGCTTCGTTTGCCACACTCGTTGCACCACCAACACTTGGTTCGGTAGCAATCAACGTGCGGTACCTGTCGCGTCAAGGTTTGAACTCGGCCCTGGCCGGCGCAAGCGTTGCTGTTGCACAGGTCATGGCACTGTTTAGTCACGTTAGCTTGCTATTGCTAACTGTCATTGTGGCTGGCACGTCAAAGGATCTTGCATTCCGTCCACCGCGCACAGCCATTTTGGTTTTCGTTGTTGTCGCATTGATTGTTTCTGTGCTGTTGGTGATTCCAAATATTCGCGCCCTAGTATCTGCGCGCGTTACCCCGATTTTTGCCCAAGTTATTCCGCGATTGACCAGTCTGGGAAACCAGCCATTGAAGCTCGGAACCGGTGTGCTTGGCGTTGTGCTGTTGAACGTTTCGTATTGTGCATGCCTGGTGGCTTCTGTGCGGGCATTCACGCCAGATGCCAGCATCGCGGCAATTTCCCTTGTGTACCTGGCAGGTTCGGTCGTCGCCCAAGCAGCGCCAACCCCTGGTGGATTGGGTGCGGTTGAAGCAGCACTTGCAGCTGGCCTAACTGCTGCTGGAATTGACGGCGGCATTGCCGTGTCAGCAACACTGGTATTTCGCGTGTGGACATTCTGGGTGCCAACCATTCCAGGTTGGCTGGCATTCCGAAATCTTCAGCGCACTTCGGACCTCTAGTTTTTAGTACGAAGGCTTTTCAGGTTCAATCTGATTGACCCAGGCAACAATTCCACCACCGACGTGAATGGCATCTTTAAAACCAGCGTCCTTCACCACGGCTAGAACTTCAGCCGAGCGACCGCCCACTTTGCAATGCAACACGATCTGCTTGTCTTGTGGCAAGCCCTCTAGAGCATTACCCATCAAGAATTCATTCTTCGGAATCAAAATTGCACCAGGGATGCTGACAATTTCATATTCACCAGGTTCGCGAACATCAATCAACACGAAATCTCTTTCGCCACGTTCGCGCGCATCCAACATGTCTTTCAACTGCTTGACGTTAATTGTTGAATCAACAACTGCGTCGGCTGCAGCTTCGGAAACTGAACCACAGAACGCTTCGTAATCAATCAGTTCAGTCACCGTCGGATTTTCACCACAGATTGCGCAATTTGGATCTTTGCGCACCTTAATCTTGCGATACGTCATTTCAAGTGCGTCATAAACCATCAGCGAACCAACAAGCGGCTCACCAATACCGGTAAGAACCTTGATGGCTTCGTTCACTTGGATTGAACCAATTGATGCACACAGCACACCGAGCACACCGCCCTCGGCACATGAAGGAACCATGCCTGGCGGTGGTGGCTCTGGGTATAGGCAGCGGTAGCACGGACCATGTTCTGACCAGAACACCGACGCTTGACCATCAAAGCGGTAAATCGAACCCCACACATAAGGCTTGTTCAGCAATACACATGCATCATTAACGAGGTAACGAGTTGCAAAATTATCAGTGCCATCAACGATCAAGTCATACTGCGCAAAAAGTTCAAGCACATTCGACGAGTCAAGGCGGGTTTCGTGAATCTCGATATTCACGTAAGGGTTAATGTCACGAACGACTGAAGCTGCGCTTTCGGCCTTCGACATACCAATGGTGCTCTGGCGGTGAATAATCTGACGTTGCAAGTTTGATTCATCGACGGTGTCGAATTCAACAATGCCCAAAGTGCCAACGCCCGCGGCCGCCAAGTACATCAACGCAGGACTACCGAGTCCACCGGCACCAATACACAAAACTCGTGCGTTCTTCAGACGCTTCTGACCCGACATACCAACGTCAGGAATGATCAGGTGTCGGCTATAACGACGAACTTCATCAACGGTTAGTTCAGCGGCTGGTTCAACCAATGGTGGCAATGACATGGAACTCCTTATTTCTTATGTCCTATCCAACCCTGTTTTTGACTAACTTGTTCCCACGGGGTGTCCTTTGGACTTCTATTGCAAATAGTTCGCGATAAGCGTCATTGTGAGAACCACGTCTGAAGGACTGATGTCCTGGCCACCACGTAGAATTGTCACAATAAACCTTGAAAGTGGGAGCTCACATGGAAATTCGAATTGGCATTCAGCACGCAGGCCGCGAAGTCGTCCTGGAAAGTACAGAAGCTCCCAAAGAAATCAGCAAACTAATTGATGCTGCCATCAAGAGCGGATCACTACTAACCCTCACCGATGACAAAGGTCGCACAATTCATGTACCTGGCGACAAAATCGCATTTGTTGAAGTTGGCGCAGCCCAATCCGGCAAAGTCGGATTCGCTAGCTAAACCAATTGTGCAGCCGCGCTGCACAACAAAAAACACAGTATCTATTTACAGTATCTGTATACAGTATCTATTTGATGTCTTAGGACGCGAGTCCTAAGACATCCATACGCCTTGCGTGACCAACAGTCAGTCGGTTAACCATAGACGTCAGTTCAGTTGCACCCATCGGCGCCGAACCATCGGGTGGATTCAAAAATACATCCTGGAGTGCTGGTCGGGTTCCGGCAACGACTGAGGCTTGCGAAATCATCTCGCCCATTAAACGACGGCCCCACAGCGCAAGTCGTCCAGCAACTTTTGGGTCTTCAACGATTGCGCGTTTGATGTGATCGACAGCAAATTGCGCATGACCAACATCTGAGAGAACAACATTGACTAACGTGGCTGTTTCTGGATCGAGATGTATTGAGATTTCGCGATAGAAGTCGGCCGCAATGCCATCGCCTACATAAGCCTTGAGTAGCCCTTCAAGCCAGTCGCGCGGTTCCATGTTGTTGTGAAATGCGTTCAGCGCATCTACGAATGGCTCCATCGCAACACCTGGTTCAACACCAAGTTGTGTCAATCGCGCCGAAATCTGCTCAAAGTGGCGAAACTCAGCGTCGGCCATCTTTCCCAACGAAATCTTGTCCTCGAGCGTGGGTGCATGCGTAGCATCAGCGGCAATACGCTCAAATGCCACTAATTCCCCATAGGCAAGGGCACCGAGTAGGTCTACAACTGCTGGGCTAGTCACACCGTCTAAGTTATGCCACAGAACGGGTACGATGGAAGTCGGCCACGCAGTTAGTCGTGTTGCCACCGTTAGTTTCAGGAGTTCTTATCACTACATTTGCCGATCTCGGCGTTCCCCCAACGATTGTTTCCGCGTTAGCCGATAACGGCATTGTTGAAGCTTTTCCCATTCAAGAGATGACTCTGTCACTTGCTATGAGTGGTGCTGACCTCATTGGCCAGGCAAAAACTGGTACCGGTAAGACACTTGGTTTTGGCATTCCCCTACTTGTCCAGATGGTCACATCACACAGTGATGAATGGTCTGATTATAAAAATGCGGGTAAGCCGCAGGCTTTGGCAATTGTGCCAACTCGCGAATTAGCAATCCAGGTTGCCAGCGACTTGGAAAAGGCCGGCAAGAACACTGGCGCTCGTGTGTTGAGTGTTTATGGTGGCAAGTCGTATGAGCCACAGATTGACGCACTTGCTAAGGGCATCGAAGTTGTTGTGGGTACACCTGGACGACTGATCGATTTAAATAAGCAGGGTTACTTGGACCTGAGTGCTGTACGTGTGCTTGTTCTTGATGAAGCTGACGAAATGCTGGACATGGGTTTCTTGCCTGATGTTGAAACTTTGGTGAGTAAGACATCTGCAAGTCGTCAGACCATGTTGTTCAGTGCAACGATGCCAAGTCAAATTGTGGCGCTAGCTCGTCGCTACATGACTCAGCCAACTCACATTCGTGCCGTTGACCCATTGAGTGATACCTCAACTGTTGATGCCATCGAACAGCATGTGTGGCGTGCACACCAGATGGACAAAGTAGAAGTTGTTGCCCGTGTTTTGCAGGCTGAAGGTCGCGGCTTGACGATGATTTTCTGTCGCACCAAACGTGTTGCTGGAAATCTTGCTGATGATTTAGCTGCTCGCGGTTTTGCAAGTGCGGCAGTCCACGGCGATCTTGGTCAAGGTGCTCGCGAACAAGCTCTACGTGCGTTCCGAAGCGGCAAGATTGATGTGCTAGTGGCAACTGATGTTGCAGCACGCGGTATCGATGTCGCAGATGTCACCCATGTTATTAACTACGAATGCCCCGATGACGAAAAAACTTACGTGCACCGCATTGGTCGCACAGGTCGCGCTGGTAATTCTGGTGTGGCAATCACTCTGGTCGATTGGCAAGATACTGCTCGTTGGCAAATGATCAACCGCGCACTTGGGTTGGCTTTCAATGACCCAATCGAAACCTATTCGTCCAGTGATCACCTTTACAGCGGTCTGAATATTCCAACGAATGTCACCGGAAAACTACCAGGCGCATCGCAAACGCGTGAAGGTTTGTCAGCTGAAAAGGTTGAAGATCTCGGTGAAACCGGCCAGCGCCGCAACAAGAGCCAAAGCTCAGGTGGCCGCAGCAACGGTGACAAGTCGCGCGGTTCACGTCCGCCAGCAAAGAAGTCGTCCGGTTCACACTCGGGTTCGGCTAAGTCTGCAACGCGGACTAACGCACCAGCTGGTGAAAAGAAGGCTGACAGTCGTCCGCCACGCAATCGCCAACGTGTGCGTAAAACTCCAGAAAACTAAAACACAAACTTCTCGACGCCTTATTTGGGGATTGCTCTCCAGGTAAGGCGTAGTTGTTCCTCAAGCAATGCGTTAATTTCAGGCTGAGTCAGATCTGCGAGCACCTTCGGCATTACCGGTGTGCCAACCCGAATTTCAATTTTCGGCCTGCGAAATACGGCAGCAAAAGCCATCAAAATACTTCTCAGCACAGAGCCATTACCAAGTTTGCGCGAATCATGTTGCGCGATGGGAATCACCGTGACTTCGCCAGCCTTGGCAAGTCCGGCAGCACCGGGACGAAACTCGCGCGGCGAGGCCTCCGCATTTATCTTTACGTCGCCTTCGGGATAAATAAGAATGCATTCACCATTACGAATTGCTTCGCGGGCAGCTTTCAGCGCTGGTCGGCCATCGTGTTGATCTACAGGAATAATTCCACTTCCTGTACAGACTTGTCGTGCAACTGGAAAATCCCACATGTCTGCAGTGCCCATTGGTCGAATGTGTCGACGATGCGTGCACGCACCTTCGCAGGGTCCATCCGTTGTGAACCCGAGCTTGTGCAAGTTTCCAACCGTCACAATCACATCGACGACTGTTGTGTGATTGATGATGATCATGGCTGGACCAGGTTGATCAAGGATGTCGAGATTATGTGCATCAACCACATTCACGCGGGTGACAATACGTGCCATCCGCCAGAGGAATGTTCCTGGGCCAACCATTTATGCCTCTGGGTCAAATGACTTTGTGCGAACAAGTCCAGCGGCGCGACCCTTGGCTGACATAACAAGTGCCATCTTGCGCGAGGCTTCATCGATCATTTCTGAACCGAGCATCACTGCCCCGCGAGCGCCACCTGCAGCTGACGTATGGAAGTCATATGCATCGAGGATTAATTCGGAATGGTCATAGTCGTCTTGTGACGGTGAAAAAATCTCATTAATAGTGTCGATTTGATCAGGGTGCAATGCCCATTTGCCATCAAAGCCCAATGCGGCAGAACGGTGTGACACTTTAGCTAAACCTTCAAGGTCTTTGATCTGCAAATACGGTCCATCGATGACTTGCTTACCGAACGCGCGACCGGCAATAAGCAACCGCATCAAAATGTAGTGATACGCATCGCCTTCGGTGTATCCCACAGGCTGTTGTCCTACAACAAGCGTGCGCATGTTGATACTTGCCATGAAATCAGCAGGGCCAAAGATTAACGTTTCAATGCGCGAGTTACTCGCTGCAATGGCATCCACGTTCACCAGACCCAACGCATCTTCAATCTGCACTTCGATACCAATGGATCCAGCAGCTAGACCAATTTCTTTTTCAAGTTCATCAAGGCGACCCGACAGCCATTGAACATCCGAAACTGTTCCGGTCTTCGGCAAAATAATCGCGTCAAGGTTGTGCCCAGCGCCGCGAACAACTGTGTTTACATCATCAAGCGCCCACTGGGTGGAAACTGCGTTAATGCGCACCGAGCGCAGGCGGTTGTCGTAGCCACCTTCGTTCAAGCCCGCAATGATGTTGAGTCGAGCTTCTGCTTTGACGAGCGGAGAAACAGCATCTTCAAGGTCAAGAAAAACGGCATCAGAGTTCAATCCCTTGGACTTTTCAATCATGCGAGTGCTGCTACCTGGCACCGCCAGAGTCGTTCGACGTGCCTTAAATACGGCTTGCGTGGTGTCAGTCATGTGAATCTCCCGTCGTCCCGAGCCTACTTCAGCCTGCTTCGATCAACTCACGCTTATCGCGCGCAGTGACCACGACAATCAATCCCGCCAAAATCAGTGCGATTCCTATAGCGACAGTGACGTGCAAAGTTTGACCAAGCCACACCGAGGCAACGATTGCCGAACCTGGGATCTCCAACAAAATCGCCAGACCTAAAACCGTTGGCGCCGTTGTCTTCACCAAAGTATTAAGAATGGAATGTCCCAACAGCTGTGGACCAATCGTAAGAATCAAGATGTACATCCAGTCTTCGCGCGAGTAACCCGATACTGGAACTTTGAGAAGTAACATCACCGCAACAAGTACCGCACCAGATGATGCGTACGCCAGAGTCGTATACGTCGCAGTTGGAAGTTGTTGGCGAACCTTGCTTCCAATTGTCATGTAACCAGTCACTGCAATGGCCCCCGCAAGGGACATTAAGTCACCGGTCAATGCGCGTGGAGAAACGCCGAAATCAACACCAACAACTGTGATGACACCAGCAAAAGCAAAAGCAAGACCGAACCACACTTGCTTGGCAATGTATTCGCCTTCGTAGCGAGCCACGAGCGTGGACCACAATGGCTGTGTTGCAGACAGTGCTACTGATGCAGCAACTGTCGTCATTCGCAAACTTGGAATCCACAAACCAAAATGACCTGCTAGACAAACTCCAGAGATCAACGAGTTACGCAATGCCCGCGAGCTGACTGCCACTCCACGCGATTCACGAATGGCCAGCGGCGAGGTGGCAACCGCGGCAAGGGAGCAACGCCAAAAAGCCATCGCCAGAACGGGCGCAGTAGACACGGCCACAATTGGCCCAGAGGCCGCGATAGCCACGACTACGGTGGCCATCAACACCAAGTCCCGCGCAGTTGGGCGCCAGGCAGCTACCTGCGGTGGTGTACTAGCGCTGGACATGCGACTCCTTGAAAATTGGCGAAATAAATCCGTCTAGGTATGGCTTTTGCGGAGCCATTCTGCTCAATTCGGCACGGGCGAACGCATGTTTTAGTGAACAGTGCCTTAAAACTACATGCCCGAGGCCCTCCAGCGCCTTCACGAGGGCGCAAACATGGGCTTTTTCACGGTAATCTGCCTATGTGACGACTACACAAACACGCATCTACCTGGCCCGCCTGGCCGGGTCATCTGTGTTTGACCCGGCCGGCGATCAAGTCGGCAAAGTTCGCGACATTGTCATCTGGGCACGCCGGGATGGCAAGACTCCCACCGTCCTTGGTTTTGCCGTTGAGGTAGCACCTCGCCGTCGTATTTTTGTTCCGATGTCACGTGTGACGTCAATTGATCCGGGCTCCGTAGTGACCAGCGGCGTGGTCAATCTTCGTCGCTTCGAACGACGTCCAGACGAAAAACTTGTCATTGCAGAAATTTTAGATCGCAAAGTCACTTTGAACAGCACCGGCGAAAAGGTGCACATCGAAGACATCGCTATGTTGCAAGAACGAACACGCGACTGGGTCGTCTCGCGTTTCTTTGTGCGCAAGGGTGCATCAACATTTGGTCGTCGCGGACCCACTTCGACAGTGGACTGGTCTGACGTGTCGAGCATGTTTATCGAAAATGATGTTCAAGCTGTCGACTCGCTGCTGGCGTCCATCGAACAGATGCGTCCGGCTGACATCGCGAACTTGCTTCAAGAGCTACCGACTAAGCGCCAACTTGAATTGGTCAGTGGCTTGGATCTGGAAAAACTTGCAGACGTTCTTGAAGAGCTTCCCGAAGATGATCGGGTTCCCATCATGTCTGCACTTGGCATTGAGCGGGCAACAGATGTTCTTGAAGAAATGGATCCTGACGACGCGGCCGACTTGCTCAGCGAGTTACCACCCGAGCAGGCCGAAGAATATCTCGATGCCATGGAACCAGACGAAGCTGAAGACCTTCGCCGACTGTTGGCCTATGACGATTACAGCGCCGGCGGCATGATGACCACCGAGCCAGTTCTGCTGGCGACTGATGCAACCGTTGCTGAGGCGCTCGCTCGACTACGGATGGCTGAACTTTCGCCAGCCTTGGCGTCGCAGGCTTACGTAGTTCGCCCACCGCTGGAAACACCGACAGGCCGTTACATCGGAACCGTGCACGTTCAGCGCCTCTTGCGCGAAGCGCCATCTACTTTGGTGTCAGCAGTTGTTGATTCAACGTTGGAACCAATTGGGCCAGGGGCACCACTGAGTCAAGTGGCTCGATACTTCGCGACCTACAACTTGGTAGCTTTGCCGGTTGTAGACGAGAATGATCATTTGCTTGGTGCTGTCACAATCGATGACGTTATTGACCACATGTTGCCGGAAAATTGGCGAGAAAACGAGATAGATGAGGAGGGCTGACTATGGCACGCAACGAACGACGTGGACCACGTTTAGATCAGCCTTTAGAGCGCGGTCGCTCACTTCGTCCATCAGTTGATGCTGAGACTGCAGGTCGGGTAAGCGAACGCGTAGCGCGCTTCTTGGGTTCGTGGAAATTCATCGGCTACATGACACTTGTTATCGCGGCTTGGGTTTTGTGGAACCAGTTAGCACCAGACAGCAACCGGGTCGACCCATTCCCGTTCCTATTTCTGACCTTGGCCTTGTCGCTACAGGCTTCATACGCTGCTCCGTTGATTTTGCTTGCGCAAAATCGTCAGGCCGACCGCGACCGGGTTCAGTACCAAGAGGACCGCGATCAAACTGAGCGACTGCTTGCTGATGCTGATTACCTCACGCGCGAAATTGCATCATTGCGTCTTGCGATGGGTGAATTGGCGACCCGCGACTATGTGCGCGGCGAACTGCGTGATTTACTCGAAGAAATGGCTGCTCTCATGCGCGACTCGGACGCTGAGCTGTCAACCGAAGACAATTCATCTAACTAACAATCTCTGGAGTCACTTGTGAGTGTTGCCGCTGAGGCAGTTCAGGCTGCGCTAGCCACTGTCATCGATCCTGAAATTCGTCGTCCAATTACTGAAATTGACATGGTGAAAAGCGTTTCGATCGACGGTGGAACTGTCACGGTCGGAATCTTCTTGACCATTTCTTCGTGCCCTATGCAGGACACGATTGTGAACGGCGTGAAGGACGCAGTCAGCAAAGTTCGTGACGTCACTGCTGTTGAAGTTGAACTTGATGTCATGAGCCAGGAACAGCGCGAGAAACTGAAAGAAAAACTTCAAGGACCTGCAAAAGAAATCCGTTTCAATCGTGCCGGCTCGACAACAAAGATTTACGCCATTGCCTCGGGTAAAGGTGGCGTAGGTAAATCATCAATCACAGTGAACCTTGCGGTTGCAATGGCGGCTCAAGGTTTGAACGTGGGTGTTGTTGACGCGGACATTTACGGACACTCAATTCCGGACATGCTTGGTGCAACTGCGCTTCCAACTGTTGTTGAAAATATGATGATGCCGCCTCGCGGTCACGGTGTGGCAGTCATGTCCATTCTGGCGCACAAGAAAGATCGCCTAGATCCAGTTCCCGTTCGCGGTCCGATGCTGCACCGCTATCTTGAATCGTTCCTCACCGATGCTTTCTGGGGCGAGCTCGATGTTCTTCTTCTGGACCTACCGCCAGGTACGGGCGACGTAGCAATGAGCACCGCGTCCCTTTTGCCGCAGAGCGAACTCATCATTGTCACGACACCTCAACCGGCCGCAGCAGATGTAGCAATCCGTTCGGGAACATTTGCGCTCGCGCCAACTGTAAATCAGCGCATTGCTGGTGTCATCGAGAACATGTCGGCGTTTGCCTGCCCACATTGTGGTGAACCAATCGATATGTTTGGCGCTGGTGGCGGGCACATGGTGGCTGAGACCCTCAGCAAGATGTCCGGCACAAACGTTGCCTTGTTAGGCAAAGTACCGTTTGATCCGAAACTGCGCGAAGGTGGCGACAACGGCCTACCGCTGGTCTTATCTGATCCAGAATCACCTGCAGCCAAGATGATTTACGCAATCGCTGAGCAACTCGGCAAAAAGTCTCGCGGACTTGTGGGACTTAACCTGGCCGTAGAGCCAGTGCGCAACTAAGTCGCGTCTGGGTCGAACTCAGCGCGTACGTTCGTTGTGTGCATATTGGTTGGGTGCATATTCGTTGTGTGCATATTCGTTGCAGTTCCGAGCAAACTTGTTTGAGTACTTCCAAAAACAGCAGAAGACACCATCCCACGTGGATTAAGTTTGGCGATGTCTCCGGCCATATCCGTGATGGCCTTGGTATCAACAACTGCTGACAACTCAGCTGTGGCCGCACTAGCTTTTGCCTTCAGCGACTTGAGGGCTCGCGCCGCTTGCGCTGCCATGCCTGGCAGTCGGTCGGGGCCAAAGACAATCAGCGCGAGAATGGCAAGCACCATGAACTCGGGTAAGCCGATGTCAAAAATCATCTGATCCTGCCTAACGCGGTGGTAGCCCAACCCATTCGGGTCGGGCTACTCCAATGTTATTGGTTCTCGCTGGCTTACTGAGTCGCCTTAGAGCCCAACACAATTTTGACGTCACTGCCACCTTTACGAGACAACGTCACGGTGTCACCAGGAACGTGTGAGCGGATGCGCACAACCAACTCAGTACCATTGGCGACCTTAACGCCGTCGATGGCGGTGACGACATCGCCAGGCTTGAGATCGGTTGTCGAGGCCGGCCCACCAGGTGTTACTTCCTGGACCATTGCGCCACGTCCGGTGTAGCCCATGTCGAGTTGCACACCAATGATGGCGTGAGTTGCATGACCCGTACTCATCAATTCCTCAGCAACGCGCTTTGCTTGGTTGATAGGGATTGAGAATCCTAAACCGATACTTCCCGATTGTGAACCCATTGTGTTTTGCCCAAGGGTTGCAATCGCCGAGTTAATT
>Ga0114964_10002244_pt1 | contig 13539 bp, 25 predicted proteins | sample C_131016_MF_Meta_FD_92638 | JGI IMG/M metagenome (GOLD analysis project Ga0114964, IMG submission 92638) | Freshwater microbial communities from Lake Croche, Canada to study carbon cycling - C_131016_MF_MetaG | ecosystem: Environmental > Aquatic > Freshwater > Lake | place: Lake Croche, Canada... | reverse complement strand
TACCACACGCTGGGACTTTCCGGAACCCTTTCCGGGATTTTTTTATTAGATTGTTATATTTTTTTTTTAATGTTGTACGTCGAGATCAAGTTCTCGATCGTCTTTATATTCTTGTTCTAAATAATTCTCAAGGTCTAGCTTTTCAAGGTCCCACGGCACTAGATACCGGGCGCCCATAGTTTCAGGCAACACGGGGCAAATTGTAGGGTTCCAACGGTTTGAGTCTTTGCCTAGTGTTGGCAGCGGTACACGTTTACCGGTCGGCCGTATGCTTACCTTTTCAGTCTTTACGGTCCATTGACCCAGGCCCCGCCAATTGGCCTCGGTGTCTGCTTGGGTAATGCTCATAAAGTAGTTTCGTTTAATTTCGACGTATTCGCTACCCGATTGGGCGGCGTCTAGGATCATGCGGTTAGTAACCTCGCCTCGAGGAATACCCGCGGACCGCAGTATCTCGCGGCCGTCTTGCAGCGTTGCGAACGCTAGGCCGGTATTTGCGTACGTGAGCTTGGTGAACCTGGTCTCTTTCCATTGGCCCATATTGTTACCGATTATTTTGTCGGCGCCAGGTAGCCGCCGGCGGGTTACTAGGGCGTCGGTCTCTATGGCGATAATGGCGTCTAGGTCAGTCTGGGCTACTTTGTAAAGTTCGGCCCTGACGATAGACGTCACAAGGCCAGCGGCGCCTAAATGATGGTAGCCGGGTTTGTGAGTTTCGGACCACCCGATACGCTGGGCCAACTTGCCCCACATAGCGTTAGTTCCGAGTTTGAGGACAGCGGCGGCGCCGTGATTACCTACGGCCTCAAGTTCTTGACGTAGCTCGTACAGCTCACGAGTAAACGCCCAGGGCCTCGCCTCGGGGTTGCTGGGGACAAACTGCCACGCCTCGACTATGCGCCAATTAAGGGCGCCGTCTGGCAAGTTGCGGACTATCTCAACCTCGGGGGACCATACTAGGGCCTTGCCTCGAGTTGGAAACACTATGGAACCGTTAGGGGTTCGGTATGGCAGCGGGGCCGGGACTAAAGGATCGTGCCACCCGTCCCACTCAATTTTATAAACCGTGTAAGGCAATTGTCCCGGGTCAGTCTTATGGTGCCGCCAGGTACCGACAAAACTCGGTAACTGCTGCATGGCCCACGGGTACGCGGCCCTCATGTCGTACTGATACCCGCCGCGGTTGCTGTTTCCGTACTGGACGCACTCAATGCGGCCGCCGATAAACGCCCCACCCAATAGCCGAGCAATCTCTTGAGTAACCTCGGGTACGTGAGCTTTAACGTCGCGTGATCTCATAAGCGCAGTAGCAATAGCGCCGGACCCGTCAAACCTGCTTAACTTAATGCCCAGGTCATACAAACGGCCTCGTATTTGCTCGGCCAACATAACCATATATTCAAGTTCGACCTGGTTATATTTCCCAATATTGCCTATGTTCTCAAGGGTAAATAAACCTCTACCCGTTTTACCGTCCACAATTTCGGCAGGTATATCAGTTACAAATTGTTCTAAAGCGTTGATAAATGAGCCTCTAAAAAACGCTCGTAAATCCCAGATAGTGACGTTTACGTCTAAACCCACGCCAAAACTCTTACCAGGACGCCACCAGATACGGCACTCACCTATGCCGACGTATTCCTCTTTACGTAATTGTTTAAGCACTTTACGGGGTACGTCTTTGAGTATTTGAGTGACGTCATAACCAAAACCAAAACTAACGAACAGCGCCTCGGGATACTTGCGGCGTAAATCAACTAGCCAGGCTATCGCTTTGGCGCTAGTAATGCCGGTAGGCATGAATAATTTATCGCCGGTACTTGTGGCCAGCAACACGTACGTATGCTTACCGTCGCGGTCTGTGACGCCCTCACCGTCAATAGCGATTATCTGGCGGTCTCTATATGCGGCGTCGGCCGCAGCTGCTCGGGTCTGCTTTCCCGTAGTTTGCTCGTACCGTCGCCAGGACTCGAGACGGCTATCGCTGGCGGCATACTCGGCTCGCTTTGCTTGAACCTCGGGGCGTTGTTCATACTCGGCCCGGCGCCGCTTTGCGGTCTGACTTTGCTCGTAACGCATACGCCGCAATTTCTCGCGGCGTTCAGACTTAGTCATAACTAAGCCTCTATATTTCTTGTTCTATGTCCTCGGGCGGTTCGTACGTGTCGAATGTGAGGTATTTGTCGTAGTCCTTTACCTCGTACTGCTTGAATAAATCGCCTAGCGCTTGCTCGTCCCATTGTTTCCGGTCCTTAACTTTCTTACGTTCCCAGCCTTTCTCAAGTTCCTTTACGGCCTTGAGATACGCCTCGGTATATTTTGCTTTCTCGTCCGGGGTGCCGGTTGCTGGCGGTTTGTATCGTGACGCCTCACTCTTTGAGTGTTTGTCTGACCATGCTTTAGCTTTGCGAGCTTGCGCCCGCCGCTTTGATCTGACGGCCTCGCTCGTCTTTGCTTGACCTCGGGCCTCTTGCCTTGAGGCACCCGCAGCATAGGCCCGCCCGGCGCTGCTGTAGCCCTGGCCAAACTTGCCAGACTTGAACGCAGCCTCGAGACGTTTACGGTATGCCGGCGTTAAATCTTTGTACGCTTTCTTGGGTCTAGCCATTAGTAGGCCCTAACCCATGTTCGTATTTGTCGGCCGTGATTATCTGGGCGTGAGCTGGGAACCCAGCCCCGATGTTTAATGAGGCCCTGGCGGCTAAACTTTCGAAATAAAGCGCCGACGGCGTTATTACCGTTTACTATTTCGACGCCGGCAGGTAGTCCGACTAACTCGATGAGATCGTCGGCCGAGAACTCGGCCCTATGGTTCGCTAATTGCTTTATGGCTAATTCTGCTTGAAGAGTCCACAATTCTTTAGCGGTTAATGCTTTGTCCATTAACGCGTCAGTCTTTGCCTCAATTTGTCGCCGGCATAGGGCGCAATACTTAGGGCCTCGAGGTTCACCGTGTACGCACATTACGGGACCGTCCCAACATAGTCAGGGCCAACTCTCGGGCCTCGGTGTCGCTTAGATCGCTTAGTAGTACGTCCTCAATTTTGCGGAACAAAATTGTACTTACGTCTACGGTCTGCATTAGTTGCTGGGTAATTATTTGTAGCCGCTTTAATTCCTGCATGACGGTGTGGCGCTCGTCAAAACGTGGCACGTTATTAGTCATTCTTGCTCACCTCTAAATTGTAGGTAGTGGCAAACTTGATAGCGAGGTCGATCTCTACCGCCGCTTGCTTGGTGTCTAGTCCAATGTTGATAGGCGAGCCGAGGAACCGTGATAAATCGGCTACGCGTATTAACGCGTCATAAGCTCGCAGCGTTGCACACGGGAACAACTCGAGGCCGCCCTGGGCGCCCGGTAGGTTGCACTCGCCACATATAGGCGGTTGCTCGGGGTAATCCCGCTTAGGTTGATGATTAACTCGCAATTGCTTAATACGTTCAATTAGTGGTAAGTCCATGATTGACCTCTCGCATAGGGTGGGACGCGGCCCGGCTCGGGTATGCGAGAACCGAGCGGGACCGCGTTACCGTAGACATTACACACAGCAACACACAATAAACACGCCGCCCCGCGTTTCTTTACCTAATCGTTATCTAGTAAAGTCGTGTAATACTTACATAGTAGGGTTAAATAAAACCACGACGTAATGAGGGAAACATGGCAAAGACAACCGCACCGGAACCAGCAGTAACCGACGCACCGCTTGAGGTGTCCGACGATTACTCGCCGCTGTCACGTCTCTTTGCTGGCCCTGCTCAATCTTGCGGCGGGGAAATTGACCCGGCCGCCGTAGTAGTTGAAAGCGAGTAACCACATGACCGAGATTAACATCGAAACAAGCGACGACGAGGCCGTAGACGTTGCCGAGGTTGCCGAGGTTGTCGCCACCGCGGCAGCTGCCGAAACAAGCGGACTAGAACAAGGTCTCGCACTAGGCGAACTACTCGGAACCGTAAACGCAATTCTTGCCCGTCTCGACGCGATGGACGCTCAAGACAAAGCGGACCAGGCAGCATTAGACGAGAAACTTGACGAGCTAGTAGACGTTATGAACGAACTAGAGGACGAGTCAGAAATCGAGGCCGCCGTCGAGGTTGCCGAGGCCGAGGCACTCGAGGACCTAGCCGACGCCGTCGAGGTTGAGGCCGCCGCCGAGGTTGCCGAGGCAACTCAAGAGAATTACGACGACGAAGTTAAACCAGGTAGCCGCCGTACACATTGGTACTACCGCCCGGCCGACGAATGGCGCCGCGACTAATGGACGATCTAACAGCCAAAGAACAAGAACTAGAACAAAGAATTGCCAAGTCTGATGAACAATTAAAAGAGGCAAAAAAAATCAAAGCACCGGCTGTGTTCATCAAATCAGTCAAAGACAATAGAGACTCTTTTGTGAAAGAACTTGAAAAACTCAAGCAAGCCAAAAGTACCCATTGGTACTATAAAGAACGCTAACAACAACTAACTCGGGACGGAATAAATAAATGACACACGATATCAGTACGCTCACTCTTGCGTTCATTGTCTACCTACTAGGCGCAGTATTGACCTATTGGGGTACACGACAAAATCGGGCGCCCCGCTGGGCCGCGTTATGTATCGCCGCACTCTACCCGGTGCTGCTACCTATCGTTATGTTTAGCAAAGCTGTAGACGAATACCGGAACGGTTACTAACATGGACGAGTTAAATTGTGAGAAATGCGGCGTAGTCATTGAATGGGCAGGTACCGGCCGTAAACCGAAATACTGCTTAACTCACCGATCCAAGCAAAGCGCCGACAAAGTGACGCCGAACTCGAGGCGCCCCGCGGCGACGTCTAAATCTTTGCAAGCGTTACGTGAGGAATTGACCAGCACGTTACAAGGTGCTGGCGCCCTATTGCTTGCAGTAGACAAGTATGACGGCCTAGTGGTTATTCAGGGCGCACCGAAACTAGTAGACGCCCTAATCACTATGGCCGAGATCAACCCAGCTTTCAAAAAGTTTCTTGAGGGCGGCGCAAAGTCTGTCGTATGGATACAGCTCGGGACCGCGATTGCGGCTATCGCTGTCCCTATCGCAGCGCACCATAGACTCGCACCAATTGACGAGGTAACGGCCTATCAGTTGTTCCACGGACCTATGCCCGCCGGACTCTATGAACCGCCAGCACAACAACCGGCACCGACGCCCGAGCCAACGCCCGAGCCAGCACCCGAGCCGGTAATGAACCTTGACGAAATGCCGGCAGGGTTTGAGATAGTAGAATAAACGCATGGCCGCACAATTGCCCTTTATGCCCTGGCGAGAGTTTCAAGATTACTTTCGCTGGGCGCAGGGCGAACACGTACTAGTAATTGGGCGCACCGGTCAGGGCAAAACTACGCTTATATCTAAAATTGTTGAGCGCCGCCAGCACGTCGTAATGTTCGCTACAAAGGTACACGACCCGGTATTGGCCAAGCAGTTTCCCGGGTTCCGTCGCCTCGACGAATGGAAGAAACCGCCAGCTAATAAAATTATGCTGTGGCCAAAATCTAAAACAAACTTACGCGAAATTAAAGAGCTACAAGCGGACACTTTCCAAAACGCGTTAAACGATATATTTCACGATCGCGGGTGGTGCCTAGTCATTGACGAGGCCCATTGGATCACGACTGAACTCGGACTCGGTCAAGAGTTAGCAATGTTTCAACACCAGGCCCGTAGCTCGGGTATTAGCGTAGTAACCGGCGTACAGCGCCCCGCGTTTATTCCCGTGATTACTTACGGTTCGACTACTCATGCTTTCATGGGCCGAATAAATGAGCCAGGCGACATTAAACGTCTATCCGGTCTCGGCGGCGTGGACGCTAAGGAATTAGGTAAACATCTGCTAACCTTGCCTAAGCACGAGTGGATATACGTAGACAATACGGGTAACTTAGAACCCGTACGTACGCGTATCGAACTTTAACGAAAGGTGGCTACCATGCCATTAACACATGACGCCCGCGGCGCTGTAATCGTCCTAGCGATGTTTATTGTCACCGTCGGCACCGCTAACCTCATTGCTAAGAAGTATGAGGGACACCCAGCCGCCGACGCGTGGCTAGACCTCTTTGGGTCCGGTTGCTCGAGCTACTCAAAGTAACTTGACTTACCAACTCAATAACCTAAAATAAAACTAAGCCGGGACGCTTAAACGAAAGGCCATATTGTGGCAATCAACGTAAAGGGTAACCAGCCCCGCCCGACCGGCGCAGCGCCGCAGGTCCCCGCTATTCCATTCGTACGTGCCTCACGTAAAAAGACAGCGGCCGCCGCTGTCCTATCTGGCACCGTCCCAAGTGCAGCGACCCAGCTCGCCGTAACTCAAATCCCGGCCGCTGGCTACTTGAGCGGCGTCGAGTTGCTCGTAGACGTTGCAACGAGCGGTAACTCTGCTACCGTCGCGTTCAACACCGCCGCAAGCGCTGGAGATGCCCCGTGGTCATTCATCAACAGCATTAACCTAGTCTCAAGCGACGGTTCAAACCTTGTCACTAACTTGAGCGGTTACCAGCTATTCCTAGTAAACAAGTACGGCGCGTTCCGTACCATCTCACCAAATAGCGATCCACGCTCGGATCAGTATTTCAAGCTCACCACGGGTTCAGGCGGTACCGGTGGCTCGTTCTCATTCCGTCTCTTTATCCCGGTTGAAATCGACCCAAGTCAGGCATTCTGTGCAATTCCTAACTTGAGTGCTAACCGCGCCTACCAGGTCAATATTCAACTTGGCGCAAGCGCTAACGTGTACTCAACCGCACCGACCTCGGCCGGCTCATACACGATCACGCTAATCAACCATTATTGGTCACAGCCGGCAGCGATGAACGCCGCGGGAGTACCGCAAGCAATCGCACCAAACGGAGTAGGTTCAGTAAACCTCACCCAGCTGCAGACTATCCCGGTTACGCAGGGCGACCGCCTCGTACAGCTACAAAACGTGGGTAACGTAATCCACAAGCTCATTTTCACGTTGCGCAAGTCTGACGGTACTCGTACCTCGACCGATTGGGGCGCAACTAACCAGCTAATCCTGAATAACGATACTTTGTTCTATTGGAACCAGCCAAACAGCACTACGGCTAAGAACAGCTGGGCGTCATACATCTCGGACACCTACGGTTACGGCGACGCACTCAACGCAACCGCACCGGGTACGCAGTCCACCATCGACGCGGCTAACGGTCTAGACACCGGCGTTTACGCTATCAACTTTGGCGACAACACCGGCGGCTTTGCTCGACCTGACACTAACCGCGATCAGTTCCTACCTACCCTTGACTCAACCTTGCTACAGCTACGCAGCACCTCATTCGGTTCAGGCGCAGCAACACTTGAGGTTATCTCAATGGCAGTAAAGCCAACTACCGCCGCGGCACTCTACCAGCCACACATCTAAACAAACTTAACGGGGCCGAGCGCTCGGCCCCGTTAAACCAACTTGTAAAGGATCAAGTATGAGTACCAACGTAACCGGACTAGCTGGGGCAGATACTACCGCCGTAGACCTAGACCCGAACGTTACCGGGTCAATTGATACGACCTGGCACCGCAACGTATCCCCTAACCACTACGCATGGCTATACATCGTGGGCGCACTCGGCCTACTTTGGGTAACCGGCGCCTCGTTCAAGTAGGAAAGGAAAGGCCCGAAATGGTAGACACCAAAAACATTGTATGGATGCTGGCCGGCGTTGCTGTCGGTTACTTTATCGTCGCTAAGTACGTCGGTAAGTAAATGCGTCTCACCAACTCGAGCGCCGCAATTGCGGCTTTGAGTATTGTCTCTTGCCTAGTTGCGTACGTAACCCGCGGCACTATCCCAGATAGTCTCACGTTACTCGCAACAACTACGGTAGGCGGCTACCTGGGCGTAACCGTACCAGGTCACAAACAAACTACTAACTAATTGAGAGGTCCGCGTGAGTATTCCTACAGCGCCCAGCCCGTACGCTACTCACGCGGACCTCAACCAATTACGGCGCGAAATCCAAGCCGACGTACGCTTTGAGGTACGCGAGCTTACGACCGAGCTACGGGCCACGGTACGCGAATTAAACAGCGCCCAAGTGACCTCGAAACAATTCAACGTGACAACCGCGCTCAGTTTCATTAACGCGGCGTGTATGCTTTGGTATGCGATAGGGTCCCGCTAATGCCTATTATTAGTTTCTCGGTAATGCTCGCTGGCGGTATTGCAGTATGGGCAGGTTACCTCGGGCAAAGTATCCCGACCGTCACCAAAGCAATTCTCAACGGCCAGACCAAAACGCTCACCAAAATACCTCTCGATCCTGACAAGCGCCCAGCAGCGCCGACCAGCTCGAGCGACGGCAGCAGCTCACAAAGCGGCCAGGGCGCCGGCGGCGGCGGCGGTGGATCATTTTGAAATCATCACAACTTATTCTTACCGCTGTAGTATTGGCGGCCAGCACAACACTAGCCGCGGAATACTTGCAGCATAAGCCGGTCAGATACGGCCGCACTCTCACCGGCGCTATCGGCGTAGGTATCGGACTCTCACTAATCGAGACGGGATCGCCGCAAGTGGCCGAAGGGTTGGCGTACCTTATTATTGTGAGTAGTGTATTAGTCAATGGCGGCCCAATATTTGCGGCCGTTAGTAAAGGGGTAAAGTAATCATGGTTGGAAAGTTCACGGACGTACTCACGACCGTACTCATAGTTGCCGGTATCACCGCGTTAGTCTTGCCTAAGCGCCAGACCGCGAACATCATCACCGCCGGCGGCAAGTCGTTTAGTGAGGTTATCAAAGCAGCAACGGGGCAGTAATCATGTCTGACTATTCCGTAAACACGCTAGACCAGATCAACACGCCCGCCGGGTACAACTTGCCGGACATCTCGAGCGATGCCGGCAATAGTTACCCCGCAGACTTTGCGGCGCTCATGCCTGGCTTTGTCGTGCCTACCGTGAATAGTAATTCTGACGGTATTGGGCAGGTCCGCGGCGATTGGCACACTCCCGAGGCGTACAGCTGGCACAGCTCCGACCTATTGACCACTAACCCAGAAATCGGCGGCGTGGCGGGTACTATTGACTCGATCCCGTTTGCGATGGGCCAAGTAGAGTCCAACACCGTTGAGAACTTTGAAATGCTGGGCGAGATGGCAGTCTTTCAAACACCTCAAGTTTACAATTGGGGCGACGTCGGTTATCAAAACTTTAGCGGCGTACTCGGTGCCTCGGTGGCGTCCGGTTCATTCCAAGAATTACCTTTCGAGGTATGGTCACAGAATGTTATCGAGGGCGTCTAGTCATGGCCGACTTTGCACTCGATAAAGAGATAGGCGGCAAACCCGCCTACGTATGGATTGTTGGCGGCGTGGCCGTCTCGTACGCCGTGTATTGGTTCCTTAACCGCGGCAAGTCCACAACCAGCAGCGCAACCACCGCGGCCGACACTAGCTCAATGCAATACGGCGACACCGCGGGAGCTGTCGGCTACACGGCGGGCGCCGCAGGTATCCCAGGCACCCCGGGACAGCCAACAAACATTACGCTACCGCCCGGGACAACTATTAAGGTACCCGTCGCTAAAGTACCCGTCGCAGCTCACAAAGTTATTTCTACACCGCCAGCAAAGACCGTAAGCGCTGGCAAAGCAGCAGTAACCAAAACTAAAACATTTACGGCCGCCGACGTACGGGCCGCTCAAGCTCGCAAAGCAGCAGCAGCAAAACCACCCGTAACAAAACCAGCAAACTCAAAACCCGCAACACTACCCGCAACACTAGAGGCCTAACATGATCGAGTTATCTAACGAAAGCAAAACCGCTTTACTATTGCTAGTAGGCGCCGCTGTCTTTGAACTCGGCCGTGAAATGCGTGAGGCCTCGCCCGAGCTGTCAGAAATGCGCCGAGCTAGTGAACATGAACGCGCCGACTACTTGCAGCACCTCGTAGACGGTCAAGCACAAACCGCTATTATTGTGGCGGGCGCTGCACTCGTCGCAACGTGGGCAACCGGATCATTCACGCCCGGCCTAATCTTGCTCGGCACGTTTGGCGCACTCGCCTACTACCAGCACAGCGTACTCAACGCACCAAGTAACTAGACACAAACAAGGGACGAAACAAAATGCTACCTAGCCTCGTAGACCTGCTTAAGCGACTTGACGAAATTGAGCGGGCGTTATTCACAATTGAGAAATTAGCGAACCACCTCGACGCCCAAGTGACCGCGACACTTGAGACCGTGACCAGACTCGAGAAATTGAAAACCGGTGAATAAATGGTATATCCAATACCTGGCGTACCGATTACTACGCCGTATGGCGTGGCCGGTAACCGCTGGGCGGCGGGTCATCATCAGGGCGTGGACTTTGCTACACCGGTAGGGACACCGTATGCGGCTGTAGCGGACGGCGTAGTTATTGCTACCGGTGACGCGTGGGGCGCTAATCTCGGCGAGAACCAAGTCGTAATAGATCACGTCGTAGACGGGCAAGATTATTACACCGTGTACGCTCACGGAAATACCGAGACGGTAGACATTGGTGACACGGTTAAGGCTGGGCAGATTATCGGCACCACGGGCGCTCAGGGCAACGTCACGGGGCCTCACCTACACGTAGAGGCGCATACGGTCCCCGAGTGGGACACGACCACGGACGTAAACCCGCAACCGTTATTAGACTATACTCGACCTATGACAAGTAGCACCGAGCCGACCGTAGGCCGCAGCGGCCACGCCATACATACGGCCGGCTACACCCTACCCAACTACACGGCACAGACCGGCACCGCTACAGCTCAAAACGCGTTAAGTTTTAGTAACCCGATAGCCGGCACCGAGCGCCTCGTACGTATCCTTACCGACGGCCAATTCTGGGTACGCGTACTAGAAATTGCTTTCGGGTCATTCCTGATTATCTACGGCGTCACCAGCCTCGCCGGTACTAACCTCATTAACAAAGAGGGCCTAACCGCCCTCGCAGCGAAAGCGGTATAACCATGTCCGAAAACATCGCCTACCCATTCGAAACCTCGAGCAACTCGCAGGGCGACACAACCACGCAAGGGTTCAACGCGGCCGTACTCGCGCCACTAGACCCAGCGCTCGCCAACAATAAAGAAGAAGACGTTATCGGGTTACTCTCAACGGGTACCGACAATTTTATCGGGTCCGATTGGGTACACCCGGAACACATACCGCAGCTGGCCCAGGTACTCGACACTATGGCCGCAACCGACCAGGTAGAGAAAGCTCAAGTAGATCACATTTTGACCAATGCTCGGCAGTTTGCGACGTCGGCGCCATTCGTTAAACCACTAGCGGCGAACATGGTCACGACCGGCGGCGTATTCCTACCGGCACCAGGTAGCGACCAAAGCAAAGTAACCGCAGTACGTATCGCAGCTTACGACCCGCAGCGCTACCGCGTCACGCTACACCCGTGGGTGAGCGGGTCCGGTGCCACCGGTCAAGTATGGATAGGTAAGCAGCAGGGCGACGTATCCCAAAGCGCCTCGGGCGTACCTATGGGCGCGTTTCCACTATCAACGGGTAACGCTAACGCCCAAAACGTTCAAGGGTTCAATTGGGCCGACGACTTATATGTTGCACCAGACTACGCAAATACGATAGATACCTGGGTATTCTTTGTTATTGAGCGTTACGCGTAGGCCGTAAATGTCGTACCGGGCGCAAGTGACAAGTACGCCGCAGCAGCTGGCGTTCGGATCACAAAAAGAAAACATAACACTAACTAACGTAGGCGCTAATACCGTGTACCTCGCCAACGACTCGAGCGTAACCGCAGGTAGTGACCTCGTACTCGACGCCGGCGGTTCAATCCTTGTAGAACCCAATACGGTTATTTGGGGCGTCACCGGTAGCGGCCTCACGTCTCAAGTTTCAGTAGTTGCCCAAGTAGGCGAGCGTTTCGCATACAGCAACCAGGCGTACAAAATCATCACACAATATAGCGTTACTGACCTTGGACCCGGATCGGGTACCGGTAACTTGCAGACCGGCAAGATTACGTTCGACAACTCTTTTAGTACGCAATACGCCGCGATAGGAATATTCATTTCAAATAACGTGGCAACTAACGTCTCTTTCAAATGGACCGGTTCAATAGGTACACAAGCTACCCCGCCCGAGTATGTCATGGTACGAGGCGGTACCGGTGGCTCGGCAACAATTGGCGCAATATTTCCCGTTCAAAGTTTCGGCGGTACGTGGCTAATTCAACCTGACGCACTTGTGGGCAACTCGAACATAACCGTAGTGGGTTACCCGCTGGCTATCTATCCTTACCCAATAGCTCTAAGTGACGCCAAGAACCTTAACAGCGTATGGAACGGCGCCTCGGGATCATGGACATATTTTCAAAGCAGTTTCGCCTCGAGTACCACGTCGTTTCTTTACCTGCCAGCAATCACCGGCTCGGCTCGCGTAGTAATGAACTACACCCAAGCGGGACCAGGTACACTAACCACGACGCCACAGATAGCCCGCACCGTAAACGGCTTATATTGGACGGCCTCATACCTGCAATACGACACCGCAGTAACCACAAGCACAGCGGCCACTCAATTTGTTGCTTTTAATTGGTCCAACGTATCGCCGACGCCTCTAAGGTTGCAGATAACCTCGGACGCTGTAGCAAGTCTTACTAACCTTTACGTATCAGTAGATCAAAACAAGTAGGGGACACCATGAAATATAGTTACTTTACCGGGTACCAGGCGTACGCCCATATGCATACCTGGCAGCTCAACCACCGTAACGGGTTCCAGGGCCTATGTCATAAGACCTGTCAAGACGCCTGGGGACTGCCCAGAATGTACGACAGCGCCATAGACGCATGGAACCATACCCCAGCAGCTCACCGGCATACAGACATGGACGCCGCACCAATTGGCGCCCCCGTATTCTTTAGCGGCGGTCAATATGGCCACGTGGCCCTCATGTCAGACAAGAAAGGAATACTGATTAGCACAGACGCACCTACTCGGGACTACGTCGGCGAGGTGCCTATCGAGTATTTCGTCAAGAAATGGGGCAAGACTTTACTAGGGTGGGCCTCGATGTATAACGGCGAGGTCCTCAACTTTCACAGCGATACGGCGGTTATGCCTCGATGATGAACGTTAGAGAACATAACCCAGCTTGGGCCGGGTACATAACACTCACCGGGCGCCGTAGCGTACACGTTAAAAGTCTCACGGGCGGTTATGACAAGGTTATTCTTACCTGGCGTTACGAGTGCGAGAATTGCGATTACGAGGTCACTAGAGACGGCCTAAGCGCCCTTGACAAGGTAGCCCTCAAACACGTCAGGACAGATCACAACCTCAAACCGTGGCAGCTCACAGACCACGCCCTATAACTCAAGCTTGAGGTATCCACGTCCCGGGCCTCGAGATAGCGCCGTCAGGTTCGACCTGGCGGCGTTATTTGTTTAACAAACAAACACGGCCCACGACACCCGGCCAAAAAAAAGTCACACGCCTACAGCGTGTGGACTTGACAAAACTAGCAGAAGCGAGTAG
>Ga0114964_10002243_pt1 | contig 13540 bp, 12 predicted proteins | sample C_131016_MF_Meta_FD_92638 | JGI IMG/M metagenome (GOLD analysis project Ga0114964, IMG submission 92638) | Freshwater microbial communities from Lake Croche, Canada to study carbon cycling - C_131016_MF_MetaG | ecosystem: Environmental > Aquatic > Freshwater > Lake | place: Lake Croche, Canada... | reverse complement strand
TCTTTGCGCGCATCCGCGTCCAGATAGCCAATGGTGCGGTCGACAAAGTACTGGGATGAATAAAACTCGGCTGGCATCTTGGCCCGCTGCCCGTCTTCAAACCAATAAACCTCGGGCAGATGGGGCAGGTATTGCTTGTTGGGCTCCCAGTTGTCCGAACCGGTATCGCCCTGCACAATGGATTTGTCAAAGCCGCGTTGGTTGGGCAGGTTGTAGGGCTCCGAGCCGACGTTCCATTTGCCCGCGATATAGGTGCGGTAGCCGCTGTCCTGTAAGAGCGAGGCGACCGTCACCACATTGCGCGTCAGCGAGCCCTGGTAACCGGGTTTGCCCAAATGCTCGGTAGGCATAGCTTCGCGCAAATTGCCTACGCCGTTGCGGTGGTTGTCCACGCCGGTCAGCAACATGGACCGCGTGGGCGAGCAAGAGGCCGCCACATGGAAATTGGAAAAGCGCAAACCGGCTTTGGCTAGCGCATTGAGGTGGGGTGTATCGATTTCGCCGCCAAAAGCACCCAGGTCCGAAAAACCCCAATCGTCCGCCACCAGCACCACAAAATTGGGCCGCTTGGCCGCCGCACCAATGGCTCCGGGGCTTGGCGCGACCGCGCCCGATGCCGCATTGAGCGCCACTGGAAACGCCAGCGCACCGAACAAGGCTAGCAAGCCGGGACGCAAGCCCGGCCAATGATTTAGCGACATTCCAAGAGTCTCCTCAAGACTTTGCATGGGCGCTCAGGGCCTGGCGACCCTCAAGCAAAAACCCATCGGGCAATGTAGCACGCGCCTGTATCCGCAGGGCACCTTCGCTGTCAAGCACAGCACACCCTGGCGCCATGCCGCCAAAACCCTTTGCATCGTCCGTGACTGGCTGATTACGCTTGGGTGACAATAGGTGTCCTATTTACTGAGTTTGGAAACGCATGGCCAGCCGCGCCACTCTTCGCAAAAACGCGGACTCCGCACCTGCCGACAAAACCCTGGTTTCGCGTCTGGGCCGTGATGACTGGCTGGACGCAGCATTTCGCGCCGCCGTTGAACACGGCTTTGACGGCGTTCGGGTGCTCACACTGGCTGACACGCTGCAAGTGACACGGGGCAGTTTTTACTGGCATTTCAAAGACCATGCGACATTAATAATGGCCCTGGTCGAACGCTGGAAAACGCATGAATTGGAGGCGCACCATAGGCTCGAACAATCGGGCAGCGAAGACCCGGCCAGAGCACTCGAAATCATGCTGGACCAGGCCCTGGCCCACGGTGGCGATGAACTCGACAATATGCGCTTCGAATTGGCCCTGCGTGCCCTGGGTCGGCGCGATGCGCATGTCGCAGCCATGATGCGCGGCATGGATGAGCTGCGCATCGCCTTGTTCAAGCGCAAATTCATGCCTCTGGTGCAGGACGAAAAAACTGCGGCCGAGTTGGCCACCTTGTTCTACCTCTCGGTCGTGGGCAGTTTCCACGCCTTGATACAGCCGCAAATGCCCAGCGCCAGCAAGCAACTTTTTCTGGACATCATTGCCAAATACCTGGTGCATAAGCAAAGGCGATAGGCAAGTTCAAGGCTTTTAAGGTCCCGGCGCCTGCAAGATGGTGCGAAAGCCCAAATGGCTTACGGCTAAATCGTCCTCTTGGGCCTGGCGCGCCCCGGGCCGATAACGCATGCAGTAATTGGGCGCGCACAAAAACGAGCCCCCCTTAATTACATGGCGCGCTACCGGGCCACCTCCAGGCCTTAGGCTCGCGTAGTCGGCGGTTTCCGTTTCCGGCGCTAAGTTGGTGTGGTCCTCGAGGTAAAGGTCACGGGTGATTTCCCAGACATTGCCCAGCATGTCAAACAAACCCAGCGCATTGGGCGCATAGCAGCCCACCGGCGCCAGCCCGACAAAGCCGTCTTGCGCTGAATTGCTGACCGGAAACAAACCCTGCCAGGTATTGGCTTGCGCAGGCTGTGCGTGTTCAGTCTGCGTGGGCGCTGCGGCTGCGCGAGCCGCCCATTCCCACTGGGCTTCACTGGGCAAAGTACGGCCTGCCCATTGGGCATAGGCCAGGGCATCGCGGTAGGTGAGATTAACTACGGGAAATGCGCCGCGCCCCTTAATGGAGGTATGTTGACCGCCGGGATGGCGCCAATTGGCGCCGGGCAAGTAGCGCCACCATTGCGCCGGGTTGCCCCCGCCGTTCAAATCGGTCGGGCTGACAAAGGTCACAGCGCCCGGCAGCTGCAGATCGGGCGGAAGTTCGGGATGGACCTTGGCATCCACCGCCTGCTCTGCCACCGTGACATAGCCGGTGGCTTGCACGAATGCGGCAAACTGCGCATTGGTCACTTCGGTGCGGTCCATCCAAAAACCCTGCACTGCCACACTAAGCACCGGAAGCTCTTCAGGGTAGACGGTATCGCCTAGTTGCAGCATGCCGCCAGGCACCCAGACCATGCCCGCATGCGGCGCCGATGCCGGTTGCGTGGGCAATGCACATTGCAAGGGCTCCCCAAGCGCGTGCACTTGCGCCCTGTCTGCGGACCACCACAACCAGGCCGCCAGCGCCAGCAAAAGCGCAGCAGCAGATGCAAACAAGGGTTTAGAAGTCATGGTGTTCTACAAATCGGAGCGGCTTACGTACAGCAGCCATTGTCCTTCAGGCCTAGGCTTTCGCTGCGGGCTTTACAAGGGCGCGTGCATCACATCGGCAATGCCGGCCGCCTGCAAAATCGCATCCGCTTGGGCCTGGCCTTTCGCATCGAGCGCCGCAAATTCTTCGCGCAGCCAGCGCAGGCATTTGCCTTGGTAGGTCACGGTGCCCTGCTCCCACACCCCTTGCGGCAGTTCGACACGCAATTGTTTTTCACCACGCAACAAAGCGCGGGCATTGGCCAGCATCACCGGCACATAGCCTTGCGCCAATTCAGCCAGCAATTCCAAAAGACTTGCCGGTAAATGCGCCGCATCCAGCCAGGCATCGTCCTGCACTTCCCAACCCGACAAATCTTCCATCCAGCCAGTCCAGGCAAAGGTGCGCGGCGCATGCTGCACGGCCAAGTCCATGGGCGTGGGGTCGAACAAAGCCAGTTGCGACAACTGCCCGTAGAGCGCAAAGTCACTCGCGCCCGGCCTGCCACCCATCAAAAAAGCATGTTGCGAAAAATGCGCGTCCAAAAGCCCCAGCAAGCGCACATAGCCCGCTTCAATCAAAGGCGTGGTGGTCGGGTTGGAACCGATGACCGCGAGACGGGAAATTTGCCGTTGCGAAAAAAAGGCTTTGCCCGCGGCATAAACTTTTTCATCCATCTGCACACTGCCCCAATGCAGGGGAATGGTTTTGCCGGCGCGGTCTATGTCCGGCGCGTAATGCCAGCGGTAATGGAACATGGCCTTGGTGAGCCACTCATCGGCAAAGTCTTCCAGCAATGCATCGATAAAGGCGAGCACGGCATCCTGCGGCCTAGCTGCACGGCCTTGTACGTCGCGCTCTAGGCGGCGTAGTAGCGGGGTGGAATCGGTCACCGCTTGCACCTGCCCCTGCGCATCGGGCAGGTAAAACGTGGGCAGCAATTCAACCGGTGGCTTGGGCATACCAGCGCGGTCTGCGGCCTCGCCGACCAGGTAGCGGTAGGGGATATGGCGATAGCGCATCAGCGCCATCATCTTGCGGGTATAGGGTGAGCCGGGCGAGCCTTTGAAAACCAGGGGCGCCTGCATAAGATGAGCGCGCGCTTAAGCGGCCGTGGCTGGCGTTGCAGTCACGGTTTTGACCGGCGTGAAAAAGCGCGTGTTGTCGCGCAGCCAAGCTTGCGAGTTGCTGGCATCGTGCTGCTCGGGGTGAAAGTCTGGGTGCATATAGTCGCGCCACATCGGCAGGTTGCTGCGCAACAGCCCATCGCGCGCCAGCAGTAAACGCCAGGCGCTGCGCCAGGTATTCCATTGGAACAAGCTGCGGTCATGCCATAAATTGCGCACCGTCTGGCGCAACACATCGGTGATAAAAATCCAACTAACCAGTTTGAAAGTGCGTACCCGCCACTTGTGGCTGCCACCGGCGGCCTGGTAAATATTGAAGGCGGTGCTGCGGTGCTCGGATTCCTCGGAGGCATGCCACAGCCACAGCGTAGCCAAGCGCTCTTCTGCGCCCGCAAAGGCCTCAGGGTGGCGCAGTGTCCAGTCAGCGAACATGGCGGTGAAATGTTCGGTCGCAGCCGTTACCGCCAAATGGAAGCGGGGGTCAAAGTGCTCGGCCTTTTTGGCGCGTGTGGCAGCGCGCGCTTCGATCTCGTTGACAAAGCCCTGGCGCATAAGTTGCGCGTTAAAGAGTTCGTGGATACGCCGATGCGTGGCCTCCTGGCCGACAAAGCCCTGCACCTCCTTGGCGTATTTTTCCTGCTCCGCGGGGGGCAGCGTTTTGTAACAGGCGCGCACCGAATCCATGAAATACTGCTCGCCCCAGGGAAAGCTCATCGACAAGGCATTGAAAAATGCCGAACGGAATGCATCGTCCCCATTCCAACGCTGGGCAAACGGGGTTGTCAAATCCACCAGCAAACGCCTCACTACCAAATCAGTCATACAACACTTTCTTCCATTGCTAAATTTTTAACTTCGCGCAGCTCGCGCCGCAAAACTTTGCCCACATTGCTTTTTGGCAATTGCGTATCAAACACCACTTTGCGCGGCACTTTGTAGCCGGTTAAATGTTCGCGGCAATGGCGTACCAACATTTCCTCGGTCAAGGCAGGTGATTTTTTCACCACATGGAGGTGGACTTCTTCGCCCGTAGTCTCACTTTGGCGGCCCACGACGGCGGCCTCTAAGACACCGGGGTGCAGCATCACCACGTTTTCGATTTCATTGGGATACACATTAAAACCGGATACCAAAATCATGTCCTTTAAGCGGTCGACGATTTTGAAAAAACCTTTGTCATCCATCACCGCCACATCACCGGTACGCAAAAAGCCATCATCGGTCATTGCGGCTTGCGTCTCGGCCGGACGGCGCCAATAGCCCTGCATCACCTGGGGGCCGCGCACGCACAACTCGCCGGGCACGCCTGCAGGCAATGCGCGCCCATGGGGATCGCGAATAGACACCTCGGTCGATGGCAGAGGCAGGCCAATGCTGCCGTTAAATTGGGCGATGTCAAACGGATTGACCGTGACCGTGGGCGCGCACTCGGTAAGGCCATAACCTTCGATCAGAGGCGCTTTGGTCAAAGCCTGCCAGCGCTCGGCCACAGAGCGCTGTATGGCAGCGCCGCCGCCCACCGACAAGCGCAAGCTGCCGAAATCGACTTTACCGATATCAGGATGGTTCAGCAAGCTATTGAAAAGGGTATTGACCGCCGGCAAAGACACGACGCGGTAGCGCATCAGCAACTTCACAAAAGCATCCACATCGCGCGGGTCCGACACCAGCACGTTCGTACCGCCCATGCCGGTAAACGCCAGGCAGGAGCCCAGGGCAAACACATGGTAGAGCGGGATAGCGGTCATGCTGATCAAGTCTTTCCCGGCCTCGATAAAAGGCGCGCACCACACTTTGGTCTGCTGCACGTTAGCCAAAATATTGCGGTGGCTCAGCATGGCACCTTTGGCCACGCCGGTGGTGCCGCCGGTGTACTGCAAAAAAGCCAGGTCGTCAGGCTGGAAATCGGGTTTGCGAAACTGCACTTGCGAGCCTCGCTGCAGCATGTGCCGAAAGCTGGTGGCCATCGGCAAGTCGTAAGCTGGCACGGCATTTTTGACCCGGTGAATCATAAAGTTGGCCACATGGCGCTTGTGCCAGGGCATCATGTCAGCTAGGCCGCTGACCACCACATGTTGTACTTGCGTCTTGTCGATGATTTTGGCCAAGGTGTGGGCAAACAAATCGACCGCGATGATGGCCAGCGCGCCCGAATCACGCAGCTGGTGCTCCAACTCGCGCCCGGTGTACATGGGATTGACATTGACCACCACATAGCCGGCCCGCAGCAGCCCAAAAAGACACACCGGATACTGCAGCACATTGGGCATCATCAGCGCCACCCGACTGCCCGGCGCTAAATGCAAGACCGATTGGAAATAGGCCGCGACCTGCAAAGACAGCGTGTCGAGTTCGGTAAAACTGAGTTTGACGCCGGTGGCGCCGCTAATAAAAGCGTCGCGGTCGGCATAGAGGTTGACCGCATCTTCCAGGTAATCGGCCAGCGTGCCCAGGGCGTGCTCGTCTATCTGCGCGGGAACACCGGGCGGGTAGCTTGAGATCCAGGGGGCGTGCATGGGCTGAACGGCTAAAGTGACAGTGTAACTATACACAAGTGTATTGTCTAGGCCTTGATAAGGCCAAAGGCGTCCACCGCGTTTGGTCAACGGTAGCCCTGCAGCACCTGAACAACAGGGATCTGTGGCCATGTTTCAGCCGGCTACCTGGGCGAATTTGGTTGCTCGGGAGTGTTGAGCTTGGGTTTGTAGGGCTTTTGGCATTGTTCGGACGTGAACAAGATCAAAGGCTTACGAATGCGGCAAGCGAAAAGGCAGTAGGAAAACCAATACCTAAACGTCCTTCTTATCGTTAACGCTCTAAATGCCCACTAACAAACTTATGCAGAAGGCTGGCTGCAAAGGTCTGGTAGGGAATCCCCTCCTCTAGCGCGCGTGCCTGCAAATTTTTTAAATCCCGGCTGGAGATTCGAATATTCAGCCGTTGGTCCTTTTTAAAGGTTGCTTGGGCTGCCGCACGGTGCGCCTTGGCTTGCGCTGCCATATCGCTCACCGGTCGAAGTGCGCCAGCCTCCCAGGCCTGCAATATCTCCAACTCTTCTTCGTCGAATTTTGCTTTTGACTTCATTGCGGACTCCTGTATTGGCGCTTGGCCTTGCGGCTTGGAATAATGGTTTTAAGAAAGATTTCCGTCTCGGTTTCAACAAATGGCACTGCGTAAACGTAATCGTCCACCTGCACCATTGAAATCCGCTGCCCTGGATACTTGTCTTGGTTTGGGTGCTCAAGCACGGCCAGTTCATTTCCAGCACTGATTTCAAAGACTATGCGCTCAAAAGAAATACCGCGCTCTTGCACTAACAAGTGGTTTTTAGCAGCGTTCCAATTGTAGGTTTTAGGCTCAGACATGTGTGCATTTTAAGCACACAGGTTAAAAACCAGCAATGCGTCAAGCAAGGCTGTCTTGGTACTTTTGAATGGTGCACAAAGTCCGCCCGAGCCGAGGCTAAGCCCTGAGCCCCTTGCTGGGCCTTACAAAGGCAGCGCCGTCGGGTTAGGACTGGGCGGTGCCCCGCGCACCGTGGCGGCGATGGTGATGCCGTGTGCGCGCAGGGCGCGCAAAATCGCCAGATTCACGTCCGAACGCAAATTTCCCTGGCCGTTTTCCAGGTCGGCAATCCAATAGACCACGGTCAACTCTATGCCATCGGTAGTGAATTGCGACAGCTGCACGCTGGCGGGCGGCTGGTGCAGCACGCGCGGCTGGGCTTGCGCCGCTGCTTGCAGCACTTGCATCGCCTGGTCGATATCGGTTTCATAGACCACCTGGATGCGCGCCGTCTGCACCACTTTGGTATCGGCCAGCGACAGGTTTTCCACCCGGCTAATGAGCAGCATTTCGTTGGGCACAATCGCCTCGCGCCCGGTAATGGCGCGCACCACGGTGTAGCGGGCATTGATTTGGGTGATGATGCCTTCAAAGTCATCGACCCGCACGTTATCGCCTATGCGCAGGCTACGCTCAGTGAGAATTAAAAAGCCGCTGATGTAATTGGCCGCCAGCTTTTGCAAGCCAAAACCAATACCCACACCCAAAGCACCCCCCAATACCGAGAGCGCCGTCAAATCAATACCAATAGCAGACAGGGCCAAGATCAGGCCCAGGAACAAGAGCGTGACCCGAGTGGCATTGCTGATGGCCTTGCGTACCGACAATTCGCCCCCCGTCGAATCGCGCAAGAGGCGCGATTCAATCGCCGCCGAAATCCACAGCGTCACGATCAGCACGCCGCTGGCCGTGAGCAAGCCCTCAATAATATTGCGCACCGACAGGCGGGAGACGCCTACTTTCCAGCCAATCTGGTCCAGTTCGTTGAGCACCAAAGGCAGCAGCCCGCTGACCCACAAGACCAGGGCAAACCAAACCAGCCAGGAAATAGTTTGCTCCAAGGCCCGTACCCAGCGCGTCTGCGAAAACGCCAGTTGCAACACTTTGACGCCAGTGCGTATCACCACCAAGGCCAGTAGCACGGGCATGGCCACTTGCAAGACAACGATGTTGAGGTGCCGGTCCAAAACGGCGCGGGCGGCAAACACCAGACAGAGCAGTACCGCAGGGAACAGCACACCGTCAATGTCCTTGCGCCCGAACCAGACAGACCTTTGGTCCCGCCCCAAAGCAGTAGCCAGCGCGCGTACCAAACCCCAGGCTACGGCCGCACTCAAGGCCAGCGCCGCTAACTCAATCGCGACCGTAGGCTGGGTAAAAGCCTCCAGCCAGGCGCCCAAGTCATCAATCGGCGGCGGCGCTGCCATGCGCACGCTACTCATGTAAGGCCTCTTTCAACCAAGATCCCGGCAAGAAGCTGCAGGCTGCCACGTTCTGGGATCAAGGACAAACTAAACATCAGCCAGCACCCGTACATGCGCTTCCACGCTGAGCCCCAAAGCACGCAGGTTATAGCCGCCCTCCAAGCTGGAGACGATGCGACCCTTGGCATGGGTGCGCGCTACGTCTTTAAGCTGCTGGGTGATCCAGGCGTAATCGGCTTCGACCAGGCCCATCTGGCCCAGGTCGTCGTCGCGGTGGGCATCGAACCCGGCGCTGATAAATACCATCTCAGGCGCAAATGCATGCATGCGCGGCAGCCATTGGCTTTGCACCAGCGCGCGCACCGCATCGCCCTTGGTGTAAGCGGGCACCGGCACGTTCAAGATATTGTCGGCATGCCCGTCGGCGCCGCTGTAGGGGTAATGCGGATGCTGAAAAAAACCCACCATCAAAATGCGCGGATCGTTACTCACAATGTCCTCGGTGCCATTGCCGTGGTGGACATCAAAGTCCACAATGGCCACGCGCTGCAAGCCATGGTGCTCTAAGGCATAGCGCGCGGCAATCGCCACATTGTTGAAAATACAAAACCCCATGGCGCGGTCGCGGCAGGCATGGTGGCCGGGCGGGCGTACCGCGCAAAACGCGTTTTCTAGTTCACCGGTCATCACCGCATCGGTAGCCGCAATCACGGCGCCCGCAGCATGCAAACTGGCCTGCCAGCTGTGCGGGTTCATGCTGGTATCGGGGTCGATGGCCGCATAGGCACGGCCGGTTTGCGCATGCTCAAAAGCCAGGTTTTTGTGCATGCGGTCTATGGTGTCGATATAGCCGTGCCCATGGGCCAGCGCCAATTGGTCGGCGTCCGCTGCCGGGGCCTCGTGCGACTCCAAGACGGCCAACATACCGCTGATCAGCAAGCGATCCTGGATGGCGTCCAAGCGCTCGGGACATTCCGGGTGGCCCGCGCCCATCTCGTGCCGCCGGCAGCTGGGGTGGGTGAAATAACCGGTTTTGTGCATGGGGATTTGACGCGCTTACGTGTTCTAGATTCTAGTGGCGGGTCTGCCGGCAAAGCGGCGCCGCACGATCAGACAAAATGCAGTCCGTTTATGCACTGTCCGCTCCACCTCTGCCCGTCCCCACGCCACTGTCGCCCCACACTTTGGATAGTGCTTGTGGCGTTGATGGCACTGGCCTGCACCTACAGCAGCACTGCCCTGGCGGCACGGCCCCAAGCCACCGCCAAGGCCACCGCACTGCGCGACTGCGGCCCAGCCGAGGTCGGCAAAGACCCAAGTGCCACCGCCGACAAAAAAGGCAAAAAAGTCAAGAAGCGCAAATGTCTGGCGACCAAGGTCACTGCCCCGGGCAGCTACGCCAGCAAACCGGCGGTGCGCGAGGCAGCGGACGCCATCGCCCAAAGCAATGCCTTAAGCCGCAGTTGGGTGCGCGCCACGCTGGCGCAGGCGCGCATGTTGCCCGAGGTGGTGCGTGCCGTTACCCCCACGCAAGACCCGGGCGTGCGCAATTGGCAGGTATACCGCGACCGCATGGTAGACCCGGTGCGCGTACAGGCGGGTGTGCAGTTTTGGATGCGCAATGCCAAAGCGCTAGAGCGCGCCGAGCTCGAGACCGGCGTGCCCGCCTCAGTCGTGGTGGGCATCCTGGGGGTGGAAACGATTTACGGCAAACGCATGGGCAAATACCGCGTGTTGGACGCGCTAGCCACGCTAGCGTTTGACTTCCCCGCCAGCCACCCCAAAGCCCCGGCCCGCGCCGCCTATTTTTTGCAAGAGCTGGAAGCGTTTTTGGTCTGGTGCCAGGCCACCGGGCGCGATCCGCTAACGGTACGGGGCAGCTATGCCGGCGCCATGGGTATGGCGCAATTCATGCCCTCAAGCTGGCAAAAATACGCGGTAGACTTTGACTCGGATGGCCGTATTGATTTGTTTGACAACAGCAATGATGCCATCGGCTCGGTGGCCAATTACCTGGCGGCCTTTGGCTGGAAAGCAGGCATGCCCACGCACTACCCGGTACAACTAGAGGCCGCGCGCCTGGACCTGCCTGCTTTGTTAGAAAAAGATATTCTGCCCAGCATGACGCCTGCGCAAATGGTCGAGCGCGGCGCTATCGTGCCCACGCAAGCCCTGCAACACCCAGGCCTTCTGGCGCTGATCGAACTGGTCAACGGTAATGAAGCTCCCGCCAGCTACGTGGCAGGCACCGACAATTTTTATGTCGTCACCCGCTACAACTGGAGTAGCTTTTACGCCATGGCGGTGATTGCGTTGGGGCAAGCTGTTAAAGCAGCCAAGTAAGGCGAAAGCAGCATGGCTTAACCATAATGAATCCCCTCAATCCCAAGAAACTGCGATTAACCAAATGGACGGCGGTGACGCCCGTGGCCAAACAAAAGCACTTCCTGGTCAGCCGGGTAATTCCACCAGACCTTCCCACGGACCCCATTGAGTCTGTGGAAATCGAAGCCGTTTTTTCTAAAGCCACCCAAGTCATCGCCTGGCGTGAACTGCAAAATGAGGATGTCTGGCGACAGGGTTGGCTTTGACTGAGGCAAAACGTTAGCCGGTGGCCTTATCGCAGGCAAGCGTCAAGAAGATTACCTAAGGGTCTTGCGCCCAATTTATGTGCCGACGAAGGCGGCTCAGGGCACGCGATGGTGCCAATAACGCTGCGATACCTGGCGCGCACACTGGCTTTTCGCAGGCTGCCAGGACTGCCACCAAAACGCCCCGCAGTGCGGCGTATCCACCCATTGCAAAGGCGCATCCGATGCATAACTTTGGGACAGGTCCTGGTAGCGCTGCACCACTGATCCGGCAGGGTGACCGTAGCGGTTGCGGTAGCCCGCCTGCACTACCGCGGTTTGCGGATGCACCGCCGCCAAGAACTCCGCAGTGCTCGATGTCTTGCTGCCGTGGTGCGGCACCAGCAGCAGGTCTGCACCCAACGCAGCGTCCAAGGGGCTGGCGCCAGCGCGTGCTAACAACTGCGCCTCCTGCGCCTGCTCAATATCTCCCACCAATAATGCGCTGCGTGGGTTCAGGCCAAGTTGCGCAGTTTGCGCATCAGCCGCTTGCGTATCCGCCCCAGTCTGCACACGCAACACACAAGAAAGGCTATTGGGTTTGGGCACATTTTGCGCGCTATATGCCTCAGTGGCGGGATGCAGCACACGAAAGCGCACACCGTCCCAATCCCAGCTTTGCCCGGCCTGGCAGCGCGTGCTCGTCCGTCCCTGCAGCAACACATGCCCGGTATCCAGTGAACTCCATACATCGGCTTGCGCCTGCATCGCCAAGACACTGGCCGCGCCGCCGACGTGGTCGGTGTCGCGGTGACTGAGCACAAGTCGATCCAAGCGCATCACACCCGCCTGCAACATCGGCACGAGCACGCGCTGGCCCGCGTCGCTATCGAGGCTGTAGCGCGGGCCTGCGTCGTAAAGCAATACATGTTTGCGGGTGCGCACCAACACCGCATTGCCCTGGCCGATGTCAGCGGCAATCAACTCAAACTGGCCCGGTGGCGGCGCAGGCGGGTGCCAAACGCCCAGTGCCAGCACCAAGGGCAGGCCCATGCAACGCAAGGTCCAGGGCAAGGGCATGGCTAGCACCAGCGCACCCAGTCCCGCAGGCAGCGCCAGCCACCATGGTGGCAAGGGCAGCGCAAGTACCGCCAAAGGCCAAGCCGACATGGTTTGCACCATGGTCAACCACCAGGCCGCCGCCACGGCAGCCCCATGCCACAGCGGCTCTAGCAGCACGCCGGCCAAAGCCAATGGCGTAATCACTAAAGTGACCCAGGGCACGGCCACCAGATTGGCCAACAAGCCTACCACCGACAATTGACCGAACAGGACAATGCTCAAAGGTGCCAGTGCCAAGGTGATCATGCCCTGCTCGCGCAACATGGCGCGCAAGGCCTGGATGCTTGCCAAAAGCCAGAGATGCAAGCACGCAAGCGGGCCCGGCGCAACTAGCGGCTGGACCTCGTGCGTGAACAAATCGTCCCGCGGGTCCTGCACGGCTGGGGTAGTATCACCGTGACCTTTGCGCCCCAAAAACAAAACAGGAAGTCTAGTCAAGAGGGAAGTGGCTTCGCTGCGATGCGACCTCTTGGCCGGCCCCGCCTTTGCCACAAGACTTTCATCGTGCACAGGCCGATGGCCGTCGGTGGCGAACAACACGGCCACGGCCACAAAGCTCAGCCAAAAGCCTGCCTGCAATAGGGACCAGGGGTCGTAGACCACGACCAGCAGCAAAGCCAGAATCCAGACCTGCGGCCAGGGCCAACGGGCACCTCCCAGTCGCAAAAGCGTCACCCAGGCCAGCATGATGCAAGTGCGCTGCGCAGGAATACCCCAGCCGGAAAATACCGCATACGCACAGGCCACGAGCAAACCACCGGTCCAGGCCGCCGAAGGAGCGGGCCACCACAAACACAAGCGCTGCGAACGCCGCCACAGCCAACTGATCAACCAGCGCGCAGCCCAGGCAAACATAGTGATGTGCAGACCAGAAATACTGACCAGATGTGCCACGCCGGTGGCCCGGAAAAGCGCCCACTGCTGCTGGTCCAGCGCGGATTGGTCGCCCACTACCAGAGCGGCTATCAGCGCCGCTTGGCCGGGCTCGGGCACTGCCGCAAAAATACGCTCGCGCAAGCCCTGGCGCCAGCGCTCCACGGGGTACGCCAGCGTGGTCTGCGCACGCTGTGGCGGCGCATCACGCGCCCCGGCGCGCACATAGCCGGTAGCTTGCACGCCCTGCTCCCAAAGCCACAGCTCGTAGTCAAAGCCCTGAAAATTGAGGCTACCGTGCGGGGCTTTGATCCTTACCGTCATGTGCCAGCGCTCGCCCGGCACCATGGCTTGGGGTTGTCTGTGCAATTCCCAGTCGCTGAGGTCTGCCGGTGCGCTACGCGGCGCCATGCCGCGGTACCAGCCCAGGTCTATGCGCGGCGGCAGGCGCACCGCTTGGCCGT
>Ga0114964_10002240_pt1 | contig 13554 bp, 12 predicted proteins | sample C_131016_MF_Meta_FD_92638 | JGI IMG/M metagenome (GOLD analysis project Ga0114964, IMG submission 92638) | Freshwater microbial communities from Lake Croche, Canada to study carbon cycling - C_131016_MF_MetaG | ecosystem: Environmental > Aquatic > Freshwater > Lake | place: Lake Croche, Canada... | reverse complement strand
TGTCGGGGTTAGGTTTTTCAAAACGGCGACTGGCCGGAACACGGTAATAGCGTTCACTTTTCAGAGGCACCGCAAAACCGTGCAAGTGCACATCTTCCCAGCCCATGGCCGACTGAATCAGCTTGTGCAGCTTGGGCAAGGGTGTGGCCGGATCGACCAACACATCTCGGTAAATGGCGGGTTTGAAATCGCGCAGCTCAATGCGCAGTTGGTAGGCGGTGTTCATCGGCGCTTTCGACTTTGGCGGGTGGATGAAAACGGACTCGCTGAAAACAGTTGCATCCATCAATTGTGTATTAAAGGGCTGGCGCTGCGTCTTTGGCAGGCAACCAATGTTTTGCCACCTCAAAGCCCAAGCGGCTAACTCCTGGGGCCAGCGGATCGCTGCCTTCCCCTTGGTCAATCACCGTGGCACTGCGCGCGCCCGTGTCTTGCATGATGGCGCGCAGGCCGCGGGCTAGGTAGGGCGAAGTGGCGCGGGCCGTTTTGATCTCCAGCGCGTGCAGCGCATCGCCGCGATCGAGCAGCAAATCGGCTTCCGCACCGCCTGAGGTGCGCCAGAAATACGGCACGCTGTGCGGATGCGCCAGCGCTTCGCGCCGCAGCAGGTCTTCAAGCACAAAGGTTTCCCAACTGGCACCACGAATGGGGTGGCCGCCCAGGGTGTCCAACGAATCGATGTTGAGCAAATGGTGCAAGAGGCCGGTGTCGCGCAGGTACAGCTTGGGGGCTTTGACCAAGCGCTTGCCCACATTGCGAAAGTACGGCGGCAGGCGGCGCAGCAAAAAGCTGCGTTCCAAGATGTCCACACAGCGCGCAACGGTGGGCTGCGACACGCCCAGGGCGGCGGCAAATTGGCTCAAGTTGGCCAAACCGCCTTGGGCGTGGGCCAGCATGGTGAGCAGTTTGCGCATCAAAACCGGGTCGGCGCTCATGCCCATGACGGGCAAATCTCGCTCGACATAGGTGCGCAAGTAGGCCTCCCACCAATCCCGAAAATACCCGCCTCGGCCACCTGCTGACAGCGCATCGGGAAAGCCCCCGCAAAGCCACAGCTGCCGCCAATCTGCGACGGGCTTGTCGCCACTGTCTGCCTCAGCCGCTGTCAGCGGTGGCAATTCCACGATGCCCACGCGGCCTGCCAAGCTCTCGGACACCTGCTGCACCAGGGCGGGCTGCGCCGAACCGAGCAGCACAAAACGCCCCATGCGCTGGCGCTTTGCATCAATTGCGCCGCGCAAGGCTTCGAACAGCACGGGCAAGCGCTGCGCTTCGTCCAGCACCAGCCCGGCACCGTCTTGCCGGGCGTCCAGCGCAAAGCGCGGGTCTTCGGCAAACAGTGCACGGGTGTTGGGGTCTTCCAGATCCAGGTAGCGATGCGCTGCAAAGGCCATGCGGGCCAGCGTGGTCTTACCCACTTGGCGCGCACCCAAAATCAACACCGCCGGAAATTGCTGGGCCAAGTGCAAGAGCCGAATTTGAGCGTGCCGAGGGTACATATCGTGCATTTTTAAATTAAAAGTTTATATATGCATTGTATGTTGGGGCGGGGATCGTGAATTTTGGTGCTCTCAATACAAAATTTCACGGTTACTTACTTATTTCAGAAGTTCGCAAACGTATGCACGTCAAGGGGCGCATGACTGGCCGTGCGGCACATGAAGCAGCGAGGAGGCCCATCACACATCAATTTCGACGCTGTCGCCGTGCAACTCCATCAACTCTCGCCGCGCCGCCGCCTCGCCCTTGCCCATGAGTTTGGTGATCAAAGACTCGGTCGCCGCAAAATCAATCGCCCCCAGAGCCACCGGCAACAAACGCCGGGTGTCCGGGTTCAGGGTGGTGTCCCACAGTTGCTCGGCATTCATCTCGCCCAGACCTTTGAAGCGGCTGATGCTCCAAGCGCCTTCGCGCACGCCCTCTTTGCGCAACTTGTCCAAAATCGCGCCCATTTCGCCCTCGTCCAGCGCATAAGCTTTAGACGCCGGTTTTTTGCCGCGCGCCGGTGCATCCACCCGAAACAGCGGAGGCCGCGCCACATACACATGGCCGGCCTCAATCAGCTTGGGGAAATGCCGGAAAAACAAGGTCAGCAGCAAGACCTGGATATGCGAGCCGTCCACATCCGCATCACTCAAGATGCATACCTTGCCGTAGCGCAAACCGCTGAAATCGGGGGTGTCGTTTGGCCCGTGCGGGTCCACACCGATAGCGACTGAAATATCGTGGATCTCGGTATTGGCAAACAAACGGTCACGGTCCACTTCCCAGGTGTTGAGCACTTTGCCGCGCAGCGGCAGGATAGCCTGGCTTTCTTTATCGCGCCCCATCTTGGCGCTGCCACCGGCCGAGTCGCCCTCGACCAAAAACACTTCGTTATAGGCCAGGTCGCGGCTTTCGCAATCCGTTAGCTTGCCCGGCAAAACTGCCACGCCCGAGCTTTTACGTTTTTCTACTTTCTGCCCGGCCCGCTGGCGTGTCTGAGCCGCTTTGATCGCCAGTTCGGCCAGCTTTTTGCCATAGTCCACGTGCTGGTTCAGCCACAGTTCTAGCGCCGGGCGCACATAGCCCGAGACCAAACGCACGGCGTCGCGCGAGTTCAGGCGCTCCTTGATCTGCCCCTGGAACTGCGGGTCCAGCACCTTGGCCGACAGCACATAACTGGCGCGCGCAAAAACGTCTTCGGGCATGAGCTTGACGCCTTTGGGCAGCAAGGCGTGCATCTCGATAAAGCTTTTGACCGCAGTAAATAAGCCGTCGCGCAAACCGCTTTCATGCGTGCCACCGGCGCTGGTAGGAATCAGGTTGACATAGCTCTCGCGCACCGGATGGCCGTCTTCGGTAAAGGCCACGCACCAGGCCGCGCCCTCGCCTTCAGCAAAACTATCGCTGTTGCCGTCGGCAAAGCCTTCGCCCTCAAACAGCGGGATCACCGGGTCGGCGTTGAGCGACTGCGTCAGGTAGTCGCGCAGCCCGCCTTTGTAGAGCCAGGTCTGGGTTTCTTTGGTTTTTTCGTTGAACAGGGTGACCGTCACGCCGGGCATGAGCACCGCTTTGCTGCGCAGCAAGTGGGCCAAGTCACCCATGGGCAAGGCCGAGGATTCGAAATATTTGCCATCCGGCCAAACCCGCACCGAGGTGCCGGACTTGCGCTCGCCCTCGGCCAGGGGCCGGATACTGAGCTTTTGGCTGACATCGCCACCTTGAAATACCAGATGCGCCACCGCACCTTCTCGGTAAGACGTGGCCTCCAGGCGCTTGGCCAAGGCGTTGGTCACGCTCACACCCACGCCGTGCAAGCCGCCGGAAAAACTGTAGGCCCCGCCTTTGCCCTTGTCGAATTTGCCGCCAGCGTGCAGGCGGGTGAACACCAGTTCGATGACCGGCGCTTTTTCTTCGGGGTGCATGCCAAAGGGAATGCCGCGTCCGTCATCGTCAATCGTCACCGAGCCGTCGGTGTGCAAAATGACTTTGATTTTTTTGCCGTGCCCGGCCAGGGCCTCGTCAGCGGCGTTGTCAAGCACTTCTTGGATGACGTGCAGCGGGTTGTCGGTGCGGGTGTACATACCCGGACGCTGTTTGACGGGCTCCAGGCCTTTGAGGACGCGGATCGAGCCCTCGGAATAAGCATTGGCCGCCGACTTGGCGCCGGGTGCGGGGATGGGGGTTTTGGCTGACATGGAGATCGATTGTAGTGCGAAAGCCTCAATTTAACTGTATATAAATCCAGTTAACAAATCTTCCCGCTTGTCACCAGCGTATCCGCCTTAAAGCTTACTTCACGGTTCGCAGGGCTGTAAATCGCTATATTCAAGCCTATGCAAAACCCCTTAGCACCGCAACCGGCACTACCGCTTTTTCAAGTTCTGGCCTGCGGCGCCGCCATCGTGGCCCTGTCCATGGGAATACGCCACGGCTTTGGCCTGTGGTTACAACCAACCACCCAGGCCCATGACTGGACACGGCAAATTTATGGGCTGGCCATGGCCATTCAAAACATTTCTTGGGGTCTGGCGGGGGTATTTGTGGGGATGATGGCCGACCGCTTTGGCGCATTCAGAGTGCTGATTGCAGGGGGACTGCTGTATGCCTTGGGTCTGGTGGGTATGGCACATGCGGACACGCCATGGCAATTGATGCTGTCCACCGGTATGACTTTAGGCATTGCTCAAGCAGGGACGACCTATGCGGTGGTCTACGGCGTGATCGGGCGCAACGTGCCGGCCGAACGGCGCTCCTGGGCCATGGGTGTGACCGCGGCGGCGGGCTCCTTCGGGCAATTTTTAATGGTGCCTATCGAAGGCGGCTTGATCGAAAGCTTGGGTTGGCAGAACGCGCTGGTGGCACTCGCCGGCTTGGCCTTACTCATCCTGCCACTGGCGCGTGGCCTGCGGGAGCCGGTTTTTGGTGCAGGCGCTGCCCCGCAGCGCGAGCAAAGCATTGTGCAAGCCTTGGTGGAAGCCTTTCGCTACCCCAGTTTTCAATTCTTGATGGCAGGTTATTTTGTTTGCGGCTTTCAGGTGGTGTTCATCGGTGTGCATATGCCAAGCTACCTGAAAGACCATGGTTTGAGCCCCCAAGTAGCCAGCTATGCCCTGGCCCTGGTCGGCTTGTTCAACGTATTTGGCACTTATATTTCGGGCGCTTTGGGCCAGCGTATGCCCAAGCGCTACATCTTGTCTTTCATTTATTTCGCGCGCGCCGTGGTAATCGCCGTGTTCATCAGCCTGCCGCTTTCGCCCACCAGCGTGTACGTCTTCAGCGCCATCATGGGCTTGCTGTGGCTTTCCACCGTTCCTGCTACCAATGCCACCATTGCGCAGATATTCGGCGTAGCGCATTTGTCTATGCTGGGCGGCTTTGTATTTTTAAGCCATCAAATCGGTTCTTTCCTTGGGGTCTGGCTCGGCGGCTATATGTATGACACCACGGGCAGCTATGACGTGGCCTGGTACCTATCGATTGCTTTGGGCGTTTTTGCCGGTTTGGTAAACCTGCCGGTCAAAGAAGCCGCCATTGACCGGGCACCTAACCTGAGCCCAGCGCATTGACTATGCCGCAGCTACCCGCAGCACCGGGCGATGGGCGAAAAGCCAGCGCGAAGCGGGTGTTGATAGGTCTGACCTTGGCCGCCTTGCTGGGCGGCGTGTTTTATTTGTACAGTAATCCGCAACTGGTGATCATGCTCACCGATCAGTTGTGGGCTTGTTTTTAGTCCGGCAATTACGCCACCTATGGGACTTCCCTGATGATGAATACCCCTGTTTCTAGCGATATGCACGTCGTGATCATTACCGGCGCATCCGATGGCATAGGTGCGGAAATGGCCCGGCAGTTGGCACAGCAGGATGGCGCCAAGTTGGGTCTGGTGCTGGCTGCGCGTTCGGTGCAAGGCCTGGAAAACACGGCGACGCACTGCCGCGCCCTGGGCGCGCACTGCCTGGTAGTGCCGACCGATGTGGCGCAGGAGGACCAATGCCGCTCACTGGTTGCGCAAGCTCTAAACCATTTCGGGCACATCGACACCTTGGTGAATAACGCGGGAGTGTCAGCGCAGGCTTTGTTTGCCGACGTTCAGGCGCAAGATTTGCATTGGTACCAGCAACTCATGCAGGTTAATTTGTGGGGCAGCGTGTGGTGCACCCACGCGGCGCTACCCCACATTACAGCGCGCAAGGGCCGTATCGTGGCCGTTTCTTCGCTGGCCGGTCTCATCGGGGTACCGGGGCGCACGGCTTACAGCGCCACCAAATTTGCCATGACCGGATTTTTCGAGGCCTTGCGTGCGGAGTTGGTGAGCGCCGGGGTCAGCGTGACGATTGCGTTTCCCGGCGTGGTGCTGACCCAGATCCGCCACCACGGCCTCAACGCCAAGGGCCAGACGGCAGGCAGCAGCGGCCTGCGTGAGGACAACGGGATGGGCGTGGCTCAATGCGCGCGCTTCATCATCGCGGGCATGCAGGCACGCCAGCGCGAAGTGGTCATGACCGGCGCAGGAAAAATCGGGCGCTTTATAAAATTGATTGCGCCGGGGATCGTCGAGCGCATGGCGATGAATGCGCTCAAAGACGAGGTCAAGCCCCGATGAATCACCACCATGCAGGGCCCTTGGGGGAACCCTCGCCCTGGCTAGTGCGTTGGTCGCACCTGCTGGCACCGCGCTCGCGCGTGCTCGATGTGGCCTGCGGCAGCGGCCGGCACTTGCACTATATGCATACCCTGGGTCACCAGGTCACAGGTGTGGATCGGGACATCAGCGCTGCACATTCTTTAGCTTCTAACAGCGAGTTAATTCAGGCCGACCTGGAAACCGGGCCCTGGCCGCTGCTAGACAAAGAAGGCCCTCGGTTATTTGATGCCGTAGTGGTCTGCAATTACCTTTGGCGACCGTTATGGCCCAGCTTGCTCGCCAGTCTGGCACCCGGGGGCGTGCTTCTTTACGAAACCTTTGCATCCGGCCAAGAACAGTGGGGCAGACCGCGTAACCCCGACTTCTTGTTGCAGCCCGGCGAGTTGTTAAACCGCTGCCAGGCCTTGCAAATCGTGGCCTACGAGTGCGGCCTGGAGCCGGCACCGCCACGCGTGGTGCAGCGCATTGCCGCTCTGCGCAACGCGGCAGGTGACCATGCGGGTTCGCCTGCACCGCTAAAATGACATTTAATTTGCACGCCGCGCCCGCGGCCTTTTAATTGAAGCGTCCAATGCCATTGAATTTTTCACCGATCCGCGGCAGCATTGTTGCCTTGATTACGCCCATGCTGGACGATGGGGCTGTGGACTATGCGGCATTGCGACGCCTCATCGACTGGCACATCCAAGAAGGCACCGACTGTATTTGTGTCGTCGGAACGACCGGTGAGTCGCCCACGGTCACGGTGGACGAACATTGCGAAATCATTCGCGTGTCGATGCAGCAAGCGGCAGGCCGCGCGCCCATCATGGCCGGTTGCGGTGCCAACTCCACCAAAGAGGCCATCGCGCTGGCCGAGTTTGCCAAATCGGTAGGCGCCAATTGCCAATTGCAAGTGGTCCCCTATTACAACCGGCCGACGCAAGAGGGCTTGTTCCAGCACTTCAGCGCCATCGCCCGCGCCGTGGACTTGCCCATGGTGCTTTACAACGTACCAGGACGCACCGTCGCAGATATGGCGCACGACACGGTTTTGCGCCTGGCCAAAGTGCCGGGCATCGTGGGCATCAAAGAAGCCACCGGCAATATTGAGCGGGCCCAGTGGCTAATTAAAGAAGCCCCGGAAGGTTTTGCGATTTATTCCGGCGATGACCCTACCGCCGTCGCCCTGATGCTGTGTGGCGGCCACGGTAATGTCAGCGTGACCGCCAATATTGCGCCGCGCCTGATGCACGAATTGTGTGTGGCGGCGATGGCAGGCAATCCGCGCGCTGCGATGGAGATTCAGAACCGCCTGCTACCGCTGCACAAAGGATTATTTGTGGAAGCCAACCCCATACCGGTCAAATGGGCCGCGGCACGCATGGGCTTGTGCAACCCTGCCATTCGTTTGCCACTGACCGAGCTCAGCGAGCCCCTGCGCCCAGCTTTAGAAAATTTGCTTCAATCCACCGGCCTCATTTGACCACCGCTACCAAAGGTTTATTTGTGAAATCCACTTTCCCCCTCGCGCTACTTGCCGCAGCCCTCAGCCTGGGCGGCTGTTCCATTTTGGATGGCAGCAAAGTGGATTACAAGTCCACCGCGAAGCCCGTTGCACTTGAAGTACCGCCTGATTTGTCCCAATTGAAGACTGAAAGTCGATACACGGTTGTCAATGGCTTGGTATCGGCCATCCCTGCGAAGTCTTCCGACACAGTCGGGCAAGCTGAAGCAAAGGCAATGGCATCTATTGCGCCCTTAGAAATTGCAGACGCGCGCATCGAAAGATTGGGCGATAAGCGGTGGATCGTTATTAAGCGCGCTCCCGAGGCCTTGTGGCAACCCATTAAAGATTTTTGGCAGGAAAACGGTTTTCCACTTGCCATGGAGCAATCGGAAATCGGAATTCTGGAGACGCAGTGGGTAGAAAATAAGGCAAAAATTCCACAGGATTTTTTGCGAAATGCAATTTCGAAAGTCTTTGACAACCTCTACTCCAGCCCAGAACAGTACAAGTTTCGCACCCGACTGGAGCGCAACCCGAACGGACAAACAGAAATATTTATTAGCCAACGCAGCAAGGTAGAGACCTACACACCGGACCTCAAGGACCGGACGGTCTGGCAAGCCGGGCCGGTTGACCCCGAAGTGGAGGCTGAATTTATCAACAAGTTGCTTCGCAAGTTGGGCGCTGGTAACACACCGTCTGCTGCGGCAAAAACCACTAACGCCCTTCAAACCACGGTTAGCCTCAACGAAACATTGGGCACTCTGGACCTTGTAGAAGGTTTTGATAGCGCCTGGCGCCGGGTAGGCCTAACGCTGGACCGGTCTGGCTTTACCGTGGAAGACCGCGATCGCAGCAAAGGCCTGTATTTTGTGCGTTACGCCTATAAATCCCTGGATGCAGACGCCGGGATCCTACAAAAAATTATGAATTTCAAATGGAGTAGCGACAGCAAAGATGCATCGGCGCTCAAGTACCAAATCGAAGTGAAATCAGTGGGTGCGCAAAGCACGGTCAGAGTGCTCGACGGCAAGGGCCAAGCCGACAAAACCGATGCCGGACGCGCTATTTTGAAGCTGCTGGCAAACGACCTGAAATAAAGTGCCGTGCCGGCCAGTGTGAAGGCCAGCACAAAAGCGCAGACGAAAAAAAACCACCTTGCGGTGGTTTTTTTTCGTCCAAGTAAAGATTACTTGGCGGCTTCCGAAGCAGGTGCAGCAGGTGCAGCAGCAGATGCGTCAGCAGCGGGTGCTGCAGCAGGTGCGGGAGCAGCTTCTTCTTTTTTACCGCAAGCGGCCAAAGCAGCTGCAGCGATAACGGCGGCCAAAACGAGTGATTTGTTCATGATGTGAAAGTAAATGAGTTAACGAAACAATTTCCGGAAATTGCTCAGGCAGCGTACCGCCCGAACCCCGACAAAAAGCATTCGATCTCTTTTCGCCAGAGCCCATAATTATACAAGATATGACTCGGGTAAACCCTTTGGGGATAGAAGAGCGCACCACAAAAGTGCTAATTTGTCCGGTTTTCTCCCCTAAAAACTAATTTTTTGTACCTTGCTGAAGTACCTGAAGCCAGCCGCAGTCCAGCCATTGGCCAAGCAACTGAGCCGCTCCAGGGCTCAGGCGGGCGCAATCGCGCGTATCCAAAAAATGGCGATCGGCCAACTGACGCACCAATTGTTTATCCCGTCCAGAGGCCTCAAAGCTCTCGCCATTCATAAACACGTGCCGCGAGTCATACAGCATGCGCGTGCCCCTGTCTAAGCACACACCGTGTTCCAAGCCGCCAGCGGTTTCTTGCGGCTGGAACCAGACCGCCGCTGCAGGCTCACTCAGGTGCTCGCCCAAAGTGCGCGTCAGCATATTCGGGTCGCGCAAAGCCTTGTTAAGCGCATCTTGCGCGAATGCCTGAAGCTCCAGGGGAATTTGTGCCGGGCAGTCGCTCGCCGGCTGGCCGGGGTCGCGGTAGCGCTTAAGCGGCAAAGTATCGGCGAGTTGTTCCGCCATTCCCTGCAAAAGCGCTTGAGCCAACTCCACCTGGTCAGGCGCGCGAAAGCCAATGGAATAAGTCATGCACTCTCCCTGGGCTACACCGTCGTGCGCGTAACGCGGTGGCAGGTACAGCATGTCGCCAGGCTCGAGCACAAAGTCCTGCTCGGGCTGGAAATCGGCCAGGATTTTTAGCGGCATGCCTTCTTGCAATGTCAAATCTATCTGGCGGCCGATACGCCAGCGCCTCTGCCCCTGGGCTTGCAATAAAAAAACGTCATAGCTATCGAAATGCGGCCCCACGCCACCACCGTCGCTGGCGTAACTGACCATGACATCGTCCAGGCGCGCATCCGGCACAAAGCGAAACTGTTCGCGTAGCGCCTGCACGCGCGCATCGATCAAGTCCACGCTTTGAACCAAAAGCGTCCAGCCCGGCTGCTTCAATGGGGGCAGGCTGCGCCGCGCAAAAGGGCCGTGGCGCAAGCGCCAAGGCTGCTTGGCAGAAGCTCCTTGCTGGATCACCAGGCGCGACTGCACACCGTCGCGCGCCGCTAGATCAAACAGCGCGCCGCGCGAAAGAAATGGGTGCATGCCCGGTATCGCCTGACGGATGAGCAAGGGCTTTTTGTGCCAATAGCGCTTCATAAACTGCGCCGGAGAAAGTCCGCCCAAGAGCGGAAGTGGCTGATCAACTTGCATAAGTGGGTCCTAGCTAGGGTGCGGGTAAATAGAAACTGCGACAATTGTCCGATGGAAATCACATCACACTGCGTAGTCGCGCTGACCTGGGTATTAAGCGACACCCTGGGCGAGGAATTGGACGTTTTAGACGAGCCGGTTGAGTTTCTGGTCGGTGGCAAAGACTTGTTGCCCGCCATTGAAGAAGCGCTGCACGGCCACGAAGCTGGTGCCGCCGTGCAATTGCAAATCGAACCGGAGCAGGCCTTTGGCGACTTTAACGAGCAACTGCTCTTTCTGGAGCCCAGACACTTGTTCCCGGCGGAACTGGAAGTCGGGCTGACCATTGAAGGTTCGGCCTTGCCTGACGGTTGCCACCCAGATGCGCCGCGCGAGGCACTGTACACAGTCACCGACATTTACCCCGAGCACGTCGTCCTGGACGCTAACCATCCCTTGGCCGGCATCGCCATACGCTTACGCATGCGGGTCGAATCGGTGCGCCAAGCCAGCCAGGAAGAACTCCAGCGCGGGTCCACCGGCAGCGGTTTTTTCCGCATTGAGGCCATAGTCGATCCGGGATACGAGCAGCGCACCTTGCACTAAGCGGGGCCAAGGCGGATCAAGGCCATTGGCTGCGCTCGTTTTTTGACGGGCTATTTTTTGCCAGTCGAGCCGTAGCCACCCTCTCCGCGCTGGGACTCCGGGAAGGCCTCGACGATATTGAATTGCGCCTGCACCACCGGGACGATGACTAGCTGGGCAATGCGCTCCATGGGCTCGATGACAAAGAGCACGCTGCTGCGGTTCCAGGCGCTGACCATAAGCTGTCCCTGGTAATCGCTGTCGATCAAGCCCACTAAATTGCCCAGCACGATACCGTGCTTGTGGCCCAGCCCCGAGCGCGGCAGGATCAGTGCTGCGTAGGCCGGGTCTTTCAAATACATGGCCATGCCGGTAGGAACCAGTTGCCAGGCATTGGGCTGAAGTGTCAGCGGCGCGTCCAGGCAGGCGCGCAAGTCCAAGCCAGCGCTGCCCGGTGTGGCATAGGCCGGGAACTGCTCCATCAGGCGTGGATCCAGAATTTTGACGTCAATGTGCATAACAAAGAAAGTAAAAAGTAGAAAAACGAAGTGCTTAAAGCATCAAGCTGTCCCACACGCGGGCAAGCGCTTGGCAATCTCCGCAACCAGCATGCGCGCCAGCGCCAGCTTGGAATTGCGCGGCATTTCCAGCGTCCCCTGGGCATCAATCAGAAGCAAGGCATTCTCGTCCTGACCGAAGGTGGCCGGGCCGATATTGCCCACTAACAAAGGCACGCCTTTACGCAGCCGCTTGGCCATGGCCTGGGCCTCCAAATCCTGGCTTTCAGCCGCAAAACCCACGCAATAAAGGGCGCCACTGCGGGCGCGTTCGGACGCGGCTATGGCTGCAAGAATGTCCGGGTTTTCCACAAAGGGCAGGCTGGGCAACCGGCCGTCGCCTTGTTTTTTGATTTTTTGCGTCTGCGCGCTGGCAGGCCGCCAGTCGGCCACAGCAGCGGTGGCGATAAACACGTCGGCCTGGTCCGCCTGCGCGCGGCAGGCTGCGTCCATGTCCAGCGCGGAGCGCACGTTGATGCGCCGCACACCGCGCGGCCCTTCCAAGTGGACCGGCCCGGCCACCAGGGTGACTTGCGCACCCGCATCCCGCGCGGCGCGGGCCAGGGCAAAACCCATTTTTCCACTGGACAAATTGGTAATGCCGCGCACCGGGTCTATCGCTTCATACGTGGGGCCGGCCGAAATAAGTACCTGGCGACCGGACAAAACTTTGGGCTGAAAGTGCGCGATCAGGTCTTCGAGCAATTCCTCGGGCTCGAGCATGCGCCCGTCACCGGTCTCGCCGCAAGCCTGGTCGCCCTCGCCCACGCCCAGCACGTGTGCGCCATCGGCGCGCAATTGCGCCATATTGCGCTGCGTGGCCGGGTGCGCCCACATTTCGCGGTTCATCGCAGGGGCCAGTAGCAAAGGCACCCGCTCCAGTGGGCGCGCCAGGCACATCAGGCTGAGCAAATCGTCGGCACGACCATGCAAGAGCTTGGCCATGAAATCGGCACTTGCGGGCGCGACCAACATCGCGTCAGCCTCGCGGCTGAGGTTGATATGCGCCATATTATTGGGTTCGCGCGCGTCCCACTGGGATACATAAACGGCGCGGTTACTCAGGGCCTGCATGGTCACCGGTGTGATGAACTGGGCAGCCGCCTCGGTCATGACCACCTGCACCTGTGCGCCCTCTTTAACCAGCAGGCGGCACAAAAAGGCCGCCTTGTAACAGGCCACCCCGCCGGTCAGGCCCAAAACAATGTGTTTACCATTCAAATCCATGCGCTTTCGCCCCTTTGTGCACCGCCGCGACAGCGGCAGCCGTGTCAAAGCGCAATGTAGCAGACACCTATAATCGCGCCTTACCAGCTACCCGAACCCCTGGGTTCGCACTCTGACATGACCAAATTTGTCTTCGTCACCGGCGGTGTGGTGTCTTCCCTGGGCAAGGGAATTGCATCGGCCTCCCTCGCCGCGCTTCTTGAGTCGCGGGGCCTGACAGTCACCCTTATTAAGCTGGATCCCTACCTGAATGTAGACCCGGGCACTATGTCGCCGCTGCAGCATGGCGAGGTTTTCGTCACCGATGACGGCGCTGAAACCGATCTGGATCTGGGCCACTATGAGCGTTTTGTGGAAACGCGTATGCGCAAGTCCAACAATTTCACCACCGGGCAGATTTACAAAAGCGTACTCGACAAAGAACGCCGTGGCGACTACCTGGGCAAGACGGTGCAGGTGATTCCGCATGTGACCAATGAAATCCAGGAGTTCGTCAAACGCGGCGCCCGCCTGGGTGAGCCGGATGCGGTGGACGTGGCGATTGTGGAAATCGGCGGCACCGTGGGCGACATCGAGTCCCTGCCCTTTTTGGAAGCCGTGCGCCAAATGAGCTTGCAAATGGGCCCCAACCACAGCGCTTTTGTGCACTTGAGTTACGTACCCTGGATCGCCGCTGCCGGTGAGCTCAAAACCAAACCCACCCAGCACACCGCTAAACAGTTGCGTGAAATCGGTATTCAAGCAGACGCCCTGGTATGCCGGGCCGACCGGCCTATTCCCGACGAAGAGCGCCAGAAAATATCGCTGTTCTCCAACGTGCCCGTATGGGGCGTGATTTCGATGTGGGACGTGGACACGATTTACAAAGTGCCGCGCATGTTGCATGAGCAAGGC
>Ga0114964_10002239_pt1 | contig 13555 bp, 15 predicted proteins | sample C_131016_MF_Meta_FD_92638 | JGI IMG/M metagenome (GOLD analysis project Ga0114964, IMG submission 92638) | Freshwater microbial communities from Lake Croche, Canada to study carbon cycling - C_131016_MF_MetaG | ecosystem: Environmental > Aquatic > Freshwater > Lake | place: Lake Croche, Canada... | reverse complement strand
ATAATATTGATATCATAAATAAACAATTAATGACTAGCTTATTAACAGAATTTAAATATTTCTTACATAACCGTGTATCAACCTCATTAAAAGAAAATGAATTAACAAACTTGATTGAATCTGAAGAAATACAACAAGGTGAATTAGTTGTATGTATGAATAATAGAAGATGGGGTATTGTAATTAATATAGAAGAACAACCTAGTGGAGAAACAATATACAAAGTATTTACATTAGATGAATTATCAGGTGTAGATAATAAGGTATTAGAAAGATCTAAAGTAATAGATTTAGCATTATCGGATTTAAGAAAAACAACAGTACCTATAGAACAGACAACAAAACCCAATCAAAAATTTATTGAATCTGAATTATTAGAAACATATGAATTAAATATATAATTTAATATAAATTTTATATATATTAAATTATGGATAAAAGTCAATTGGATATAAATACAGGTTTACCTATTTTTTTATTAACAAATAATCATCCTGAAAAATTCTTTGAAAAATCAACATATCAATTTGCTCCACAAGCTATAACAAACATAGATAAATTAAAAAAAGTATTTTTTTCTCCAGAAAATGTTAAATATTTACAGGAAAAAATGATTTATGAGGTATTAGTCACAACAAATGGCAAGTATAAAATACAATACCAGAATGAACAAGATTTACGAATGATTATGGAAACAATTTATATGAATAAGACAAGAAATATAGGATATGCATTAAATGAACAATTAAAAGAATTGAATGATTATATTATAAAATTTTGTGTACCTAAAATTATTAATGAATTAGGTGTATACATAAAATATTTAGATGATATTAATAAACCTATGAATTTAAATGAATTACCAAAATCATCCGGTAATTTACGTTCAGTATCTGCACTTGTACCTCAATCATATTTAAATGAAGGTATATATTTACCAAATATGGATTCAAATTTATATTATTCAACTAATGGTGAATTAAATAATATGACACCAAAAATTAAAGATGCAGTTACATTAAAAACAACTACATTTGCACCATCTAGTTTATGGGGTGCACCATCTACTGCAATTAATTCACCATCATATGAATATAATCCAATGTCACCACCATCATCAACAGATAGTTGGTTACCATCTGCTGCATTATTTCAAGATGATCCATATTATATACGTAATAGTTTATTATCGCCTTATTCATTAAAACCAAAAGTACCAGCAAAAACATTTCCAAATGAAAGTAATGGTTTATTTTCATCAGCTGAAGGTAGTGATACATTTTTACCAAACAATTTTGAAAGTATTAAATATGCAAATGTTAATTAAAAAAATAATATTATTTTTTTAATTAATTTAATCAGTGGTTTGGTAGAAGAAGAGGGTGCCTTGGCGAGATTCTAAGTAGTTGGCATTTACATCCGAGCCATCCGACGCACCATTCGCGTTAATGATGACAATAGGATCGGGGCGACCAACTTGTTGAGCAACAGCGGTAGGACCACTGCCACTAGCGGGTACAGTGAGAGTTGATACAACGCCAGCGGGGTTGTAGTAGTAGATGTCACCATTATCTTTACCATATACAATGGCCGAAACCGATGTTACTAATTCAACAACGTTGGATTGGTCGCTGGGCGACGCATAGGGGATGACTTCTACAATTAACGCCGAGCGTTTGCGTAATGTGAACGAGCCAATGCGTAACGCAGGGGGCGCAACTACGGGGTACGAATTTAATTCGCTTAAGCCCGAGATGGTTAAGGGTAATTGGTTGAATGTGATTAAAGACGACATGATCGAGTTTTGGCCAACCGATTGACGTTGGACAACCGATGTTTTGCGACGAGGTACATAGATCGATAAGATTTTGTGTACGCCAATTACTTCTGTTTGTACCGAGATGTAGCGATCTTTTTCGTCGAGGTAGTATGTGCTTTGTGTTAAAGCTTCGTTGAAGTCATACGCTTGGCCTTGTCTGGTGCGGTAGTCAGCCATGTCAATGGTGATCATCGAGTCGAGACTGGTGCGTTCTTCTTCGCGCGATGTAGGTACGAAGAGAGAGGGACCTAAGTTGACGCTGGTGCTGTACATTTGAGGGTTGGCTTTTAATTTGAATAAGATTGTGTTTAAGCCAAAGCCACCGAAGATTCTGCGTAACGAGGCACCTTCATCGTTTACGACTGTGTTGCTAGGGCTGACGTGTGTCAAGTGGCATTGATCTAATGTTGTAACTAAATCAGAGTTGACGTTGTAGTATCGGCCAGTACGGAGAGCTAAGATGCTGTTCCACATGGCGTATTGTAATTTGACACGTTTGTATAAATCTTCAGCGGGGTTCATGGAGCAAATTTCACGTCTGTTGGTGTAGATGATGTTTTCGAATAATTCTTTGTCAACTACGTTTACGATTGTTTCGCGGTTGTATCTGGCACGAACAATGCCAGCTAAGTGGGCGTGGATAGTTGTGCGTTCTAATACATCGAATTTAGGTAAGTATAACGCAGCAATTAAGGGGTGTACGTGTTGGTAAGCGTTGTGGCGTTCAGGGTCAAATTTGCCCGCTAACGCCATTAAGTCGCAATCTTGGTATTGAACCGATTGTAATACAACGTTTTTGTATAATTCTTTTTGTTCGCTTTCTAAGCGGACAATGTCTTGTACTTTGGCAAAGTCGCCCGACGATAAGCCATCTTTCATGCTTTCGACTTGTTCTACGCTCGATACACCGAATAATGTACCGACCGACGATACGTGACGGTATGTGCTCGATTCCGAGGGTACTTTACCTTCAATCATTTCTTCGACTAAGCGACGGAAAGCATCGATTTCGGCATCGGTTAACGGTACTTTTTTGGCGAAGGGGATCGATTGTTTTAAGACGTAGTCAATCGATTTGTTGCCACCTAATAATTGGGTTTGGGCATATTTGTAGTATTTTTTGGCTACGTTTAAGATTTTTTGGTGAGATTCGTTTAAGTGTTCCATGACAAGTTCGAACATCGCCGAATCTTTGAATTTATCTCTGAGTTTTACGGCTTCAGCGGGCGATAATTGGTATTGACCAGCACGGATTAAACGATCAACTTCTGCTTTTACTGACGCAGGTGTTTTACTATCTAATTCATGTGAACGACTCATTGTATATATATTATAAAAATATATTTTTTATTAAAAAATAAAATAATAAGACTAGATATTTTTACATAATTACTTATAAATATCTAGTTTTAATTTATAATATTAATTAATCTAATTCGGTATAAATAAATTGAATTAATTATAAAATAATATTTATCATAAAAGTTGATAATTTTATTATATAAATATTAATTCTACTTAAATTATTAATTATAGTAGAATAATGAATAATATATGGTATGAACAAGAAAATGATATTAATATTAATAAGAATTATCAGTCTCAAATTATAAAATGGTTAAATAATTTTCCAAATGAGCATATTGGTGTAATTATTAGTGGTGGTATTGGTACTGGAAAAAACACCATTGTTAAAAATAGTATAAAAAAAGCAAATTGGAAATACCATATGCTTTATTTAGAAAATGATAAATCATGGGACTTTTTTTCTAATTTCATAACTGGAATAAATGAAAAAATGGTTTTAATAATAAATGATGCAAATTTAATATCGTCGCCTAGTGAGAAAAGGAATATTTTAGAATTTTTTACACAAAATTGTAATAAAAAATTATTACCTATAATATTTTTAACAAATTTAAATCATTCAAAATTAATAACAACATTAAATACATATGATTGTGAAAATATACGTATATCTTTACCATCAGAAAATGATTTATTATTAGTAAGTAAACAGTATATTGAAAAGTATAATTTAAAATTTGATGTGGTACAAACAATAAAAGATATATTAAATTATTCTCAATATGATATTAGAAGATTAATTATAATTTTACAAGATTTATATTATACATTTGGTAATAAAATTACTAGAAATAGTATTCAAAATTATTTAAATATATCAATGAAAAAAAATGTTGAAGTTGGATTATTTAGTGCTAATAAAAGTTTGATGGATCGTTTTAAATCAATTGAAGAATCTTTACGTTTTTATAAATCAGAAAAGGTATTATTACCGTTAATGATGTATGAAAATTTTTATCTTGCAATTGAATCAAAAAACATGGAAATTAAAAGAAAAAAACAAAAGTATGCTAAAATATCAGATATATTATCTCAAAGTGATATTGTAGAAACAAGAATATATTCTGAACAAAATTGGGAATTTCAACCAATACATGGATTTTTAGCATGTGCGTATGTATCGTATATTTTAAATGAAGGTGAAAATCCCGAAATTAAAAATTATAAAATAAATTTTAGTTCTGATTTAAATAAAACGTCATTGAAAAATATTAATAAAAAGAATATAGAAAGTTTATTAAATTCATTTCAAAATAGAACTCAACGCGATTTACATCATATTAGTAGATTATTACATAAAAGTAAATCTAGTCATAAAAAATTATTTAGTTATGGTTTAACAAGTAAAAATATAAATTCTATTATTCGAATTGATAAAACACATATTACTTTATAATTATTTATATTAATTGTATATATGCATAAAAAGATACATAGCAAATATAAATATGTAGGAAATACAAAAGTTTTTTCTATTGAAAAAAATGATTTATTTATATTAGATGCATTGATGCATGATGGAAGTCAACAAAAATATAGTCATAATCAAAGTAAATTAAAATATTCGGAACATGGTGGATTATTAGATTTTGATTCTCATGGATTAGAACGAATTATTGTTACTACACATAAAGAATCTGATAGAAGTGATCCAGAAATATATTTTCCAGTTATTGGTAATGATGTTGAAGATTATGAATTTATGTATCATACACACCCACCTACTCCTTTACCAGGATCAAGAGCTAAAATTGGAATTGTATATGAAATACCATCATTACCAGATATTCATACATTTATATTAACATATATGGAAGGAAAAACACAAGGTAGTATAATAATATCACCGGAAGGTATATATATAATAAGAGCATTAAAGAATAAATTAAATGTAAAAGATTATAAGTTAGATGATATGTATAATCAGATTATACATATGAATTATAAAGTAGCTGAAAAATATAATTTTGATATATCACCAGAAACATATTATAAGCATATTATTACGAATACAAAACTACCAATGAAATTAAAAGAATTAATAAGAAAATATACGAATAATGAAATTACTATTGATTTTATTAGAAGAAAAAAAGATAAAAATGGAAATTGGATTGTTAAAAAAATATTATTATTAGTCCAACCAAAAGAAAAATGAAATTAAATATTAAATAAATTAAAATATTTAATATTTATATGGAACGTTCGCAAATAAGTTTAATATTAATAATTGCAATTATTATATTTTTTATTGTTTTTTATAGATCTGATAAATTTACAAATAAAGAAAATTTAGAAAATTTAGAAATATATGATAAATTAGGTGTTGATCAACCTGTATATAGTAAAAAATGTTGTGGAAATACATTTAGTATAGTTCCTGGAACAAATAATATAGATCCTAATTTAAATAAAACATATTTTGCATCAAATATTACACATTTAGGCGATGGTGATACGGAAGAAGGTTGCAGATGTTTAACATTAAAAGAAATTAATTATTTAAATTCAAGAGGTGGAAATAATTATGATTTTAATAATACATCTGCGTATTAATAAAAAAATATATAATAAGATTATCTTAAATAACTTTTTTCAATTAATAAATTATGAATTTTTTAATTGAAACAAAACAAGAATATACAATACATCTCGTAAATTCTATTTATCAATTAATATATGAAGGTTTAGTAAATATATACGATGAAGCAAATAAAACAGCAAAACAAAATGATGAGCTAAAAATATTTCAAATATTATTATCAAATGTACCAAAATGGAATCCGAATATAATTGACTCAGAATATCAAAGAATTATGCGAAATAATAATTTAGGTGAGACGATTAAAGATTTACTAAAAGCAGTTATTAAATCAAATATTGTTGTTTTAACAAATACTAACGTTGATTATGATGATAAATTATTAAATGAATTAAATATAAATGATGATTTTAAAAGTTTTATACATTTTGTATATATAGAATGTGCTAGAACATTTTATAATTCTCCATTTTTATTTTCTCATCGTGATTCAGCTATAGATATAAAACGTAATCAATCTGAAATATTAAAAATAATCCAAGAATGTATTAAAAATGCGATTCGTAAAATGATACCACTACAAATCACAATTAAAACGTATTTAGAAAATAAAACAAATAATGTACCTACAGATTTACAATCAGAGACAAAACAAATTAAAAATTTATTATTATCAGAAAAGAATAGAAGAACAGAGACAAATGTTACACCGTCATCACCTAAAAAATTATATGAAATATTTGCAAATAGTGATAATTCAGATGAAATAAAAGATTCAATATTAAAAAATAATAGTAAGATGATTCAATTTTCAGATAAAACCTTAAGAGATTCAATATTAAATATTAATACTGAAGTAAAACAACCAAAAGATAATAATGTATTTATAAATAAAAAAATAGAAAAATCTAGTAAAAAAAATAATTTAGAAGTATCTGAATCATCTGCATATTATGAACCATCAAAAAATAATGTTATTGAAGAGTATAATAATTTAAAATTAAGAGGATTGGGTGCAGTAAAAGAAACAGAAATCGATATGTCGTCTGAACAAAATAATAAAAATAAAGATAAAAATTATAAATATTTTTCACATTTAAATGTATAAAAGTTAATAATGCACGAATATTATAAATATTTAAAACAACCTATTATTTTAGCTTTAATTGGTTCTCTTATATATTATTTATTAGAACGATTTGATTGCTATATAAATGCTAGAAAAACATCGTCATTAAATAGAAGAACGTCTATTGTATTTTTAATTTTAGTAGCTTCTTTATATTTTATAACATATGAAGAGATAAAACCTAATACAGAAATCTTTACTGATATAGGTAATTTTTAATAAAATTTTCTATTTACTGATATTATGAAAGAAATATCAGTATCTGGCAAAATAGTTCCAATTAAAGATTATGATATGAATAAATTAAGATATGCAAAAGACGGTAAATTCTTGAATCCTAGAATTTGTATTATTGCAAAATCAGGTAGTGGAAAATCATGGGTTGTACGAGATATTTTAGCAACATTAAACGATATACCAGCTGGAGTAGTGATTGCACCTACTGATAAATTAACTAAATTTTATGATTCAATATTTCCTCCATCGTTTATACATCATGAATTTAGACCAGAAATATTATCTAATTTATTAGATCGACAAGATAGAATATTTAAAAAAAATATTGAACGTCAAAAAAAAGGTAAGGAAATAATTGATCCGAGAGTATTTTTAGTGATGGATGATTTACAAAGTAAAAAAGATGAATGGGTAAATGATCCATCTTTTGTTTCTATAATGTGCGAGGGCCGACATAGGGCTATCACATTAATTTTAGTATTACAATATTCATTAGCAATTCCACCGTCTATTCGTAGCAATTTTAATTATGTGTGTTTATTAGCTGATAGTAATTTTAATGGTAGACGTAAATTATTTGAACATTATGCGGGTATTTTTCCAAAATATGAATTATTTGATAATTTATTTACACAATTAACTGATAATTATGGTACAATGATTATTGATAATGCTAGTAATTCTAGAGATTTAAATGAACGAGTATTTTGGTATAAATCAAAAGAAAGAAATCCATTTCCAATATGTAGTTCTAGATTTCTTCAATTTCACGAGGAAAATTATCAAAAAGAAGATGAAAAGAAAAGAAATATATTTGATATTAATGATATATGTCAACCAAAAAAAGCAAATTTTGTTGTGAGTAAAATAAAAACCCATTAAAAATTGAAATAAATATACTATATGTTATTTCAATTTAACTAATATATAAAATGTCTAATTTACATACATTGATTGAAGCGGCAGATATGGTAGAAAATGGTGAATGCATTTCAAGTTCATATGTTTTAGTTGAGACAAATACCAAAAAAAATATTGATATATGTATAAATAAAAATACTGGAACAGTATTATCTGTTTGTAAAATTATAGAAAATAATTCAGAAAATGCTGAAAAATATTTTATAAATCGATGCAAAATTATAAATATTAAACTTCCTAGTAATACTAAATTTATGAATACATCATATACAAGTGAAGATAAATATTCTGAAGTAGCTATAAATAATAATACAATATATATTGGTATAAAACGTACGATTTTGGATATAAATGAACTAGAACGTAATATTACATCACTTTGTAATGTATTAAAAATTGATGGAAATAAACGTTATAAAATTAATTAATTTATTAGTATAAATAATATAAACATATTATTTATAATATTATATATAAATATGCGATTATTAGTTACAGGTGGATGTGGTTTTATTGGTGCAGCATTTTGTAGACGTATTAAAAAACAACACCCATATTTAACTTTAGTGAATATTGATTATTTATACCCATGTTCCACAATTTCATCTGATTTAATATCATCTCATGATAATTATACCTTTGTCCACGGTGATATAAAAAACAAAGAATTATTATCAAATATACTACAAGACTATAATATTGATACTGTTGTACACTTTGCTGCACAATCGCATGTTGATACATCTTTTACAAACCCATTATTATATACATATGATAATACAATCGGTACACATATTATTTTAGAAGCATGTAGATTATATGGTAAAATTAAAAAATTTATTCAAATTAGTACTGATGAAGTATATGGTGAAAATATAAAAAATATTAATAATAACATGTCAGTATTTACAGAAACATCATTATTAAAACCTACTAATCCATATGCAGCATCAAAAGCATCAGCAGAAATGTTTGTACACTCGTATATTCATTCTTATAATTTACCAGCAATTGTAATTAGATCAAATAATGTATATGGTCCTGGACAATATGATGAAAAAGTATTACCTAAATTTATCTTTCAACTTCTCGACAATCAAAAGTTGACAATACAAGGTTCAGGTCACCAATTAAGATCATTTTTATATGTAGAAGATGCAATAGATGCAATATTATGTGTAATGTTTCAAGGTAAGATTGGTGAAATATATAATATTAGTTCAAATGATGAAATTTCAATTCGAACATTAGCTACTAAATTATTAGCAGAATTAAAACCAACTGAAACAATCGAAGATAATATTGTTTTTATAGAAGATCGTAATTTTAATGATAAACGTTATTGGATTGAATCAGAATCATTAAAACAACTTGGATGGAAACAACAATGGTCACTCGATAAGGGATTAAAAGAAACAATTGATTGGTTTAGAAAAGTAGATAGATGTAATTATTGGGTAGGTAATTCAAATAATAAAAAAGTACTTGTATGGGGTTTGCGTGGTTGGATTGGTTCACAATTTAATATAGTACTACGTAACAGAGGTTGGCAAGTAGTAGAAGCACAATCAAGAGCTGATAATAAAAAAGATGTGTTAGCAGAAGTAGAAAAAGTAAGACCATCACATATTCTAAGTTTAATTGGTCGAACACATGGTGAAAACTTTACCACAATTGATTATTTAGAACAACCAGGTAAATTAAAAGAAAATATAAACGACAATTTATATGGTCCACTTGTATTGGCAGGTATCGCTAAAGAAAAAAATATTCACATGACATATATCGGTACAGGATGTATATTTGAATTTGATGAAAATCACACTCAAGATAATACGGGATTTATAGAATCAGATAAACCTAATTTTTTTGGATCTTCCTACAGTACAGTAAAAGGTTTTACAGATAGGATAATGCAAGAACAATTTGCGGATACATGTTTGAATGTAAGAATTCGTATGCCAATATCATCACATGATAATCCAAGAAATTTTATTAGTAAAATTATTTCATATAATAAAATATGTAGTATACCTAATTCGATGACAGTATTAGATGATATATTACCAATTATAGCAGATTGTATGGATAAAAATATTAAAAAAACACTGAATGCAGTAAATCCGGGATTAATAGATCATAGAACAATATTAGAATGGTATCGTCAATTACAAAATTCAAAACATACATGGGAAGAAATAGATACAAATACATTGGTAAATTCGTATGTGAAAGGTGCAAGAAGTAATAATAAATTAGATACAACTTTGATAGAATCATATGCACCAGATTTACCAAATATTAAGGATTCTGTGCGATTTATATTAGAGAGATTTACGTTTCATGCTCGATTATAAATATATAATTATATAAAATATATATAATTATAAATGCCATCTATAATTTATGCAGGTGTAAATTACACTCAAGTAAGACATGCTATTTATTGTAAAATATGTAAAGAAACTATTGAAAGTAAATATGGGCATGATTTCAAATATTGTTTATGTGGTGCAATAGGAATTGATGGCGGAATTACCGCTGGCAATAGAATTTTAGGTAATTTATCTGATATGGAAACTAGATGTATGTATAGAGCAATTGTGAATAAAAAGAAAATATACTTACCACAAAATATAATTGAACAACAATTTAATAAAAATTGAAAAATTTAATATATATAGAATATATTAAATTTGTAAAAATATAGTATGGCTACAGAAAAATTACTGACTGAAGAGTCTGGAGAAAGACAAAAATTTATAGATGATTGTAATAACGCATTGAAAGAAAATAAAACAGAACATATATTAAATTTTAATGGTTGGGAAATATATAATGTAGATTTGAATAATAAAAAATATATAAAAAAATATAAAAAACCATTTAGATATATAAAACGAAAATTGAATGATAATACGAATTTACCAAATTTAGTTGCATGGGCTGGAATATCATTATTATCATTTTCTAATTCGTCTCGTATTATAATGAATAATGTAGAGCATTTAAAAGATTTTTATCAAGCAATATACATTATATCATTAGATAATATAAAATCAGTACATACTGATTGTTTTCCGTGTAGAGATGCAAAAGCAAAAGTATCTAAAAATGATCATGGTGTAATAACATATGGTGAAGGTGATAATCAAAAAACATATAATCTTGAAGACAAAAAAGAAAATTATGCATGGAGAGCATTTAAAAATAAAGATGAGATATCTTTTCAAGAAGATGTTAGTTATGTTATCGATAAAATAATACGTGCAATAAAATTAACAAATGTACATGTCTTAGGTAAATCTGCAGGTGCTGGTATAGCAATACATATTATGGACAAAAGTGATATATATACTGGATTATTTTTAGTAGTACCATCTAGTCCGTTAAACGTTCAAGTATTACGTGAATTACCTAAAGAAAAATTAGAATCGATTAAATTTAGATTTATGTGGATGATTGAAGATGCGTCAGTATTTGATTGGCAAAAAGAAGAAGGTAAAGGTGAAAAATCTATAAATGAAAAAATACATTATGAGGGTGAAATGGTAGATATTAAATCTAAAGCGACTGGAATAGATTATAAGTTGTATACATATAATGGTATTGAACAAGGAGAAAATGAAACAAAATCATGTAAACCTGGACACCATGATATACATAAAGATTTTCTTAAAGATATGTGTACTTAATTTATTGAGTTCTTAATGCACGAACTTTTTCATCATAAAAATCACCAGTCCATGGTTCAGCACTTTCAAACATATTACCAAATAAATCACTTAATGCAGGTTGATTTTCTTGATCTTCTTCAAATGTACGTGGTATATAACGATAAATTACTTTAGAATTATCTTTGGCATAATACATTCGCGTGTATCCCATAGTTATTAAAATAACACCAATTATTAATAACAAATAACTAATCATGTTTTATAATACTATAATATTATAAAACATATAATTTTTATTTTTTAGTCCCCGCAGCTAACATTTGTTCATAAATCTTTTTAGCCTCCTCTAATTCTTTTTTAATTTTCTCATTCTTCTGTTGATATTTATTATAATCTTCTTGTGTTTTTTGTAAAGTTACTTTATCTACTTTAATTTCTTCTTCCTTTTCTTTAATATTTTTTTCTTTCATCTCTAATTCTTTCTTTTTATCAACAGTTTCTTTAATTATATTAGAATTATTTTCAGATCCACTTACTAAACTTACTGTATCCGGGTTAGCATGTAACTTTTCTTCTGCATCATCATCAACAATTTCACCGTTGGCTCGGCGTTCGTCACGATCTTTGCGTCGTTTGTCTTTTTCTTCATTTTCTTTTAATGCTCGCATTACTAATTCATTCTTTCTTTGTTCATGGAATTCTTTCGCTTTTTCTTGGTTTTCTACATAACCTTTCATCATCTTATTCAAACGTTCATTTTGGTATTCATGATCTTTTGCATTCTCAGGGTTATCTTCAAACGGTAACCACTTGCCAACTTCTCCTACATATACATTGATATTGGGATCAATGTTACGTAAAAAATCAGCGCGTTTCTTAGCTTCCTCGTATGTTTCGTATGATCCACGAACTTTTAATGTACTCATAGTTGTTTCTTCTTTAAAATTTTTAGGAGTTAATACACTAATACATACAAATTTTTGATTACTGATAATTGGATCTTCATACAAATAATCTTGTTTATCACCCATTTTAATAATTATATATAAATATTCATAACTTTATATATAATTATAATTCATCTCTATCATAATTTATAATATCTTGTTCACCCATATCTAAATCTTCTGGATCTGTTAGTTCTACATCAATTGCATCTTGTTCTTCTTTAAAATCTTCTTCTTCATTTGCAATTTTTTCTTTTTCAACCTCTGGTAATTTTTCTTTTTCTTCTAATGTAAGTTTTTCAACAGGTCCTTCTTCACCACTTGATAAATTAATAGAATATTCATCTGAACCAGAATATAATATTAATAAAAATTTATTAATTTCATAATTATTTTTAATTTCATATTCAGACCACATTGAATCAAATATCATTCCAATTAAACTACATAAATTAATATTTGTTTTATCTGAATTCATATCAATTAAATTAATTAATTGTACTAATAAATATCGAATTAGTATATTATTGTTATTGTTATTAATAATTGCATCTGAATCAATATAATCATTTACTATTTTTATATCTTTTAATGGTGTAATTTTATAACCTGCACAAACACTTTTCCAGTTTTGTAAAAATAATAAAAATTCATCATTTAATATTTTTAAGTTTGTTAATCTAGGTGTAAATTAATTTATTAATTTTAATTCATTTGTTATATTTATATTATTTGCTGGATTTGTTTGATTTGTTGTATTTGTCGATTCTTGTTGTTTTACTTTATTATTACGGATTAAATATATTATTCTTTGAAATTTTTCTATCAAAAGTTTATCATGATTAATTTTATTAATTAATATTTGATTTACTAATTCTGTATTATTATATATAGTATCACCTCTATAATGATATT
>Ga0114964_10002235_pt1 | contig 13564 bp, 4 predicted proteins | sample C_131016_MF_Meta_FD_92638 | JGI IMG/M metagenome (GOLD analysis project Ga0114964, IMG submission 92638) | Freshwater microbial communities from Lake Croche, Canada to study carbon cycling - C_131016_MF_MetaG | ecosystem: Environmental > Aquatic > Freshwater > Lake | place: Lake Croche, Canada... | reverse complement strand
CAATGGTCTGAATTACGCCCGTATTTAAAAGACCGTCCCAAGCAGCCCTGGACCAAGGTGTAAATAAATGCATCAATGCATCAATGTATCAATGCATCAATGCATCAAATCAATACGCTGCATTTCTTCTTCGCACATTCGTTGCCGTTGCTCGTGACTGTATTTATTGAGCGGGTCGTCCGTATTGGGGTCGTAGTTGGGGTCAGCGATCGAACCGTAGTTTGTTATGAACAAGTCAACAATGTTTACGAGCTTTGTTACAGTTTTGTCACTGGATGTCACAACCAGACAATCCTCATTCATGTATGTGGGTTCTCGTTCTGCTTTATATTCGTCAATATATTTGACGGGCGACCACCGGGCCACCTGCCATGACGAGTATTTAAACGGCATGTTGCCGGTTCGAACGCGTTTTCCTTCTTCATCATATCGCGTTCGGGCAACCCACAATGATACTGGCATATATGAATCGGACTCGGGCAGCTCTTCCTGGTCAAACTGTTGCCTGAATCTCCAAATAGGACCAATCTTTTTTTTCAACGCTGCCAAATAGTAAGGTTTGCATTCTAAACACATGCGGTATCCGTATGGGTGCTGACCTACACCTTCGTGATAAATTCCAACGTCGCTTTCACAATTACCTGCATCAATTGTTCCCTTGCCTGGCCGAAGATCTCCACATAAATAGCATCTTCGGATTTCAAACATGACCAGTCTCGCGGGTTCTGGAATATCAACTGGATTCTCATACCACTTTAGCTGAGCGTCGTCATACATATTTAGTGCTGGGTCAACCACTCTACTGCCCAGGTTTGGATTACCGCATCGGTATTGCGTATACGAATTCATTTTTTCTCACACTATTGTTTCGGATTATACGATGTTATGTTTTTATATTCATATACATTTTTTATGTGTATTAAATTTATCATCTTTGGTTTATTATTTATTATTTATTTAGTGAAAATACTCATATAAATAATATTACAGTCTTGTATAGAGACATACATACTATTTCATTACACTTTTTATATAATATGAGCGCAAATCATGATCACCATCACCCATCATACACATACCCTATTCGCACCGGCTGTAAAAACGTGCTACTTATAGATGAAACAATTAATGGTGCAGATATGTTTGCTAATTCCGCAAATTCTGACACATGTCCGATTGTCTATAGAAAAGATAGCACCAGGGCGCAAATTAGAGAAACGTTTAACGGGTTGGGTAATAATATCGAGAGAATTGGTATAGCGTTCGAGCTGGTCGCATTTGAACAGTCTTTTATAGAATCGGCCCCATTTTTTAAGATTTCGGATATATACAACAAGATACCGCCGTCTGGTAACGCAACCGCGACCGAATACAGTGAAAATCTTACATTTCTTTTGAGCGTTATTCGCGAATGCAATATAAAACGAATTGATTTTCTGGCATGTGATACAATCGGCACGCTCGAATGGGCCAAATACTACGACATTCTTACCAGAGAAACGGGTGTTATTGTCGGCGCATCCAATGATAAAACCGGCAATATTAAGAATGGCGGTGACTGGGTAATGGAGACAACCAACCAGGACATAGAACTCGTATATTTTACAAAAAGTATAAAATACTATGAATATGTTTTGGGTGCACCAACAAGCAATATAATGTCCATTACGGATACGGGTGACTTAATTGTATCAGGTAGTAATAATTATGGTGAATTTGGTCTTGGACCTAATAATTTTTTATCGCTCACCGACCGTAGCGGTTATTTGTGCAGAAGCGATGACCGCGTCTTCGGTCGAGGAAACAACACGTTTGTTCTAACATCTAATGGTAGTGTTTATGTCACCGGACAGAATGCATACGGAGAGTTAGGGACTGGTGACACGAACTGTCGAAACGTGTTTACCTTGATTACCGTTCCAGTTGGAAAAACCGTTAAAGACATCGCTTGTGGCGTTCAACATACCATCATGCTAATGACGGATGGCACTGTCTATGCAACTGGATACAATGCATATGGCCAGTTATGTTTGGGAAATGCTACTGATTGTCATAATCTTACGCAAATCACTGCATTGGATGGCAAGACGCCTAAAATCATTGCTTGTGGAGGAGAATACACGTTCATGATAATGACGGATGGAACACTGTATTCGTGTGGTCGTAATAATTACGGACAACTTGGTTTGGGTGATAATAATGACAGAGACACGCTCGTTGAAATTCCATGGATAGATGTAGTGTCCGGGTATGCTCCCCAAAGCATTGCATGTGGAATCGCTCATACCGTTATATGCACATTTTCTCGCACTACGACGGGATTCTCATACGTAACGGGCTGGAATTCTGATGGACAACTTGGAACCGGAAATACTAACAATCGCAACGCGTTTACGCAAGTGGTGCCCGACGGTAAGCAAACCGAACGCATTTTTTGCGGCGATACACACACCATCATGTTTACCAAGGAAGATAGAATGGTATACGCCAGTGGAAGCAATGCGAACGGAGAATTGGGGCTGGGAGATAACGACAATCGGTCCACGTTGACGCAAATTGTATTGTTGGATTATAAAGTGCCTAAAACAGTTAGCTGCGGTTCAAATTATACATTTATCACCATGCTGGATGGAACACTTTATGCGTTTGGCGCCAATACATACGGACAACTCGGATTGGGTGATACCAATAGTCGCAATGCGCCAACACAGGTTACCGTTCCTGGCGGTAAAACGCCACAAGTTATTGCGTGTGGTGGGTCGCATGCGATTACACTTACTACAACCGGGTCATTTTATGTTTCTGGAGGAAACGCGTATGGACAATTGGGAACTGGGTTTGCTACAGACTGCAACAACTTGACTGCCATTTATATACCACCAGCCAGTGGACCTGTCATATCCTCCGCCAAATATTTTCGCAATACATTCACATCTGGAAGTGGGCAAACGTCGACATTTTTAATACAGAATGGAAAATTGTATGCGACCGGTAAGAATACACAGGGGGAACTTGGATTGGGATATTCTACATACTCCAACGTCTACTACTATGATGAACTTCAAGAAGTGCCAATTCCCGACGGAAAAACTCCGGATAAAGTCTTTTGTTGCATGTCGGTCACGCTCGTTATAATGACCGACGGTTCAGTATACGGAACGGGAAGTAATTATAGTGGCGCATTGGGACTTGGCGAATCATATGGACTTGATAGTTTGACACTTATTACAGCCCCGGATGGTAAAACTATTCGAGATATCGCACTCGGGTTTTATTTTATGATGATGGTAATGACTGATGGTTCTGTATATGGTTGTGGATACAATGGGCTTGGTAATTTAGGAACCGGTGATACAACCAGTAGGACGGTTCTGACACAAATACCAACTCCAGGCGGAAAACTCGCCCAGAAGGTTTTTTGCGGTTTGTATACCACAATCCTCGTAATGACCGACAACACGTGCTATGGAGTCGGCTATACATTACAGTTTGGTATGGCAGTGGAATTAGGTGAAAGTCGTATAATCAATTATGTGCAAATAAGCGTTCCTGGTGGAAAAATTCCAGAGAGTATAGCATTCGAGGAAAACAATTCAATTTGGCGCATGTCCGATGGAACCTTTTACATTGCATCACCCAATTTCACACAACTAACGTCGGGTGTTATTGGTGGCAAGACGCCGCAAATAGCAGCATGTGGTGGAGACAGTTCCTCTATTTTGACGACGGACGGTTCTATTTATGTAAAAGGTCAATACAACACCAATGGTCAGCTTGGATTGGGTGATACCGTCGACCGATACGCGTTTACACAACTTACTATTCCGGATGGTAAAATTCCACAGGATATTGTTCGCGGGTTTAACGATTTTATTGTTACGATGACCGATGGAACGGCCTATGCTGCGGGTTATAATGGAGGAGGCATTCTTGGATACACAATTGCAATAATTCCATCGGTTTCAGACAACCCAATCAAGGTGCCAAGCGCGCTATTATATAATAAAACGCCAAGGAAGATCGCACGCGGCGAATTATGTTCTTATGTGATAATGACAGACGGCACAATTTATTCGGCAGGGGTCGATTATTATGGTAATATGGGATTAGGAGATGTTAGTAGCACAATACATAGTTCATTCACTCAAGTTAGCGTGCCGGATGGTAAAACGCCCAAGGATGTAGCGTGTGGAGCCTCGCATGCGATAGTTCTTATGACGGACGGATCTATATATGGAACTGGTTACAATTATGGTCAATTAGGTTTAAATGATTATTATAGTCGAAACAGGCTCACGTATATTTCGGTTCCGGGTGGAAAAACAGTCAAAAGTATCGCATGCGGATATGTTCATACTATTATTATTACAACCGATGGATATTTGTATGGTACGGGGAACAGTGCACAAGGACAACTTGGATTAAATGACAATGCGCCATTTGTTATTGTATTCACAAGAATAAATGTATACGATGAAAAAATACCCATTAGCGTTAATTGTGGATACTACTACACCATTGTTCAAATGTCAGATGGAACCGTATATGGAACAGGACTTAATGAGGATGGCCAGCTTGGTCAAGGCAATAACACCAATGCATACCGTAAACTTACTCTGGTTCCTCTTCCATCCGGCAAACGGTGTAAAACTATAATGGCTGGTAATTATCATACAGTTATTTCAATGACTGATGGTTCCATTTATGCATGCGGGCAAAATACAACCGGTCAATTGGGATTGAATACATACGCATCGTATGAAAACTCTTTATCGCCAATGGTTCTCCCCGAAGGTAAGATAATAAACAGTGTTGCTGCCGAACGCAACCGCACATGTGTTTCTATGACAGATGGTTCAGTTTATTATACCGGAAATAATGGCGCAGGCGCAGCCCAATCAATTTTAACTCAAATACGTTTATTTAACAATATTGCGTATTTGGCAGATTCAGTTCAAAATATATGGGCAGATGGTATTGACCAGCCATACGCCTTGGCCGCATATGGTTCATACATCTATGTTGGCCGGCACGGATCGGGAGTAGGCATTGACCGGTATAATTTATCAGATGGAACGTTCGATACGGTGCGCTGGGTAAACGGCGGAACATCTGGCCTAACTCCAATTTCCATGGCGGTAGATAGCCGAAATTTGGCGACCCCATATTTATACGCTGTGGGTGCAGACACTTCAAGCTCGGGGCATACTCCAATCTTTAAAATAAGTTTGAGTGATGCATCGATCATAAGCTCGGATTGGGCACCAGCTATAACGCTCGTGTCAAATATTGCAATTTATGGAGATTACATGTATACGGTGGATGTATCCGACGGTATAATACGAAAAATAAGTTTAGCCAACGGCTCCATCGTAGCTGCTCAATTTGCGAGCGTGAGTGTGGAATCTACGCCGGGAGGCGTTATAATGAACATTGACGATACGGGAACATACATGTATGTGCAGCGTGGCAGTGGCATCATTAGCAAAATAGCGCTGACCGACGGAATGGTTGTAAACACGAGCTGGATTAACATTTATTCGGATTCGCCCCCCAAATATTGGCTGGATGGTTTCGTATTATACGGCCCGTCCATATACGCCACCAACACCGAGAATGGAAAAATAGTCCAAATTAAGTTATCATCGAAAGCGATCACGAATGCATCATGGGCAGCTTCCACTGGTTGGGTAACTGGAACATCGCGTATTACAGCAATGACGATTTTCGGGTCGTCTCTTTATATTGCGCGCAGTGATACAGGAACGATTGATAAATTCGCCCTACCGGCCATATCAAACATATGTTTCCCAGCCAGCGCACCAGTTGAGACGGACCAAGGAATTGTTTCAATTGCGCGCATCGACCCCGCGTTTCATACTATTCATGGCACTCGGATTATTGACATTACCAAAACAGTGACAAATGACACGTTTCTGATTCGGATTAACAAGGGTGCTCTTGGAGAAAACTATCCCACTAAAGATACAGAAATTAGCAGGTTGCACAAAATACAGTATAATGGTAAGATGGTTGAAGCCGAATGGTTTGTAGGTCGAGTGGATGGCGTTGAACAGGTTCCATATTCTGGCGACTTGTTATACAATGTGGTTCTTGCAGAACCATTGACCATGCGAGTAAATAACCTGGTTTGCGAAACGCTGCTTCCGAGCAATCCGATTGCAAAGCTGTATGCGCGAAGCTCGAGATACTCGGATTACACCCGAGACATACTTCTCTCCCTTCTTAAACATCATTCCGACCGAAAAAATCATGAAGCATATCGCAAGCTTTTAACGGTTATTTAAGTGTATAAGTACACATTTGATATTATAATATAAATAAAACTCGATATTTAGAAATTATTTATACTATATTCTACATTACAAGTCGGAATAGGATGTCAACAACAATACCAACAATACCAACAATACCAACAATACCAACAATACCAACAATACCAACAATAACACATAGCACAGTTAAACTTAAACCCTATTCTCCGCCTGGAAATGGCTTTGGGTTTATTATATTGAGACATGTAAATAATGAACAGTCTTCGTGTTACTGGTCCGAATGTTATGATCGCATTCGCCACTTTTACCCCGAAACACCCATCGTTATCATAGATGACAATAGCTCTTATGATTTTATTGATTTGAAAAAAGAGGCCACGTTATACAAATGTCTCGTGATGCGTTCGATATTTCCCAAACGGGGCGAACTTCTTCCATACTATTACTACATTCACAACCACTGGTTTGATTCGGCGCTCGTTATTCACGACTCCGTTTTTATTAACATACGGGTCGACTTTGAAAAAATGGCCGCTGATATGCCAGATGGAGAGAAGTGCAAGTTTCTCTGGCATTTTGACTGTTTATACAATGACTGCACACAAGAGTCTGCTCTTATTAATCGATTGCGTAACGCGGAAAGGTTGTTAGCCATATACAGGGACTCTAATGCTTGGAGGGGGTGTTTCGGGGTAATGTCGTTAATAGATAGACAGTTTTTGCTGAAGTTAGAATCGCGCTACAATATAACCGATTTGATTTCGCATATAACATCCCGAGCTGGGCGCATGGCACTCGAGCGCGCATTTGCGTGCATGGTATTTGACACGATTACAACAAATTCAACCTCAAATGCAACTGGAGAAAAAGAACAACAACAGCCGGACAAGAGTTTAATTGTAATTTCTTGTCTGGGAAACATACATAAATATTGTAAATGGGGGTATTCGTATGGCGAATATTTGCGCAACGACTATAAATATGCAACATCGTTGCCTATTATAAAAGTATGGTCTGGTCGATAACTAACATCCGCACTCACTCACGACAACAGTCTATAAAATTTCTAAATCTTGCAAATACCAGTATTCCGTTCCACCGTTCGGAAGTGGACGTCGAATAATGAAGGGTAGCTTCTTTTCTTCCAGTTCGCGCTGGGCAATGACGTATCCATCGATAATCGGAACGGGCGTTACCGGAAGCTTGATGTATGGTTCCGCGCCGTCGTTTAGTTGTTTGGTTCGCATACCCAATATACGCGTCTTTTCATATTTTGTAAGGATTGGAATTGTTTTGTGAAGCGGGTCAATAATTACTCCACGTGCATCACGAACCACTGTTGCAAACGCGTGAACCTCGTCGTGGTTGTGGCTCTCTGCTTCTGGATGCGTGTCCGCAACGTAGCTCATTTTGAGTTGTTGGTTGAACTTTTTGAAATTATCAATATCGGCTGCATCATCTTCGCTATCTCCACCACCACCATCTTGGATATGAGCTTTGTCTTCGCCATCATCGTCATCATCATCGTCATCATCAGCACCACCAATCTGTATCCGATTGGGTTCATCTTGGTCATAGTCATCGCCACCATCACCACTGTCTTGTTCATCATCATCATCATCATCGTCTTCATCATCATCATCATCATGAACATCATCATCATCGTCATAGTGGTCATTGCCTATAAATTTTGAACCACCGCGTCTTTTATACTGCTCACCATTTTCACTACCTTCATCGTCGCTATGCTCATCATCTTCATCACTCATGTCCGATTCCGGACCATATTTTTTCGGATTCAAGTGAAGAATCGCGCTTTCCTCACCACCAATACCACCACCACCACCACCACCTTGTAATTCAAGGTCCGAAAATTCTATGTCGTGTAATTGCAGGTCGTCCGTCATTTGAATTAAATTGAATTAAATTAAATTAAATTGTGATTAAATTGTTTAATGCGCGAGTTATCGGGTATTGCTGCTATATATTTGATATATAAATCTATTATTTATATATCAATTTTATAAAATATAATTTTATTTCATAAATTAATATTTCATTTCATTTCATTTCATTTCATTTCATTTCCCCACTAATTAAAGATTGGATGGTTGGGAAAAATGCAAGTTCGTTTATAATCTTATGTTTTGCGGCGCGAATATGCTGAATGCGTTGCGACCACCAGTCTTCACGGATAGCCTGCTCCATGACGCGCATTGATGCTTCCATATCGTTCATATCCAATTCAACGTATGCGAGTGGGTCAATGTAGTCAGATAAATTGGGGCACCCCCAATAAAAACACAACGTCTCGCATAAAATCGGCTCCCATATTTTCTCGGTAGCATAGTTGTGCTCCGAATTGTTCTCGCACATGAAATAATACTTGTATGGTTTAATTCCGTAGAAAATATTGTCTTCCGGTAATTTACCAACATATGCCCTATAATTGAAATGATTATTAGAACCAAAAACATTTATAAACGACTGTAGTGCGTCGGTCGGATTCTTGGTTACTGGCTTGTCGTCCAAATAGTGGTCTTCAATATATTTCAGTAAATTATTACGGAGAATGTGACCCTTATCGAACATCTTGCGGCTTGAAACACACGATACGCGATTCAATTTGTCACTCGGGTCGAATGCAGAATCGTCTTGTAATCTGGATAACGGATATCTAAATAGCCACTGCACATTGTTGAGATAGCGCGCATGGTCGTGCACGTGGAAAAATACGGACGGGTCGGGTTTTGCCCATTTACCCCACGTTTTAGTTCCCCAATGTTTTGTTTCGTCAAACACAGTTGGTTCCATTTGAAACACCAGCGTTCGTTCAGGAACGTAAAAGTCGGTCTCATTTAGCGGCCTGTTTATAATTACGTAATAATCCACATCAGTGCCATCCAACCAAGTTATTTCTATATTTTTCCAAACGAAATCGCGCTCACACATGTTCGACCACTCTTTGCATAGTTGCTCGCTATTGCACCAATCGCACAGCATTTTTACTTTGATTCGCTTTGTAGGGGTTGAAGGGGTTGCCGGGGTTACTGGCAACACAGTATCCATAGTATCAACATTTATTTCGGGTCGAGTTCTTGTGGTGGATGTGATGGTATCGAGAAACTGTTCTTTGAATTGTTTCATTATATGTTCTGGAGTAAATTCTGCATAGCCATTCACCTTTCCGCAATGTAACTTCATAAAACCGGTTACCGTATCTTCTACTTTGTTTAGCAATGAAAGCAAGTTATCACTATCCGTCTTATAAATGATTGCGCGGTCTTTCAAGATATCAATGTGCGCATTAAATTCGTGGGAGGGCGTCGTAATAATTGGCTTGTTGTAAAATGCAAATTCACCCAACGAAAGTCCGAACGTTTCGCCATCCGAACGACCGTGTATCATTGCATCGCATGCCAATATAAACGCAGCCTTTTCATACTTGTCATATATGGTGTTCACATAGCGTATGCGCTCGTGGACGTAAAATGGAAGCGTGTTTACAAACAAGAAATAAACAGGCTTTGCTCCGGGCACATTCGGCGCATTTAAAAATCGTTTAATTGCATCATGAACTTGTGGAAGATTGAATTGTTTTGCACCACCGTATCTCCCAATAACAAACGCTTCGGATTCGCTTGGTATTCCGAGCTGTTTTCTGTAATCGGTTAGTTCTCCAACATTAATGCCTTCCCTGACTTCTTCAATGGGGGGCATATCAATCATATGTGGCACAACGCGTATTTTATCGCGTTCGATTTGCGCAAGGTCAGTTGGTGTATGATAGTCCTTCAAATATTTAGAAACGGTGGCATACCTGTAACCATGCGGTTCAACTTCAAATACGGAGTGAACCAGGGTGGGACAGCCTTGAAAAACAAACTTGTCAATTGTGCCAAACTTTATAATGTACATGGCATCCAGGTCGGCATCCTGTATGAACTGTTCTACTGCCAGCATTCCGCCGACGTATCCAAACACGCGTTCCCTTCCGAACCGGTTTTCGCATTTCGCAACCACGTCGCGACGGTTTCGCGGGCTGGTGGCATCATACACGATGTAACTCTCGTTCCCGAGAAGAGTTTCATTATAGTGCGCGTAATCATACATTGCCACAGTAGACCCTCTATCACACAATTGCATGTTGTGAAATCCGATACGCAATGGACGGCCGCCGCGTGCAACGCGGGCATTTGCAACTTCCAATTTGTTCTCAGCATTTGCCAAGCTATTGGCATACTTTTGCTGAAACACAACGTGTGCGGTTTTGATATAGATACCATGCTTGCTCTTGTTGGAAGCATTAATATATGGCGTCTCTGAAAGTCGGTTAAGGCTTACCGTATGCTTGAAAAACCCTAATGTGTTGAATGCGATACAATCCTTCATGGTGTTTGCAATTTCAATGTTCTCATTAATGCTTTTTGTGTGAATATCGCGAATAAATTGAATATCGCCATCCGCTACATCCAGCCCTGGAAAAAAAGTGTACTCGTCTTCAACTGCTTCAAAATTGATGGCGTTGTAGTCAAACTGAATATCGGTATCAATTGATTTGCCGGCTTCGTTCCAGTCGGCAAATGCCAAATGCGGTTGCGTTTCGTAGCATTCCAGACCGTTGTCTGCAATTTTCATCAAATAGTCGATACCATGCTTGATACCATTTCGCTCAATATAGTCAACCAACAATTTGGCACCGCGCTTATTCACGCTGTAACAGTGTGTTGCCCCAATATAAAGGTCTTTATTCAGCGGTTCAACCGCGATATCGAGGCAATTATATGTTTCGGGGGAAAATGCGGATTTCAGCTCCGGTTCACGATTATAAATATGGCTCACCGAAGCGCGCTTATTGCTGAACATGTGATACCCCATGAAAATAACGTCGCGATTCATAAACTCGTCATGCATTCCGTGCAATGCGCGTTTAAAATTGCCACACAGCTCGAAATCGTCTTCCATTATAATGTAGAATTCGTTGTTGGGGTCATTCAATAGCGCCTTCCATAAAAAGTAGTGACTCAGTGCACATCCTACAACGCCGCGCTTGGAACCGAAATCATTGCCCTGGAAAAGTCGCTTCATTTCCGGTGTTGGAATAATTTGCGCACCATCCACCGCTTCCACAAATGTATATTCTGAACTGGGCATACCAGCATCTGCAAACTTGGCTACACACTCCTGTCGCCTGTCTTCGCGCCTGTTCAAATTTACAACCTTTATTTCGATTTCTCGGAGCGTGTATGGCGCTTTGTTGGAAACAATCTTAGACTTAGATTCAGAGTCGTTGGCGGTTGTTGATACGGGCACATTTGAGTCAATCGCGTCAGTATCGTCGTCATCGTCGTCATCGTCGTCGCTATCCGTGTCAAAAACTTCTTCGATTGCAATGCGTTTAGAAGCAATGACTGTCGCTGGAGGAGTATTATCGGTAAGTTTCTGAAACTGGCCTTCATTGTTGAGCTCGTAAGCATTGGCTTTGGATTTATCGTGTCGCTCCGAAGTCAATCGCCCAATGTGTCGATTTGTTATGCGATTGAAGAATGCGGACTTATACCCGCGTTCTACCCATTTGTGCGCATAATCCATTTCAAAAAACTGGTTGGTTGTATTGAAATCACCAACGTTAAACACTGCTTCAACGTCGATGAGTGATGGACGAAAGCTGTAATGCGGCCAATAATGGCAATTGCTATAGGAGTATGAGGCACCCGGTTCATCTTTAAACGAATGAATTACGGCACCCAATCCGGTTCCGTGACCACCGTTTATATCCTTTAATCTCTCAACTGTCTCTGCATCGCACAGCGCATCATGTCCGATTATTTTATAATCGTCAATGGTTTCGCCATAATTTCGATTAAAAAGAACTTGCCTAACTCCGTGCGATTCTTTCAATCGTTCCAAATACTGAATGGCAGGCTCAACGTAATCCATTTGCGTGTGAAAAAGAAAATCATCTTCCATATGAATCCAGTATTTGGGTCGGATTCGGGTTAGCTGTTTGTAAATGATGTTCATGCTCTCGCGGTGACCCTTTTCCTCGGGGGTTTTCATATAATACCGTATCCAACCATAATTTTTACGCATGCGGTTCCTGTCTTCAATGCTGGAATTATCATCCACACAGAACCAGAAATCAATTTGACCCACATCACGCCACTGGTTAATAATCGAATTAATAGTCTGTTGAAACAAATCATACCGCTTACAGGTCGTAAACGTAATCATCACTCTGCGTTGCTTGTGTCGACGGTTCCTGAAATTGTATGACGTGTAGCGTGAGAGATATGACCGATTCAGTGCGAAAAGCGCCTTCCATAGTTCGCATGATTCTCGACTAACTGATGCCCCACTTCGCGCAACACTGGCCATGTAATCGTCCAGTTTTACAAACATCTGCATTGTGTTGCGGTCCTTTTTCATCTCTTCACTATAAAACACGATATTCGCTATAGTTGATAAATAATAGCCCATTGGAATTTGCGATGCGGAGAGAATTTTCTTACAACATTCATAACCACTCGCCGTGTCGCCTACATAAAATGCTGCAACAGAGTTGTTGTATTCTATACAGTGCTCATATTTTGATTGGTTTACAAAGAGTTTATCCATCTGATTTCGACTGTATCCCTTATATTTGTGATACAATAGGTTTACGATTTCATTGAGACCATCGTTACGATAATTTTCCATCACGGTTGCAATCCCTTCAATGCGTTCCGGATCATGTTTGCCTGCCATTAACAGGTATTTTGTGCTTGTGGTCATATTTTTGGAGACGGGATGGCCTGCATACAGTTCGGCCAACATAAGACAGCTGTAATACTTCTCCTGGGACCAGTTGTCCATGGTGAGAACGCGCTCATACCATTTGATGGCGTCGTCGGTATGCTGCGGCCCACCATCTTTGTAGCTCTGAGCGCAGTAAAACGCGTATCTGCTGGCCATACCACGGTCGCCTTTTGCCAGCTCATCATCAAATCCGCGCTCTAAAATGTGTGCATCATTCAAATACTTGTTTGCGACCTGATTACGCGCACCCCGTCTACCGGACTCTATAAAATACTCACCTGTCAAAATCTCACCCTTTCCGCTGGGTTCAGTGCACGTTATAAACTCGTGTAGAACCCCCTTAAATATCCATCTCTGACGACTGTTTACCATCAAGGTTCTCAAATAATTGAAACCATTTCCAAATTTGAATTGATAAGAATCTGCGCGAAGTATTTGTGGTAAATAAAAATCGCCGCATATTTTATCAT
>Ga0114964_10002232_pt1 | contig 13584 bp, 9 predicted proteins | sample C_131016_MF_Meta_FD_92638 | JGI IMG/M metagenome (GOLD analysis project Ga0114964, IMG submission 92638) | Freshwater microbial communities from Lake Croche, Canada to study carbon cycling - C_131016_MF_MetaG | ecosystem: Environmental > Aquatic > Freshwater > Lake | place: Lake Croche, Canada... | reverse complement strand
TTTTCGCTCAAAAAAATCCGCACCTAGATTTTGAAAATACTATTGTTAGTCTTTCAATAGCGCTTGAGTCAATAAGAAAGTTTTCTTCTAAAACACTTTTTGTGCTCGTCTCAAGTGCAGCAGTGTATGGGGGAGGGGATGGCCCATTAGCAGAAGAGTCCATATGCAAGCCATTATCCGTATATGGAAGCAATAAAAGAATTGCCGAGTTGCTTTTGCTGGAATATAGCGAGCAGTTTAATCTGTCAACTCTAATTCTTCGGCCGTTTTCTGTTTATGGAGATGAGTTAAAAAAGCAGGTTATATATGATTTATATAAAAAATTAAATACCCCCTCAATACAGCATCTGGTAATAGACGGAATGGGTTCTGAGTTGCGAGATTTTATCCACATTTCTGATATTGCCGCTGGTATTGATCATCTAGTAAACAACCGCATTACAGGGGTGGTGAATTTAGGCACAGGTAAATCAACATCCTTGAGTGATTTGACTTTAATTCTTGGGGGTTTGGTTAATCCTACAAATTCCATTTCATTTAGTGGAGTTTCAAGCCCTCTTAATCCGCAAATGTTGGTGGCAGATACCCATTACGCTAAATCCTTGGGGATTGAGATCGAGGTCGACCTGATCAATGGGTTGGATAGTTTTGTAAATCATATGAAAAGAATGCGGTAGGCATTGCAATGACCTTAAGAATAGGAATACCTTTAGCTGGTGGAGCTGGTTGGCATGGAGGAATTACTTATATTGCCTCTTTGATAGCTGGATTTCAGACCCTTCCTGTGTCGGAGGCGCCAGAGTTATTCATTCTAATTGACTCTTACCATTCTAAAGATTTTCCACTATTTTCCGATTCATTTAGAGAAGTTTCGGGAATTATTTTGATTGGAAATGAGATTAAAAAAGACGACCTAGATGTTGATTTGCCAGTTATTGCTGTAGCGGATTTATTGGAATCATCAAAATATATTGACTATATGTTCCCAATAAATTTTGATGCGCTACCTGGTTATGCCTTCTCCTGTTGGATTCCAGACCTTCAGCATAAGACTTATCCAGAGTTTTTTAAAAGTGATGATATTGCGGCAAGAGAATCTAAGCTAAATTATGTTTTAGAAAATTCTAAGTCCATAATCGTTAGTAGTGAGAGCGTAAGAAATGATATTTTAAGGAATTATGAATTTAAAGGGAAAATTGATGTAATTCATTTTTATTCAAGATTTGATATGAATGCCCTAGCTTCATCTGACTTTAGTGTCTATAAAGAGTTTGCACTCCCTAAAAAATATTTTATATGCTGCAACCAATTTTGGGCACATAAGAATCATGAAACCTTATTTAAGGCACTTTCTTTGGTGGATGATAAAGTCCATGTTGTTTTTACTGGTGCAAAGAAAGACTATAGGAATGAGGGTTTTTATAATTATCTTGAAAAACTGATTGATCATTTAAAAATCAGAAACAAAATAACTATTCTTGGATTCATTCCCAGGGAGCAACAACTTCATTTAATTAGAAATGCTGTTGCAGTTATTCAGCCCTCTTTATTTGAAGGTTGGAGTACGGTTCTGGAGGATGCTCGTATCTTTAATAAGGAGGTTATTTGCTCAAATATTGATGTGCATAAAGAGCAAAATTTATCAACGGCACATTATTTTGATCCGCTCTCAACAGCGGAGTTGGCGCATTTAATTAATGAAGCGGCCGAAAATTTTAAGCCAGTACCTGATGCTGAGGGTGAAAAAGCAGCAGAGATTTTAGTGCGAAACTATCAGAAATTTGAGGCACGAAAATTATTAGAAATTGCCCAAAGAGTAGTGAATGATTTAAATGAAATGCAGAGCGCTGCGGCAACTAAAAATGATATTGATCGATTGCGTATTAATACCTCTCAAATTCTGGATATGTCTTTTGGACTAAATATTCTTGAGGATAAGGTCGCATATCAAAAGCAAAATCTTGATATTGCTTTGATAGAGATGGAGCATAAGGAGCGGAGTATTGGCAACCTATTAAAAGAAGTTGATAATAAAGCATCTTTGTTGCACGCAAAGCGTCGAGAGATAGGGATTCTCCAGGTTAAATTAGATTGCTTCAGAACGTTTAATTCTCTGGAAAATCCGAAGAACTTCCCAAGAAAATTATTGGGATTCATATTTAGGTTAAGGTTTGTAATTATAAAATTATTCAAATTTGTATTTAATAACATAAAAATTATTTTTAGGAAAATCTATCAAAAATTTGATAGGATAATTTTCTTGAAATAGAATGGTTTCCTAGAAAAGGATGGTGTTGTGTATCGCCAAATAATCTCTCAGGAGAAAATAATTGCAGATTTGCAAGAAGCAATTAATAATAAACATCAAGTATATGAATCGCTTGTAATTAACACGCAAAATTATGAACTTGAAATTACCCGAAAAAATGAGGTAATTAATTCGCTTACAGCCTCGATTAACAATATTCTTTCTTTAATTAATGAGTCTGATAATTTTTTTAAAAAATTAATACAGGAGCATCTCTATCTAGATTCTGAGCTTGCAAGAATTATAGCGTCATCATCTTATCTAAAAGCTAAGATGATGAGTTCGCTAGTTTATGCTGGAAGGGGGATTATAAAGTTAGGAAAAAAGAATTATAGGTACTGCATAGTACTTTCGAATAGGCTATCAGCAATCATCTCAACAAAAAAATGGCGCGCATCCCTCATTCAATTTATTGAATTTAATTTACATGATTATTTTTCAGTTAGGCTTGGAAGGCTTCTTCAATACCCACCACGCGAGATTGATTTGCGTCAATTTACTAGCAATATCCGACCAAATTCTTTGATGAGGGTATCGATTATTACGCCCAGCCTTAATCAAGGGGCGTATATTTCAAAGACAATTGAAAGTGTAATTAGCCAAAACTATCAAAATCTTGAATATATAGTCCAGGATGGCGCCTCTTTAGATGAAACCCCGAGGGTGTTAAATCATTACGTTAACCAAATTACTAAAATTAACTCACATATTGATAGGGGGCAAACTCACGCAATTAATTTAGGGATGAGTCTTGCCTCTGGGGATATTATGGCTTGGTTGAATTCTGACGATATATTATTGCCAGGTGCAATTGATGCTGTAATAGCATTTTTTGAAATGAATCCACATATAGATGTGGTGTATGGCTGGCGGATTATTATTGATGAGGCCGGAAGAGAGGTTGGGCGCTGGGTGCTCCCCCCTCATTCTAATGAGATATTGAAATGGGTTGACTACGTGCCTCAGGAAACCCTATTTTGGAGGCGCTCGCTTTGGGAGAAGGTGGCTTGCTTGGATGAAAATTTTAAATTTGCAATGGATTGGGATTTGCTATTAAGGTTCATAGAGTGTGGGGCTCAATTCGCATGCATCCCCCGCTTTATTGGTGGATTTAGGGTTCACGCTATGCAAAAAACCTCTTCAATTATCAACACTACTGGACTAAAGGAAATGTCAGCACTCAGGCTTCGCTCCCTAGGCAGAGTGCCAAAACCCTTAGAAATTGAAAAAAAAATCCGTGGATATACATTCAAGCATCAATTAGCTGATTTGAAGTGGCGCCTATCAATTAATAGAATTGGCTTTTATAAAAACCCCTAACGTTCACTGCGATTCTGTGAAATTAATTTTTTTTTCAACAATAAACTGAGGGCGTCTTTTCACTTCATCATATATTCTTCCGATATATTCCCCGATTAGCCCTAGCGCTAGAAGTTGAACACCCGCAAAGAAACTAACTACAAGAACGGTGGTAGATAGACCAGGAGTCAGATCTAGTCCAATTAATTTTTGGATGACATACCAAGCGCCCAATAGAAAGCTAAACCCAGCAAGAATAAATCCTGCAATTGACATGACAAATAAAGGGCGAGTACTAAAACTAATAATCCCATTCAGGCCAATTTTTAGTGAACCAGTAAATCTATTGTAATTACCGCTTCCGGAGAGTCTCTCATCTCGATCATACTCAATAAACGTTTGATTAAAGCCAACAAAGGCAACCAATCCCCTGAGAAATCCATGTGATTCGTTTAATATTTTCAGCTCCTCAATAACTCGTCTGGACATAATTCTAAAATCCCCAGTGTTCCTTGGAATTTTGACATCACTTAAACGATCAATCAGGGCATACCCAAAATACGAAATGAAGCGCTTAATGAGAGTTTCGCCTTTTCTTGATATGCGTTTAGCATAAACAACATCAAAGCCCTCCTTCATTTTTTGATACATAGTAGGAATGAGTTCTGGGGGATCTTGCAAGTCAACATCTATTACTACGCAGGCATTTCCAGAGGCGTTATAAATACCAGCCATAGTTGCCGCTGGTTGCCCAAATCTTCTGGAGAAGGTTAATAATTTAACCGAAGGATTGCGTTTTATTTCCTCGAGTATGATTATTTCAGTAAGGTCAGGAGACGGATCCAGGCAAAATATAATTTCGTAAGTTATATCATGTTCAAATAGGGCGCATTCTAAGCGCTGAAGAAAAGGGCGAATATTTTTCTCTTCTTTGTAAACTGGAACTACTATGGATAAATTGATCATAAATGGAGTTGTAGGGTATGAGGAAAATATTTGCCAATCTAAAACGCAGCCTGGTTTATGAGCAGGTAGGCGCAATCAAAATTGTATATTAAGCGAAAGTAGGGAATAAAGAATGAAGCCAGCAAAAAACGTACCAACTATATTATTGATTACGCTTTTATTGGCAGAAATTTTTATTTTCGTCAATCCAATACAAAATTACATTAGCCTATTTTACCCTCGATTTAATGATCAAATTCAATACTTGTCTGAATCTTACTTAACCTTTGAAGCCTCAAGGATTAATGGATTTTTTGGAGGTATTTACTACGGAATGGTAAACCCTGCTAGCCAAGGTATTTTTCATGATGTATTTGCATTTATATTTATGTTGCTTTTTGGCCCCAATAGACTAAGTGCGTTATTGGTTAATCTGTTCTTCTTTCTAGGGTGGCAAATTTCTACTTTTTATGTAATTCGTTCAATATTTAAATCTAATTTATTAGGGCTATTCTCCGCGGTATTTTTGCTTAGCATTACTGGGATTTGGAATCTGGATAGAGCCGGCAGTATTTTTGATTATCGTCTTGATCATATGGCTATGTGCCTATTTGGTATCACGTCAATGATCCAGTTAAAGACTAATGGATTTTTGAATAAGAAGTGGGCCGTTATATTTGGACTATTCGTAGGATTTACAGTGTTAACAAGAATTCTTACCTCAATTTATTTTTTATTTATATTCCTATTCTTTTTTGTATTTGTGGCATTAGAAAATAATCACAGGAAGATTCGACTTAAAAATATATTTTTATCTGCACTAGTTGGATTTTTAGTAACTGCGCCATTTATTATTTTTCATATAAGATTGATTTACGAATACTATATCGTTGGTCATTTTACTGGAGCCGAAGGCAGCATAAGAGATGCGGGATTAACTTTCCTTCAGAAAATTCAGTATGAATTTTCTGAAGGTGTTATTGCCTTTCAGGGTTTGTGGTTCTATTGGATTTTTGCTTTAGGTTGCATTCCTATTTTTTTTATGCATAAGGAACTGCTGGAGTGGGTCAAAAAAAGCAAATACTTATTAGTTGCCGGGATTGTATTTATTGCTTCCCCTATGTTTGTTTTAGCCCTAGAAAGGCAAGTATCTTACGTTGTTCTTAGTATATTAACCCCCGGCATATTTCTTATTGCACTTTCAATACTTCTACCAATTTTTAAAAGCCTACATAACAAATACCAGCGGTTAAGTTTGCTTTTAATAGCATTACTGAGCATGTTAAGTATCTTAGTTTTTGTCAATAAATGCATAGATTATAGAAAATCAGAAAGTGCTGTAGCTCAAGTTGGGGATTATCAGAGCATGACTCAACTCATTTCATGGGTATCTGAGTTGGCCAAAATTAAAAAAGATGCCCCTTTGGTTATAGGATCCGATCGTATAGGGGATTTAATAGATGCGCAGGTTTTTCGTGTTTTAGTATATGAACAAAAGGGAAAATGGTATTCCTTTTCAATGAATTTGCCGACTGGAATTTTTGAAGAGAGTGATCAGCGAATTCTAGAGAAGCTTTATGAAAGCGACATCTTCTTTATAACTGATCCACATTTTGACGTCGCTACATTTCCTTATGACAAGCAGATGATTAGGATGTACCCTTCTATCAAAGAGTATTGCGATAAGAATTTACAAAAAGTTGCTGATCTTAAAGTTCAAGGGAGACTCTTAAATGTATATGTATCTAAAGAGTTAGGAAAGCAAATGTCGATTAATCTTGGTGGAGGCAAGTAATTATTTTTATGTTTTAATTTTTTTATTGATTTTGCTTTTTGGATTTAACTTAAATATAAGGAGAGTAAAGCCTCCAAATGGAATGACTTATTAATCTCTAAAGCCAATAAAATGAATTTTTGCCGCAACAATCCGATTATCGGAACTGCTAATTGCTCTCGGGGATGAGAATGAAAGTTCTATTTTGTGAGTCCCCGGTTTTAATCTAGCGGGAAGGGTCGTAATAAACTCTCCCGATTGAAGTGGTTTAACTAACTGAATTGAACCATCAATGGTGATTTTTAGTTCTGAACCATCGTTATTTGGATGCATTTTTGGGATCATTCCTGAGATTTCGAATAGACGCGTGGTCTTCTTTGATGCGAGGGTAAGAAAAGCGCTCTCGGAGATCCACCCATCTTCATATATTCCGGAGTACTCTAAGTCCCGATTGCCTAAATTTTCAGGAAACTTGTTAATACTGCTCGGTGGCGTTCTTTTCAAATATGTTTCATTGCTAACTATGGATATGTCTCTGGCGAAGGTTGTCAAATGACGCCCATCATAAGGAAGCTCCTCTCCAAATATTTGCATTATTGGAGTTTTTTTGAATTCAAATAGCTTGCCTTTTCTACCTAAATCGAGCGATAAAATAGCTGCGCCATTTACATTATCGTAATTTAGTGGTTTAGAAAAAATTCTACCAGAACCTCTGCCGGTAAATTTAAGTATTTCACCATTTATTGATGGCGTAGGCAGTGTTCTTTTGAATTGATCAGTTAATGTATTGGTAATTTCCAGAACCAATCTAGACTCTTTGGTTGGGTTTATTGCTTGCAAAAATAGAAGGCTTCCTATGGCTGAAAACCTTCGCCCTGGAAATAATGGATCATTTTCAATGGGGTTCAGCCCTATATTATCCCGGTCAAGAGACCAGTAGCTTGATCCTGTAGTGGAAGGTATAAAAACTAAGCGGTTAACGGGATCTCTTGTCAATCGAAAAATATTTTTGTTATCGGTAACTACATTGTTGAAGGAATTTAAAACATCAAACTTGTTAACGTCATACAAGTAATATATTGATTTTCCTTTAAGTAAACCCATGTTTAAAAGTTTAATTTTATGGTCGCCAATACTTTCAGTTGTATATTGTTGGCTGCCATCTAAAATTTTCAAGTCATTTTTATTAAGACCCTCTGCATCATAAATATCAAGAAAATAATCGTTAGATAAGAAAAATGTGGGAATGCCTCTTGTATGTAGGGCCTCAATCTTAGCCAAAGTCCTGCTACTAGTCTCGGATATTAGCGCAACATTTTTACAATTTAGATGGGGTGAAGACTTAATAAATTTTTCAAATTCACTTGAGATTTGTGAGCTGGAAAGATTAAGGTAGTTTTGTTTTTCTGAGCTTGTTCCTATGCCTCCAGCGCCATCAATATAATTTTTTAATGTGAGCGCATTTACAACTATTAAAATAAACAGAAGAACCTGAGAAATGCGCCTCGCATAAAGATTTTTTAATTCAAGCAATGAGCTTACGGCCCACCCAATTAGAAATGGCTGGATAAATAGTGCAAGCTTAAATAAACCAAACCCACTTTTTTTGGTAATAAGTACTACACCCACAATAAGCATTGCGCAGATGATCGAAAAAAATAGACTCTTCTTTCTCCATGCATAACTAATAAGAACGGCCAGGGATATTGCAGAGAGGACTGCACCGGATATGATGGCGTATGTGCCAAAGGGCTCGGAAGGGATTCCGGCTAACGGAATCAACCCCCAAAATGCTGCGATTCCGCTTGGTATTAAAAAATAAGGAAAAATTGCCGCCGACCAGTTTTCAGAGCTAGTGCCGTTTTGTATTTGTTCCAGAATAAATCTAAATCCACTAATGGAAGATTCACCCAATATTAATGCGGCACAGAATCCAATGACTATAGCCTCAATGAGGAGGCCACGTGAAGTGCATATTTTTCTGGTGGCTAAAAGTGATGCACTGAATAGGCACCACGCAAGCCCAAAAATTGGAAATACCTCCGGGTACCAGATGGCTGTTCCAACAAATATGACTACTTTGGGTAAGATTTGCCTTATTGCCCCGGTATTTAAGTCTGCTTTTCTTTTAATGGTGATATTAGTTGCTATCAATGCCAGGAGTGCCGCTAACAGTCCGATTCCTCCAACTTGACCAAGAAGTTGCCACAGGACCCCTAAACCCATTAGGGCGGAGAATGACAGAGCAGCAATTGTCCAAAAAGCAATTTTTAAATTGCCATTGGATTTTGTACTTAAAGCTGCAATCGATGCAATCTGCATCATTTGTAAGGCCAGAATTAACGGCATAAATAATTTATGCGCATTGAGGCCCGTAATTGACCAAATCGCTGCCAGCATAAGTTCGCTACCAGCACGAACTCCGCGAGGGGTATGAAGCCACCACACAGAAAGGGAGTAATCTTCGCCACCACCCAAGATCTTTGCGTCTGGTAGTGAATAGTATCCGTTATGCAAAAAGCGCAAAGCCCCAAGACTATAGTTAGTCATATCATCATTTAGAACGCTAACCCAATTGAATCCATGACCAATTAAAGGTAGGCCCAATGTAATACTGTTAAAAAATATTATTAACAGTAATATCCCTATATATTTATTTTTATATATAACGCCTTTTTTTAATTGAATAATAGTTGCTATAAATAATGTAGAAATAAGAATTGGAAGTGCTATATTATCTACTGGAATATTAAATTTATTTAATATGAAAATAGGGATAATGTAAATACATACCCCCAGCGAGGGAGAGAGCAATAATTTCTGTAATTGGCCTAGGGGGCTATTAAAAATAATAAAAAATGAATAGCCAACAAAAGTCCAGCAAAAAAATAATGATATCGCTAATAGCGTAGCCAAATTTTTCTCTCTAGGATATCTAAGTTAAATATTACGAATAATACATTAGATACAATCTATATATAAAACTAATTACTTGAGAAAGAGTTTATGAAAAGAGTGGTGGTGACTGGGTGCGCAGGGTTCATTGGAAGTAATCTTGTAGATCGACTGTTGGTTAATGGGTTCGAGGTTATTGGCGTTGATAATTTCTCAACTGGTTTGCCAAGATTTATTGACGGCGCTAGGAAAAATTCTAATTTTCAATTTGTTGAAATAGGCATCCTTGACCTGCCTGCATTAAAAAGTGCGTTTACGGGGGCTGAATTTGTATTTCATTTGGCAGCAAATGCTGATGTTCGTTTTGGGACTGACCATCCAGGTAAAGACTTAGAGCAAAATACCATTGCTACCTTTAATGTATTAGAGGCAATGCGCTTTAACTCCATTAATAAAATTGCTTTCTCTTCTACTGGCTCGGTTTATGGTGAGGCTCCTGTCATCCCGACTCCAGAAAATGGCCCATTTCCAATTCAAACATCCCTTTATGGTGCCTCGAAGTCAGCAGGAGAGGGTCTGATTTCTGCTTACTGTGAAGGCTTTGGATTTCAATCTTGGATTTTTCGCTTTGTTTCTATTCTTGGGGAGAGATACACGCACGGTCATGTTTTTGATTTTTATGAAAAATTAAAATTAGACCCAACCAATTTAACGGTATTGGGTAATGGCAAGCAGCGTAAGTCTTATTTATACGTTCAAGATTGCATTGATGCAATGTTCCTTGCAATTGAAAAGGCCAACGAGAAGGTGAATATTTTCAATTTAGGTGTGGACGCCTATTGTGAGGTCAACGATTCGATTGGTTGGATTTGTGAAGAACTTGGAGTTCGCCCAAGGATAAGTTATACAGGTGGCGAACGCGGTTGGATTGGTGATAATCCATTCATATTTTTAGATACTGTGAAAATACGCGCTTTGGGATGGTCGCCAAAATTAACCATTCGTGAAGGTGTCTTAAATACAGTACGTTTTTTAAAGAATAATGAATGGGTTTTTAAAGACAGGCCGTCTTTATGAAGATCGGAGTGTTGGGTCTTTGGCATTTAGGAAGCGTAACGGCCTCTGCATTAGCTTCTTTGGGGCATCATGTAATTGGAGTTGACCCAGATGAGAAGGTCGTTAAAAATCTATCAAATGGAATCCCTCCTCTATTTGAACCTGGTTTAGAAAAGTTAGTTCAGACCGGATTGCAATCCGAGTCACTAGTCTTTACTGCCGATTACGCCCAAGGCGTAAAAGAGGTAGAAATTCTATGGGTTGCTTTTGATACCCCTGTAAACGATGATGATGAAGCCGATGTCATATTTGTGGTCTCGCAAATTAAAGCAGTCATTCCCTATTTGAGTAAGGGGGTTTGCATCATCATTTCTTCCCAATTACCAGTTGGTTCTGTTGCTATTCTTGAGCAATTTTCCCGCGAAAATTATCCTGAACTAGAGCTCGATTTTGCCTATTCACCCGAGAATCTTCGTTTAGGTAAAGCCTTGGATGTTTTCTTAAATCCAGATCGAATTGTTGTTGGAGTTCGATCGGAAAATGTCAAAAGTAGACTCTCCCCACTTTTGGATAGCATTTCTTCCCGTATAGAGTGGATGGGCGTGGAATCCGCTGAAATGACCAAGCATGCCATTAATGCATTTTTGGCAGTATCTATTACTTTTGCTAATGAAATTGCTGCAATTTGTGAGTTGGTGGGGGCAGATGCTAAAGAGGTTGAAAGAGGACTTAAGTCAGAGTCGCGCATTGGGCCCAAGGCGTATCTATCGCCAGGTGGACCCTTTGCAGGCGGTACTTTGGCTCGAGATATAGAGTTTTTAGGGCTTGTTAGTAAGCCCAAGGGGCTTATTACTCCGGTTTTGTCAGGCGTAAAAAGCAGTAATGACGAGCATAAGAAGTGGGTCCAAAGACAGCTACTAGACTATTTTGGAGTGGTAAAAGGGCAAGTCGTAACAATCTGGGGGATGACTTATAAGCCTGGAACGGATACTTTGCGCAGATCTTTGGCGGTAGAGTTATGCAATTGGCTATTAGAAAATGGAGCTAATGTTCATGTTTATGACCCAGAAGTTAGGGTTTGGCCAGCAGAGTGGGGAACGCGGGTTTTAGCCTTTGATGATCCTTTGGATGCGATTGCAGGGACTAGCGCTTTAGTGGTTGGCACTGAATGGCCTGAGTTAATAGATCCTGCTGGAAAGATTTTAGAAAAAATTGTTTCACCACTTTTAGTATTAGATCCAAATCGGCACCTTTTAAAGAAATCTGCGTTGGATAAAGCGGCTGGAGTAATTTATCAAGCTGTTGGCAGCAAGCAAACAAGGGAATAATCATGATGGTGGGTGTATTAAAAGGAAAGAGAGCCATTATTACTGGGGCAAATCAAGGCTTAGGCAATGAAATTGCACGTCAGTTTTTATTTGCCGGAGCCAGCCTGATGATTTGTGCGCGTAACGATGATCTCTTGCGCAAGGCAGCTAAAGACTTAGAAGGTTTGGCAAATTCTGAGCAAACCATCCTTTTTCAAAAAGCAGATATTTCTCAAGCTGAGGATGTCCAGATAGTAGTTTCAAGGGCTATCAATGAGTTAGGCGGCTGTGAGATATTGGTGAATAATGCCGGTATTTATGGACCTAAGGGCCCTATTGAGAAGATCGACTGGCAATCTTGGCTCGACACTATTAATATTAATTTGATAGGCTCGGTCTTAATGAGCAAAGAGCTGGTTCCTCATTTTCGATCTTTAGGATATGGCAAGATCATTCAGATATCTGGGGGTGGTGCCACCAACCCTCTGCCAATGTTAAGTGCCTATGCTGTGTCAAAGGCAGCCATAGTGAGGTTTGCAGAAACTCTCGCTGAAGAGTTAAGAGGCACAGGGGTTGATGTAAATGCAATCGCCCCAGGCGCCTTAAATACGGGGATGTTAAATGAAATTCTAGAGGCAGGTCCCGAGAAGGTGGGGCAAGAATTTTATGATCGCTCTATAAAGCAAAAGTCATCAGGTGGCGTACCCTTAACTCGAGGAGCAGAGCTAGCTGTTTTTTTGGCATCTTCTGCAAGTGACGGTATTACTGGAAAGCTAATTAGTGCAGTTTGGGATAGATGGAAGGATTGGCCGGCCCATATTTTGGAGCTCGATCAATCAGATGCTTACACCTTAAGACGTATTGTGGGCAAAGACCGCGGGATAGATTGGGGTGATAAATGACTTCCTTACCGGAAACCTTGGGAGTGGGAATTATTGGTTGTGGTTTGATCGGCCATAAACGTGCCGCATCCCTAGGGGCACTAGCTAAAGTAGTCGCTTGCGCTGATCTTGAAATGAATCGCGCTGATGCTCTGGCAGATAAATATTTTGCAAAATCAATGCGTGACTGGCGGGATTTGGTTTTTGATCCTGCAGTCAATATTGTTGTGATTTCAACACTTCATGATTCTTTAGCGGTTATTACTATCGCGGCTTTAGAGGCAGGTAAACATGTCTTGGTTGAAAAGCCTGCTGCTAGAACGAGCAAAGAGCTAGAGGCGGTAATTGCTGCTGCAAATAAAACGAATTTAAAAGTGCATGTAGGTTTTAATCATCGATATCACCGCTCTTTTCAAAAGGCACAAGAGATTATCAAAACAGGTGTTTTGGGTGAATTAATGTTTATCCGTGCCCGCTATGGTCATGGCGCACGTCTTGGCTATGAAAAAGAGTGGCGTGCCAACCCCGTTCTTTCTGGGGGTGGAGAATTAATTGACCAAGGACCTCATTTAATTGATTTATCGCGTTGGTTTTTGGGAAATTTTAGTGAAGTTGCCGGCTTTGCGCATACCTACTTTTGGGATATGCCGGTCGATGACAATGGCTTTATGATGCTTAAGACTGAAAAAAAACAGGTAGCTTTTTTACATGCTTCTTGTACTGAGTGGAAAAATTTATTCTCATTTGAGATTTATGGCAAGCACGGTAAATTGGATATTTCTGGTTTGGGCGGAAGTTATGGACTGGAAAAATTAACCCACTATCAAATGTTGCCTCAAATGGGGCCACCAGAGACTAGCTCCTGGGAGTATCCAATGGCGGACAATTCTTGGGCATTGGAGATGGAAGAATTTATTCAAGACATTCGTCTTGACCGTAAACCTGCAGCGAGTTTAGAAGATGCTAATGCCGTACTTCAAATAGTAGAGGCTATTTACAAACAGTCTAAATTAAATGTCTTGATGAGTGATTAATTTCCAGGGAATGTAATGGCAAAAAGAGTTTTAATAACAGGCGCAGCTGGTTTTATTGGATCCCATTTGACGGAACGAATGGTTA
>Ga0114964_10002230_pt1 | contig 13586 bp, 12 predicted proteins | sample C_131016_MF_Meta_FD_92638 | JGI IMG/M metagenome (GOLD analysis project Ga0114964, IMG submission 92638) | Freshwater microbial communities from Lake Croche, Canada to study carbon cycling - C_131016_MF_MetaG | ecosystem: Environmental > Aquatic > Freshwater > Lake | place: Lake Croche, Canada... | reverse complement strand
TAGATGTTCTTCAGTCAATTAACTTAGGTTTTAGCAAGACTCTAATCGCGACAAATCTGTTTATTTCCGTTTCGACTGTGAAAACGCATGTCTCCTCTATTTTGCGAAAGTTAGATGCAGATAATCGCGTTCAAGCACTAACTATCGCTCGCGAACGTGGCTTACTTGTTTAACAAAACCTCAAAATCCTTGGACCAAATTTCCCAACGCCATTTACCGATTATCCACTGACGACCAACTTCGCCCATTTTTCTGGCTGAATCTTCTTTAGTGAGAAGTTCTATTGCCGCTGTTGCGATTTGTTTATTGTCCGTTCCATCAACAACTAACCCTGTTTCGTTGTGTAGCACTGCATCGGGTGCTCCGCCTGAGTTACCCGCAAGAACAGGCAAGCCACACGCACTTGCTTCCAGATATACGATCCCGAGCCCCTCAACTTCAAGTCCCATTAATCGTGATCGGCTGGGCATTGCAAAAATATCCCCTACACAAATGTATTGAGGTAAATCTGCATATTGAATTCTGCCAATAAATGTCACAGAATCTTCAAGAGCATTTTTTGTGACCAATTGTTGCAAGTAATCACGGTAAGGCCCTTGTCCCACCAGCAATAAATGTGCATTGGGAACGACTTCCAGAATCTCGGGCATAGATTCAATTAAATGATCTTGGCCCTTGCGGTGAACTAAGCGGCCTACAGAAACGATCACTTTTTTGTCCGCCAGCCCCAGTGATTGCCTTAATGCTGAAGCGTCACTTGGTGAGAAATGATCAACATCAATTCCGGGTGCAATTTTTACCATGGCCGACTTTGCCTTAGCAGTTAGTGCACTTGCAATCGCATTTCGCGTGAACTCTCCCAAATAAGTCAGCACATCAACCGTGGCACCGATTCGACGCAACAAAATATTAAATGGGAAAACTTTCGCCCACCAGACTTCATGTCCATGCGTAAGAGCAACTGTTCGCAATACTCCGGCGCGTTTCATGCTGGCCGATAAAAGTCCTAATGGTGCTGCTGCTCCAAAGGCGGCGGTTGTTATGCCCTCACTTTCAATGATGTGTCGTAACTTAAATGCAACTCGTGGAGTTGGTAACAGAATTTTTGATCGATCACGAATAACACGCACACCATAATTTTTCATCCAATCTGCATCGTATTGTTCGGATTCGGGTTGTGAAGATGTGTACACAATTGTTTGGCCAAAAGGACGACGTTGGATCAAACCAATGATGAAGGTTTCGATTCCACCTGCTCGTGGACCAAAGTCATTAGTTACGAAGAGAACTGGATTAGAAACGGCGAGCTCCAACCAAAGGTTTTCTGCCTAGCGATCCACTTTCTGCCACCTTGACGCGCGAACCTGATCGAGGTGCGTGCACCATTTTTCCACCGCCCAAATAGATTCCGACGTGGGAAACGGGGCGACCAAAGAACAGTAGGTCGCCAGGCTTTAAGGCATTGAGCGAAACTTTCTTACCGAGCCGCGATTGCGCAGCAGATGAGTGCGGCAATGAAACTCCGGCAGCTTCGTAGGCGCGCATTGTTAAGCCGGAACAATCCCATGTCACAAGGCCCGCAGCGCCAAAGACATATCGATCACCAATTTGCCTTAGTGCATATTTAAGAGCAATACCAGCTCTACCAGATACGCCCTCCGCGCTTTTTGCAGCCGCTAATGATGAAGCTTCATCAGCATTTTCTTGCTCGTCCGCTAATTTTGCTAAACGCTCACGTTCTGCTTTTGTTAATGTCGACAGCAATTTTTCAGCCTCTGCTAATTTGCTTTGCGCAATTGCAGATTGGGCGGCCAATTTTTTCTGCGCTGCTGCAACTAGCGCGATCTTGTCATTAACTGTCAGCGTTGTAGCCTTGAGCCGCTGCTGAGCTGCTTCAAACTTTCGCAGTTGTGCAGATTTTCTACGGGTAATTGCATCTAACGAACCAGCAGAGGACAGATACAGCGTTGGGTCAGTTGAAAAAAGTAGCTCGAAGCTTTGCCCGAATCCCCCAGATTTGTATTGTTCGATCGCAATGCTTCCTAAGGATCGCTGAAGAGTTGAAACGGTTTGACCTTGTATTTCGGCTTTAGCTTTAATTCCATTGAGTGTTTTTGTCAGCACGGCTAACTTAACCTTGGCTTCTTGCGCACCTTCGGCAGCGGTTGTCGCTTCTTCTTCTAATTGGCGAACCTTTGCTTGGACCTGAGCCAAACTGGGTGCGGCACTGGCCGGGACAGGCGCAATCACTCCGGCAACCATCGCCAGAGTTACAACTAGGCGCAAGAAATATCGGCGCAGGGGAAAAGACATGGGTGCAAGGCTAACCGCGCCAATAGCCCTATCTCAACCTCATCACGCACTTAAAGGCTGTGAATTGGGACTGAACTAGGCACCACGAGCGTCATATTGCAGTGGCGGGGTTAATCCGCTATCTGCAAGAACGGTCAACGCTGACAGTGTTCCTTCGCTGATATCAGCTGAGGGTTCGAGGAAAAAAGCAACAACACATGTATTGCATGCGATCGTTGCCATGGTGCAGGTATTGCAATCGATGATCATGAATATAAATGTAAAGAGTGCCACTGACAGATTTTTAGGAAGATTTATGGTGTCGTAAGCAATAATTGCTGGCGTGAGCGTCGTTGCAACTCTTGTGGTCGGAGCTGATGGCTCGACATCCAAAGAGAGTCGTTCAGCTGGGGTTAGCTCACCGGCCGACCGACAGGTTTTTCTGCAACGCCGCCGTGAAGTTGATTGCATCATCGTTGGTGGCAATACCGCCCGCCACGAACCATATAACCGAACCCCGGTGCCCTTAGTGGTGATTTCTCGTTCACTCGTCAATCCGGTGCAGGGTAATCACTTGGCCCACTTATGGAATTGCACTCCGACAGAAGCAGTAGAAAAAGCTCGTACCTTGTTTGGCGAAAAGATTTTAATCGAGGGTGGGATATCCATGATCAATGAATTAATGGATCACTGTGTTATTGATCAACTTGAACTCAGTGTTACATCTGCAACTGGAGGCGCAGACAAAATTGATTGGAAAGCGCTAGTCGCAAAGTTTGCACATAGTAAATCACGAGAAATTGAAGGAACTTATTTCTACTCAGCCCATAATTAAAATGCTGAAATGATTGACACTCCAGTAACTGCCAAAGCAATTCCAACATACTGAACTTTATGAAGTCTTTCGCGCAAAAATTTGAAGGCCAGCAAAGCTGTAGCGATTGGATAGAGCGAACCAAAGACCATTGCAACTGACACTAATCCCTTTGTACAAGCAATGCCTAGAAGCAAATTGGCAAGAAAATCAGCAGCACCAATAAATATCAAAGCCGGCAATTCCTTTTTCGAAAATTTCCCGGTTGTCTTAAATCTTATTGCTAAGGAAAGAGTGACAAAAAATGTTGCAGCTCGCATCGAAACCATGGTGAGCAAAGCACTGCTTTGCGACCCAATTGAAATAAAAGTGAGCGCACACCCAAATCCTGCAGCCGCACCTAACGCCAGTAATAGTGGTTTAAGCGGTAAGCCATTTGATAATTCAGGTCCACTTGCGCAAAAAACTCCAACTAACGCAACAGCAATTCCAACGGACTTTAAAGCCGACAGCGAGTTTCCATTGATTACCGTATAGATCAATGGAATAACAGCGCTCATCGAACTAATGGGAGAAACAACTCCCATGCGACCAGTTGATAAACCTTCATATAAACAAGCAAGACCTATGTATCCAAAGAGGCCCGCAAGTACACCGGGAATTAGGAAGCCATCAAAACCAACAACTTTTCCATGCCAATCCCCCGAGATAAGAACAATCAAAATTCCAACAAGAAGACCAATGACTTGAGAAAAACCAAGAACAGCAAATGGATGATGTTTCTTACTGAGGCGCCCAGCGAAAAAATCTGCCGTCCCCCACATTGCACTCGACAGTAGCGCTAGTAGCGAAGCCATTGGGCAAGGTTACCGCCCCGCCTCCCTTAAAAGGCCGTATGAATTCTTTATCCTTAGTCAGTGGATGCGAATGCTTTTGAGAGATTAGTCGATCACCTTCGTACCTTCACACCGCGGGCAGAGATTGCACTTATTGAAGTTCCTGCACCTCAAAAATTGGCGACATATGCCTTTGCATTTTCTGCAGATGTATCCAATGGGCTGTTGGCAGATGAAGAGGACGAAGTTGCAAATGGTCGCTTCGTTCTGTTGCACGAACCTGGTGGACAGGCAACGTGGGATGGAGAATTTCGCTGCGTAACTTTCGTTAGTGCTGATGTAGATCCCGTAATGCAAGAAGATCCCATGTTGCCAGAAGTTGGGTGGAGCTGGTTTCTAGAATCCCTTGAAAGTAATCAATGTGCTTTCAATGCACCCAGTGGCACAGTGACTCGTGTTTCTAGCGCATCATTTGGAAAACTATCGCCCCGAAACGATGATGCCGAAATTGAAATCCGAGCATCGTGGACTCCAATAGTCGCCGAACCCAATGAATTAATAAAGCACATTCAAAGTTGGTGCAACTTAATTGCAGAGGTTGCAGGACTATCTCCAGTTCCTGAAGGTGTCTCTGCTATTTCATCTGCGCGCCGACAATAATCATGACTGAAGAAATTGTCGTTGTACCCTTATTGCAACCTGCCGAGGGAACTCCCCCGGTAATAGATACTGAATCGCTTTTTGCAGATGCGTTGAAACAATTGGCACAAGGACATGGTCCATTTGCAGTTGATGCCGAACGCGCTTCGGGATTTAGATATAGCGCACGCGCATATTTGATTCAGATTAAGAGAAATGATGGCGGTTTACACCTAATCGATCCAATTCCTTTTGGTCCCGGTCATCAACTTTTTGCTCAACTCAATACATTGCTCAACACTGATGAAGTTATTTTGCATGCAAGTACTCAAGATCTGCCATGTCTGCGTGAATTAGGCATTAACCCGACGCGCCTATTTGATACCGAATTGGCAGGCAGAATCGCTGGTTTGCCTCGTGTTGGCCTAGGTCCACTTTTAGAAACTCTCATGGGAGTTTCATTAGCAAAAGAACATAGTGCTGCTGATTGGTCTGCTCGCCCGCTACCCCAAGAGTGGCTTACATATGCAGCATTGGATGTAGAGCTGCTAGTAGAACTTCGGGATCGCATGTACGAGATTTTAGAGAACTCAAACAAACTCAGTTGGGCGCTAGAAGAGTTTGCATCAATTCTTAAAGCACCACCTGCTCCCCCACGTGTTGATCCCTGGAGACGTACATCAGGAATGCATAAGATTAAACGTCGTGATCAATTGGCAATTATTAAAGAATTATGGGTTACACGTGACCGGGTGGCTGCTGAACAAGATATTGCCCCTGGAAAATTGCTTAATGACAATGCGATCGTAGAACTTGCGATGGCGGCAGCTGTCACAAAGAAAGAGTTCGAAAAAACTTTACGTCCACTTGGTCTGCGTGCTCGCTGGTTAGAAAATTTACCGTTGTGGCTAAGCAGTATCTCCACCGCGATTGCATTGCCAGAAGACCAATGGCCAGCGATGCGAACTAATGCAGATACTTTGCCCCCCATCAAATTGTGGCGGGATAAATTTCCCGAAAAGTTTGCACCTCTGTCACATGCTCGTGCAGCAATTGAGTTGATCGCAGACCAGAATGAAATTCCAGTAGAAAATTTGATCACACCCGAACATGTTCGTAGGGTTTGTTGGAAGCCGCCAACTGGCGCAACGGAAACATTGTCGGTAGCTGCAGTCGAACAAGCCTTAACTGATCTCGGTGCCCGTCAGTGGCAAATAGCCCTTGTGGCCCCAGCGCTGGCTTTGGCCCTGCTGGAAAAGGAACCCCTTCCCGTACCTGAGGCTCCAGCGGCTGAAGTGACGGAAACCACGCCTGAGGAGGCCTGATTTACGCAACATAAGAGTTGCGTAAATACCCCTTTTCCCTTAGATTTTGGGACATGCTCAGCACTTTCGTCATCGCCCTACGAGAAGGCTTAGAAGCCTCACTGATCGTAGGTATTTTGATTGCCTACATCGTCAAAACCAATCGCAAGGGTTATTTAATCCCTTTGTGGGCGGGCGTGATTTCCGCAGTCATCGCAAGTATTGGACTTGGCGCTTTTCTGACATTCACATCTGTAAAGCTAAGCGATCGCGGACATGAATTATTTGCTGGAGTTACATCATTCATTGCAGTTGCTCTAGTTACCTGGATGGTTTTCTGGATGAAGAGAACTGCACGAAACTTGCGCAATGAATTGCAGGGCAAGTTAGATATCGCAGCAACTGCGGGGCCGCTAGCCCTTGCCGGGGCAGCGTTTTTCGCTGTTATTCGAGAAGGTCTAGAAACATCATTATTTGTCTACACAAATTTCCAAACAGTTGCAGATGTAACAAGCTCTGCAGTCGGTTTGATTTCTGGGTTTGCTGTTTCTATAACTCTTGGATATTTGATCTACAAGAGTGCAATCAAATTAAATCTCTCAAAGTTTTTCACCTACTCAGGCGTCGCATTGATTATTGTTGCTGCCGGAGTCTTGTCCTATGGCGTGCATGAGTTCCAAGAGCTGGGGTATCTACCTGGGCCAGATGCCTTCGCATGGGATGTAACTTCATTTATCGCCAAGGATTCAATCCTGGGTGCATCGCTATCTGGCACTATCGGCTTTGATACAACGACTTCATGGCTTCAATTGGCTGTTTATGTTCTGTATCTGGGCTCAGTACTGGTGCCTTACCTGTCGAAGCCTCGCGCAAAGACGCTGGTCAACGCTTAATTCGCTACTGTTCTAAATCCTTACTGACGAGTAACATTTGGGCTACGCCCTAGGTAAAGGAAGTTTCATGTCCCGCACAGTTGTCCTTGTAGATGCCGTCCGCACGCCATTTGGAAAAGCCGGAGGAATGTACGCCGGTACTCGCGCCGATGATTTGATGGTTCGTGCAATTCGCGGATTACTTGAGCGAAACCCAAAAGTTGATCCGGCATCAATTGAAGATGTTGCGATCGCAGCTGCAACACAAACTGGCGATCAGGGAATGAATATTGGCCGCAGCGCTGCTTTGCTTTCTGGATTACCAAACACTGTCCCCGGTTATTCAATTGATCGTTGGTGCGCGGGTGCATTAACTGCTGTTACAACAATTGCAGGTGCAATTGCAATGGGAACAAATGAAATTGCTATTGCTGGCGGTGTGGAACATATGGGTAACCATCCAATGGGTGAAGGCATGGATCCAAATCCACGTTATTTAGCAGAACGTATTGTTGAACAAGATGCACTTGCAATGGGCGCAACTGCAGAACGCTTACATGATCGCTTTCCACAATTAACTAAAGAACGTGCCGATCGCTACGCAATGAATTCGCAACTTAAAACTGCTAAAGCCTATGCAGATGGAAAAATTCAACGAGATTTAATTCCAACAGCTGCACGCAGCGCAGAATTAGGCTGGACGGTTGCAACTGTTGATGAAGCACCACGTCCACAAACAACCATGGAAGGTCTTGCAGGATTAAAGACTCCTTTCCGTCCAGCAGGTCGTGTAACACCGGGCAACTCATCTGGATTAAATGATGGAGCCACTGCAGCAATACTTGCTAGTGAAGAAAAAGCGCTAGAACTTGGCTTAACAATTAAAGCAAAGATGGTTACTTATGCCTTCGCTGGAGTTGAACCAGAGATCATGGGATACGGACCAGTGCCGTCAACACTTAAGGCACTTAAGCAAGCTGGGCTAAAGATTGAAGATATTGGTGCCTTTGAAATCAATGAAGCATTTGCAGTGCAAGTTATTGCCTTCTTAGATCACTTTGGAATCGCAGATGATGATCCTCGAGTAAATCCCTACGGAGGCGCGATCGCAGTTGGCCATCCATTGGCTTCATCCGGCGTGCGTTTGATGCTCAATTTAGCTCGCACCTTTGAAACACAAACTGATGTTCGTTATGGAATTACGACCATGTGTATCGGTCTAGGTATGGGTGGCACTGTCATCTGGGAAAACCCAAATTTTAAGGGAGCAAAGTAATTATGAGTGCAGAGATCACACTTCCAGCAGGAGCACCTGAAGAGGTTGTTACACATGCATTTGTTCGCGATATCGACCTGTCTGCCTTTGGTGGCAAAGGATCACTAGCCCTTATTACTTTAGATAACGGCCTTGATCACAACCGACCAAATACATTTGGAGCTCAATCACTAAAGGCTTTAGATCTCGCAATCACAGATGCAACAAGTCGCAATCCTTCGGCAATTGCCATCACAGGAAAGCCCTTTATTTTTGCAGCTGGCGCTGACCTCTCTGCGCTCTCATTTTTAAATGATCGCAGCCAAGCACTTGCTATTGGAAAGCTTGGACATGATGTATTTCGCCGACTAGGTGAATCAAAGATCCCAACTTTTGCATTTATTAACGGACTTGCACTCGGTGGCGGCTTAGAAGTTGGCTTGCATTGCCATTACCGCACAGTTGCTTCAACTGCATTTACTGCACTTCCAGAAGTCTTCCTTGGATTAGTTCCAGGATGGGGCGGAGCGACAATCTTGCCTAAGTTGATTGGGCCAGAACGTGCTGTTCAGGTCATCATGCTCAATGCACTCAATAACAACACAATGATGAAGGCTAAAGATGCTGTAAAACTTGGCGTGGTTGATGCGATGTTTGATCCAGCAGATTTCTTAGAACGATCTATTGGTTTTGCAGTTGGAGTTCTAAACGGTACAACAAAGATTGAGCGTGCTGATTACAGCAACGATCCTGCATGGGAAACAGCTTTAGCAACTGGTAAAGCTGCAGCATTAAAGAAGTACGGTGGCGCAACGATCACATCGCCCATGAAGGCTCTTGAACTTATCGCTGCTGCAAAAACCAACACACTAGGCGAGGGTTTTGATGCTGAAGATCAAGTTCTTTCAGATCTAACAATGTCGGATCCACTTCGAGCTTCTTTGTACGCCTTCAACTTAATTCAGAAGAAGCGCAAGAAGGTAGAAGGTGCTCCAAAGCCAGCATTGGCACGCAAGGTAACAAAGGTTGGCGTTGTCGGTGCAGGCTTGATGGCATCGCAGTTGGCACTGCTCATGGTGCGCAACTTGAAGTGTCCAGTAGTCATGACAGATATAGATCAGGCACGTGCAGATAAAGGTGTTGCCTGGGTCAAAAATGAATTAGCAAAACTGGTTGAAAAGAAGCGCATGAGTCCAGAATCTGCTGGTCGCCTTGCACTGCTCGTGTCGGGCTCTGCAGATCAGTCCGTTTTTGCAGGGTGTGACTTTGTTATTGAAGCAATCTTTGAAGAGCTTGCCTTAAAGCAAGAATTGTTCAAGAAACTTGAGTCAATTGTTTCTCCTGAATGTGTCTTGGCAACAAATACTTCTTCACTCTCGGTTGAACGCATGACTGAAGGTTTGAAGAATCCCGAGCGCGTTGTTGGCTTCCACTTCTTCAATCCAGTAGCAGTAATGCCATTGCTTGAAGTTGCTCGTACATCAACTACAGATGATGCGACCACGGCAACTGCAATTGCTGTTGGCAAGGAACTTAAGAAGACCATGATTATCTGTAAGGATGCACCGGGTTTTGTTGTAAATCGTTTACTTACACGTTTCATGGGTGAAGTAACGGACGCGGTTGATGAAGGAACTCCGCCTGCTGTAGCCGATTCAGCAATGATGGAAATCGGATTCCCAATGTCGCCTTTCCAACTGCTAGATCTAGTTGGTCCCGGTGTGGCTTTGCACGTTTCAGAGACTTTGCACAACAACCTTGGCCCTCGTTATCGAATCTCTCCAACGATGCAACGCATGGTCAAAGAAGGGGTCCGTAACTTCTACATTAAAAATGAGGATGGATCAGTCGGTGCAAACCCTGCAGCGTTAGCCCTGATTGAAAAGGGAACAACACCATCGACAGCCGAACAAGTTCGCTCGCGCGCTTTGAAGGCGTTGGCTGAAGAAGCTCGCTCAATGTTGGATGAGGGCGTTGTTTCAACACCTGCCGAAATTGATCTATGCATGTTGATGGGTGCTGGATGGCCAATGCATCTTGGAGGAATTTTGCCGTACTTGGATCGCGAAGGAATTAGCGAATCAGTTACCGGAAAGCGCTTCCACGAAAAGGGTGTTGCATCCCTGCCTGCCTAACAACCCTGACTTTTTAAACTAGTCAGAGTTATTAGAGAAGTGAGCGCAATACGTACTGCATGATTCCACCGTGGCGGTAGTAATCAGCTTCGCCGGGTGTATCGATACGAACCTTTGCGTTAAATGTAATTGACCCTGCAGTAACTGTTAGCTCCTTTGGAACTCCCCCATTGTTAAGTGCAGTAATTCCAGTGATTGCAAAAGTTTCAGTTCCGTTTAGACCAAGAGATGCAGCAGTTTCGCCATCCTTGAACTGCAATGGCAATACGCCCATACCAATCAAGTTGGAACGGTGAATACGTTCAAAGCTTTCAGCAATTACTGCGCGAACACCTAATAACGCAGTTCCCTTTGCCGCCCAGTCACGTGATGATCCTGATCCGTATTCCTTACCAGCAAGGATTACAAGTGGTGTTCCTGCAGCTTGATATGCAACTGATGCATCATAAATTGTTGTTTGTTCACCGTTTGCTGCGAAGTTACGAGTAAATCCTCCTTCAACACCATCTAGTAACAGGTTCTTTAAACGAATATTTGCAAATGTTCCACGAATCATAATCTCGTGGTTACCGCGACGTGATCCATATGAATTGAAATCTGCGCGTTCGATTCCATGTTCTGCCAAGTACTTACCTGCCGGCGAATCAGCTTTGATGTTTCCAGCAGGTGAAATGTGATCTGTTGTTACTGAATCACCCAGAACTGCCAAGACACGTGCACCAGAAATGTCTGTTACAGGTGTTGGCTGCTTTGGCATACCTTCAAAGTAAGGAGGTTTGCGCACATAGGTTGATTTGGTATCCCATTCGAAAGTCTTACCTGTTGGTGTAGCAAGTGACTTCCAGCGATGATCGCCTTCAAAGACGGTTGCATAATCCTTTTTGAACATCTCTGATGAGATTGATGAGTCAATAACACTCTGAATTTCTTGTGGAGTAGGCCAGATGTCCTTGAGGAACACATCGTTACCCGCTGTGTCCTTACCCAAGGCATCTTTCTCGAAATCATGATCCATCGTGCCGGCGATTGCGTAAGCGACAACTAGGGGAGGTGATGCAAGGTAGTTCATCTTTACATCTGGGCTAATGCGGCCTTCAAAGTTTCTGTTTCCTGACAAAACTGCCGTTACTGCTAAATCAGAGTCATTAATTGCCTTGCTAATATCAATTGGAAGTGGGCCAGAGTTACCGATACAGGTAACGCAACCATAGCCAACAAGGTGGAATCCAAGTGCTTCCATGTAGCGGGTTAAATCTGCGCGATCGTAATAATCAGTAACAACCTTTGATCCTGGAGCAAGAGTTGTCTTAACCCAAGGCTTTGATTTCAGACCTTTTTCAACAGCTTTTTTAGCAAGCAGCGCTGCACCAATCATTACTGATGGATTAGATGTATTTGTACATGAAGTAATTGATGCAATTACAACATCGCCATTTTTTACACGAGTTGATCCCGCGGCTACCTCACCCTTTGCAGTCTTGTCACTGAAATATGTTGGAACAATTGTTGAAAACGCATTTTTGGAATCGCTCAGAGAAATTCGATCTTGCGGACGCTTTGGTCCTGAAATCGAAGGAACGACAGTTGAAAGGTCTAGTTCTACAACCTGTGAGAAACGTGGCTCAACTGAAGGGTCGTGCCACATTCCCTGCTTCTTTGCATACTGTTCGACTAATGCGACCTGATCATCACTGCGACCTGTTAAACGAAGGTAGCGAAGTGTTTCTTCATCAATTGGGAAAATTGCACATGTTGAACCATATTCAGGGCTCATGTTTCCGATTGTTGTTCGGTTAGCCATAGGTACCGTTGTTACTCCTGGGCCAAAGAACTCCACAAACTTTCCAACTACGCCGACTTTACGCAAAATTTCAGTAATCGTTAAAGCCATATCGGTTGCAGTTGTGCCAAGCGGCAAAGCTCCAGTCAGCTTGAAACCAACTACACGCGGAATCAACATCGAAACAGGCTGACCTAGTAAAGCGGCTTCTGCCTCGATTCCACCAACACCCCAGCCGAGGACACCAAGTCCATTAACCATCGTTGTGTGTGAATCTGTTCCAACAACTGTGTCGGGGTATGCGCGAAGGGTGCCATTAACTGTGCGAGTCATAACAACGCGCGCTAAATATTCAATGTTTACCTGGTGAACGATTCCTGTTCCGGGTGGAACTACTTTGAACTCATCAAATGCGCTTTGACCCCAACGCAAGAAACGGTAACGCTCTTGGTTTCGCTCGTATTCAATATCTGTGTTTTGCTCGAATGAATCCTTGCTTCCAAACTTATCTGCGATAACAGAGTGATCGATCACAAGCTCAGCAGGTGCAAGTGGGTTTACCTTTGAAGCATCTCCCCCTAGCTCGACAATTGCCTCGCGCATCGTTGCAAGATCTACTACACAAGGAACTCCGGTGAAGTCCTGCATAACAACGCGTGCAGGTGTGAATTGAATTTCAGTATCTGGTTCAACGGATGGATCCCACGCGGCAAGTGCCTTGATGTGATCGGCTGTGATGTTGGCGCCATCCTCGGTACGAAGTAAATTCTCTAGAAGGACCTTGAGGCTAAATGGAAGGTTTGAAGCACCGTCAATTGAGGAGATATCAAAAATCTCAAAACTCTTGCCCGCAACATCTAGATTCCTTTTTGCGTTGAAAGAGTTTTTACTCATTATTTGCCTTTCGTAGAAGCCTTTAGAGTGCTGAAGATACCTCAGCGCGCGTATACAGAGCAACACATTCGATGTGATGTGTCATTGGAAAGAGATCAAAAGCACGCACTTTTACGAGTGAATAACTGTGATCTGCAAGATAGGCGGTATCTCTGGCCAATGCAGCAGGATCACATGCCACATAAACAATTGCACGTGGTGCCAATCTCGCTATTTGAGCAACTGCTTCCTTACCTGCCCCATCTCTAGGAGGATCTAAAACAACTACATCTGCTGCCGTAATTCTTGGCATTAACTTTGCAACATCACCAGTTGCAATTGTTATATTTGAATAAGCAGCAAAATTACGAGCCGCATCAGCTGTAGCAACCTTGCTGCCCTCAATTAAATCCACATGACCTGTTGGGCCAACGGCATCAATAAATGCAGCCGAAAATAATCCGACGCCGCCATAAAGATCTAAAACATGTTCGCCGATTTTCAACTGTGCAAAATCAAGAACAGCTTGCGTTAGTACTTCTGGTGCATTTTTATGGCTTTGCCAAAAAGATTCTTGACTTACTTCTAATGATCTTTCCGAAACATTTTCATGAAGTACTGCTGGGCCTTCAGTTAATCGTGCCTTTTCTTCTCCGCGAGTAGGTGCTAACGCAATTGAGCGTTCCCCCGTGTTTGATGCACTGATTTCAACTCGAACATCACCTTTAAAGTCTTTACTGGCGATTTCGGAAAAGTTCATACTTTCAATGCAAATTATGCAGTCGG
>Ga0114964_10002228_pt1 | contig 13589 bp, 8 predicted proteins | sample C_131016_MF_Meta_FD_92638 | JGI IMG/M metagenome (GOLD analysis project Ga0114964, IMG submission 92638) | Freshwater microbial communities from Lake Croche, Canada to study carbon cycling - C_131016_MF_MetaG | ecosystem: Environmental > Aquatic > Freshwater > Lake | place: Lake Croche, Canada... | reverse complement strand
TCTCCAGCCCCTCGGGCTGCATGTTGAGCAGATTGTGGTCGTAGCGGAGCTCGTGGAGGCCGCCGGTCATCGCCAGCGTGACGGCCACGCTGCCAAGGATCACGATCCGCGGATGCCGGAAGACCGGGGCGAGCCAAGCGTGCACCGGCACCGGCTCGGGGATGGTGCGGCCAAAGAAGCTGCGGTCGACAATCGCGAGCACGGCGGGCAGCACGAGCAGTTCCGCGGCGCAGCACAGCATGATGCCGCCGCCCGCGATCATCCCGAGCTCCGCCACGCCCACGAAGCTCGTCATCGCTGCCGCGAAGAAGGCGACGGCCGTCGTGATCGCGCCGGTGAGGATGCCCGGGCCCACGCGGCCGCTCGTTTCGAGCAGGGCGTCTTCGCAATCCATGCCCTTCCGTCGCTGCTCCAGGTAGCGGCCGACGTAATACGTGCCGTAGTCGATGCCCACGCCGATCATCGTCACCGTGAACGTGACGCTGAGGATGTTGAGGTGGCCGACGCTCGCCGTCGCCCAGGCGAAGGCCCAGGCCATGCCGATCGCCAGCACCCCGTTGGCCATCACGGCATGCCGCACGCCGCCAAAGCCGGCGATGATCACGAGGATCACCGCGGCCATCGACAGGCCACTCGCCCAGACCATCGAGGTCTGGCTAGCCCGCATCTCGTCGTCCTCCATGACCGGGATGCCGGTGAGACCGACCGAAACGCCGGGATGGCCATTGGCAATGCGGGCGATGATCCGCCGCAGTTCGTCCGTCGCAGCACTGGCGCCGGCAAAGCCGCCCTTCTCCTTGGTGAGCCTGAGTAGCACGAAGCCCAGCCGGCCGTCCTTGGCCAGGAGGTTCTCGCTGGAGAGATCGCGGAGCGTGGAGAGCGACTCGGGCATTCCCGGCCACGGCGAAACGTAGTCGGTCGGTCGCAGATCGCCGGCGACGGGCACCTCGAGCCCGGCCACCAGGCTCTCGACGTACCGCTCCAGTGACGCCGTGGGCTGCTCCTCGCGGGGATCCTGCGGTGCGGTGCCGGCGACCATCTGGCCGGCGAGTCCACCGACCATGGTGCCCACGCGGAGTTGGGCCCAGCCGCCCTCCAGGATCGGTTGCGTCCGCTCGATGAACCGGTCAATCGCCGTGAGGTCGGCCGGCGACAGGTAGTGGAGGCCCTTGGCGCGGATCGCCGAGAGGTCGACCTCGTGGAGCACCGACCGGAACAGCGACTTCTCGGAGGCGACCTCCCGGGAGATCTCCTCGAGCACGGGGATCACCTGCTCCCGGGAATCGCCCTCGACCACGACCACCGCGTCGTCGTCCTCGCCAAACTCGCGGATGTAGTCGATCCAGAGTTTGTTGTATTCGCTCTCCGGATCGACGAGATCGGAGCGGCTCACCTTGTAGCCCAGGTGCTGGGCCGACCAGTATCCGCTGGCGACCGCGGAGAGCACGGCCAGGGCCAGCACGGCAAAGGGGTGCCGCAGGCAGACGCGAGTCCAGGCTACGAGCGACCTCGCGAGCAGGCCTGGCCTATGGCCAGACCTGTCACCGCCGCGATGGTCGGCGTCTTGGTATTCGTCTCGCTTCTGGCGCATCGTGGGCTGTCCTGGCGCGGTCCTCGGGCAGACAGTCGCCGGACCGGGGCGGGATCATAGGGGACCTACGGCGACGGGCAAACCCCGTTCCTGCTGCGAAATCCCCAGCGAAAACGGTGCCAGCCACCGTTTTCGCCGAGCGCGGGTTTCGCGCGCCGGCTCAAAACGCGACGAAGATCGGATCCACGGCAATCGGATCCACGGCAATCGGATCGATGACGATCGGCCCCGCGGTACCCGCGGAGAGGTCGGCGGCCGCGAGGAGCACGGCCGGATCGGTGAGCGGGTGAGCCGTGACCTGTCCTGGCGACACGGCATAGAGCACATCGCCGATCCGCACGCTGCGATCGATCGAGTCGGTGTGCTCGATCGTGCCGAGCCGCGTGAACGCGTCGGGGGAACCTGTGTCGATGCGGAACACCACGAGGTCGGTCATCCAGCCTGTCTCCTGGACCGGCAGCGCCAGGACTCCCTGCGCAGCGAACCAGCCGAGCGCATGGTGGTCCCACGAGGCGGGAGACCACGAACCCCAGTCGCCACCGACAAACGTGTAGGTCGCCGAACGCTTCGGCGCCGCGGGATCGCCCACGTCGAAGATGGAGAGTTGCAGGCCGGCGTCGCGGCCCGTGACCGGATCGACGTCGCGGCCGACGCCGAGCAGGTGCGAGTCATCGAGCGGCATGAGGTGCGTGGAGTATCCCGGCACCTTCAGCTCGCCGGTCACCCGCGGCGCGGTTGGCGTGGAGAGGTCGATCACGAACAGCGGGTCGATCTGCCGGAACGTGCTCACATAGCCGCGATCGCCGGCGAATCGCACGGAGTAAATCCGCTCCCCGCGGGCGAGGCCCGAGACGCTCCCCACCGCTTCGAGTCGCCCCGCGGCCGCGGCCAGCACGGTGACGGCGTTCGACGCCCCGGCACCGAAGCCGTCGGTCGTGGCGATCCGCAGCAGGCCGTCGTGCTCGTCAAGTGAAAACTGGTCGAGCGTCATGCCTGCGACTGATCCCATCGCCACCAGCGGCGCATCGACAGCGGTGATATCAAACTTGTAGAGGTTCGTCGTCGTGCCGGTATCGGCGTCATCCCACCATGAGCCCACATGCGTGTCGACCACGTAGAGCCCCGACGTCGAGGCGAAGATTTGGCCGCCCACGCCGCCCGCCGCGGTGGTGGCGTCGGGTCCGGCGACGGCATCGCCCACGGTGAAAGACACCACCGACAGCAGGCTTGTGTCACCGCCGTCGACAGGCAGCGACGTGTGGGCCGGATCGACCAGCGTGCCCGACGATTCGCCGCCGGCTGCATCGACGACCTGATAGCCCGGTAGCGCCGTCTCGGCCCAGGCCTTCTCCAGACGGTCGCGATACGACGCCTCATCCTCGTAACGGGTGCTTGTGCCTTCACCCGGAAGAATCGGGCTGATGACGCATGACGGGCTCACCACCCTCGAGGCAAGCACGGGCACGGGCGTCAGTGGCCCGGGCATCGCCGGATCCGTCACGACCCCCGGCGCCGGCAGGTCGATCGAGCCCTGCGTCACGACCATCACGCGGTCGCTGATCGCCCGGGCGTCAACCAGCCAGCCGTCGAGCCGCGTGGTCTCTACGATCACCGGCGACGCGGGAGCTGCCACGTCCACCACGGTCACCACGACCTGCCAACGGGTCGGCGAGTGGATCGGCATCATGGTACCGGTGCCGATGGCGACGTCGGCCTGGCCCCACTCCTGCGAGATCACGGTCAACCGCGTGCCCGATACAAACAACTGCCGCTCGTCGCCCGGCAGGGCGAGATGCGAGATCACGCCGAGCTGCTCCGGCGTCGCCACGTCGAGGACGTCGATGCCGTCGCCGGCGATCGCGAATAGGTGCGACCCATCGGTCTTCACGCGATCGCCCTCATCAACGCCCGCGACCTGCGTCGGCGTCTGTGAATAATCTCGCGCAGACGGGCCGCTCGTGGTGGCGGTGGACACAGGGGCGACGCTGCCGTCGAACATCACGATCGGCCCACCCCACCAGGGCCACACCGGCCTGCCAAACATGTCGCGATAGCGCGCCACCGCTGCCTCGATCGCCCACGACTTCAGCCGGGCGATGTCTCCGACGGGTGCCAAGGGGTTGGTGACCTCGTTGCTGACGAGTTGCTCGCCCTCGTCGAGCCGCGCGGTATCGATGCCGGCGGTGCCATACATCGCGTCGATGGCCAGGCCACCGTCGAGTGTGTTTCTGCCCGCGCCGGCGCGGACGGAGTCGACGCCGGCACCACCGAAGAGCGCGTCGTCGCCGCCGCTGCCCACGAGCGAGTCGACGCCGCCGTTGCCGCGGATCTCGTCGTTGCCCCCCCGACCGTTGAGCGTGTCGCGGCCCGGGCCGCCGAAGATCGCATCCGCTCCGTCGCCGCCGGTGATCACGTCGTTGCCGAATCCTCCTTCAAGCCGCGTGGTGATGCGCTCGTTGCCGGGCACGTTCACCGCGATCGAGTCGTCGCCAAAGCCGGCAACGACGTGGATCGACTTCACCCGAGCCGCCGAGCGGACATCGATCACAGCACCGTTCACGGTCGCCCGCAGCTGGCGGGCATTCGCTGGATTCGGCTCGATGACGATCGTGTCGTCGGGCAGCGCCGCGTTCGCGTCACCCACGATCGTCCACGCACCTGCCGCGAAGCTCACCGCCAACGCGTGCCGGGTCTCGAGCCGCTCGATAACCCGCGGAGCCTGCCGGGATCTGGTCCACCGCCGATTCATTCGCTGCCGCCGCTGCATGACACCGCCTCCGGGGTGATCGCCCAACATCGACTCATCCCCCTCGACGGTACGGGGCGGGCAGAGCCGGGTCAATGAAGACGCTACGAGCCCGCGTGCCGGCGGAGCGGGTAAGGTGCGGAAGCGTGGTCGACGGTCATCGCCACAGGTGGGGCAAGGCACACAAGACCGCGGCGGCTCGCGAGCGCATCCCGGCGAAATCTCTGGCCCAACCCCATGCCGCAGGCCGAATACCTTCCGCAGGCGGCACCGTTCGCGGTGTCGTGGGAGGGCAGTGCAAGGGGGGACCGAGTTCATGCGCCGTCACGTGTTGTTTCTACTGGGGCTGGCATGCCTGCCCTGGCTTCACGAGGTGGCACGAGCCGCCGGGGAATCGAGCCTGACTCGCGGCGTCATCGGCGCCATGGCGGAGTCTGGGTCGTCGAGCCGCGACACGCGGCGCCGGGCCATCGAGGCGATCCCGTTCAGCCGCATGCCGGCAGCAGAACGCCGGCTCGCCGAACAGGCGATCGAGCAAACCACGCTCTACCGACGGCTGCCGACGGCGAGCATCGCCTGCGACGCCGCGCTGCTCGACTTCGTGCTCTCGAAGCCCGAGACGCTCGTCGAGGTCTGGCGGGTGCTCGGCATCAGTCGGCTTACCTTTGACCCGATGGCAGCCGGACAGTGGCGGCTCTCCGACGGCTACGGCACTGTGGGGGTCGTGCAGTTGCTCCATCACGAGCGGGGAGACCGCGGCGGCCTCTACGTCTTCCACGGCCGCGGCGCCTACGACGGTCCGCTCGCCCCCAAGCAGCTCACCGGTTCCTGCCTGTTGGTCTTGCGGTATGCGACCGACGCGGATGCGGCAACCGGCCGGCAGCGGCAGAGCGTACAGATCGACGCCTTCCTCGACGTCGATGGGATGGGACTGGAAATCGTCACCCGCTCGCTCCAGCCGATCATCGTTCATTCCGCGGCGGCAAACCTCCACGAGATCAGCCTGTTCATGTCGCAGTTTGCCGCGGCGGCCGCCCGCAACCCGGCGGCGGTGTCGCGGATCGCCGACCGCATGACGCGGTCCACGCCGGCCGATCGGACGGCGCTCGTCACGCTCGCGAGCGGCCGACAGGCTGCGACAGCGCCGGCCCACAGCCCCGGCACTGAGCAGGTGCAGGCTGAACTGGCGGCTCGGTGGATGACTGCCGACCAGCTCGACGCCCTGCAGAAGCGGTGACGAGCTACTGCGTCCCGTCGGGCCGCGCGAGAGGTGCCGGCACCGACGCGATCCGGACGCGAGCTTCCGAGGCGACGAGACAGGGCCGCTTGTACTCCGGCATGTAGCCACGAGCGCCGCGAACCGAGACCTGCTGGCCGACGAGCGGCCCGAGGTCGACCCCCGGCTGAGGCGTGACGAACGCGATCACATTGTTGACGTTGTCCACGACAGCCCACCGCGGTGCGTCTGGGCGTCGCGAGATCACGGTGGCGAGGCGGCCGGTCGTTTCCATCTGGTCGGGCGGGGTCCAGGTCGGCTGACCGCCCGCCGGCTGGCCGCCGGGAAGCACGCCGGGCCGCACCGGCCGCGACCCGAGCGTTGAGAGGCTCGACCACATCCCACCGAGCCGCAGCGGTTCGGGCTGTTCGGCCGCCGCCACCATGAGCCCCTGCTGTTTGGCCTGGATCGACTCAAACCGCGCCAGCCGGGCGTCGATGGCCTGGGCCCGCGTGCGGTCCGACTGCGAGGTGGTCCGGGTGGCCGCGAGCCGGAGCCGCTCCCGCAGCGGCGCGAGATTCCACGAATCGCTCTGCCCAGTCACGGCAAGCGACAGGGCGAGGTCGATGTCGGCGAGTTCGTCGCCCGACGCGGCGGCGGCCCCCGCGCTCACGGCGGGCGGCGGCGCCGCCGGCGTGGAGCGGTCGAACACGTTGGTGCCGCGGGGCAGCCAGCCCGACAGGAGTTTTGTCATGCCGCTCGCAGGCTCCTGCGCGGCGGTCTCCGCGGCGGCGTCAAACTCGGCCACGGCCTGCGTCACGGCGCTTCCGGCGTCGCGAATCGCGTCGACCGCCACACCCGCGGCCGCGAGGCCGGCGGCGTCGGTCACCGCGGCGGGATCGGGGACAGGGGCGAGGGCCGGCGGCAGCGCGAGATCCTCGGCCCGCGCCCAGCGAAACTCGCCCGAGGGCGGCTCGATCCGCACCCAAGCACCTGCATGGCGACCCCCGGCGACCTGCACATGTTCCATGATGGTGACGCGTTCGCCGGCCTCGAGCGCGACCTGCGTGACGTGCCGCAGGTCATTGAGCTGCGACCCGACGCGGGCGACGGCACCGTCGGTCACCACCACGCCGGTGGTGCGACCGCCACTGGCGGCGCCCTCGTGGCCGGTTGACTCGGCCTGCACATCGCGGGCCAGCATCCAGCTGAAGCTGCTCCGGAGAGGACGCACGGCGCAGTAGCCCGAAGCATCGACCGCCCAGACCTCGACCTCGGTGCCGACGGAGAGCCGTTCGGTCGGATAGTAATCGTCGCCCGCACCACACCTCAGGTAGGCGTGGTCGGCGGCCACGGTGACCGTGACGGGCAGCACCGCCGCGTCATCGGCCGCTGAGGCCGAGGAGACGAGCAGCGCGATGGCAGCGACGAATCGCACGGGCGCGGTGAACACAACCGCGTTGAACTGGAGCGACGACATGCCTGCCTCATCCATCCTTGGACACAGGCCCTATTCTTCGGCACCAAAAAAGCGCGTAGACGAGGCTTGGGCGTCCTCGTCTACGCGCTGCGTTCGGGCCACCGAAGCGACCCTGCCGCACCTCTTGTAGTCCAGCCGCGGCGACCGCTCAAGCCTCGAATTCCATCCGCGCCAGACCCCGGGGAAACGCCCCGGCGAAGCCCCGCAAACCCCCCTCGCAACGAGGGTTTCCCGTCGCGGCGGGCAGACGGGAGAACCTGCGGGGACGGGATGGGCCACGGCGAGCCGCGCCAGCATCGGATGCCAGCACCGGCAAGGCGAAGGTAACCGCGGCCGCGTCCTGGCCGCATGCTCAGGTTGACAACCTGAGCTACTCAGGAAGTAGCACAGGTTGTCAACCTGTGTGCCTTTCTGACTCGCATCGATACAGCGTCGTGGAAGCCGACCGGCCGTGAGGCCGCGGGCTCTTCCTGCGGGCTCCTCGCTGCACTCACTCCCAGCGGTGAACGGGCCGGTCGAGAATCTCGCGCATCACGATCAGCCGCCGCAGCGCGGCCGGATCGCGGATCGCCACGGCGAGTTCGTCGGCCACGCCGCCTGTGGCCACCGCCTTCGGCTTCGCGGCCGTCGGCGACGACAGCATCGAATCGCGGTGACCAAGATCCTTGGCGAATGCGTCGTTCACGTGCTCGATGATGTCGTCGCCTGCCTCGCCGAGCGGCGCGTATGGACGATCCCCGAGACGGGGCGCAGGAGCCCCGGGCTTTGGTGGGAGCGGAGGCGGCGTGCGGCGAACCGACGACGTGCCCGCCGCCTGCGGTCGGTTCGACCGCTGCACGGCAGGACGTTGCTGCGGCCGCGGCTCCGGCTTCCGCTGCGCGGCCGGTTGCGGCGCCGGAGTCGGCTGCGGGTTCCCGCCGCGAGACTGCCGCAGGAACTCCTCGATCTGCCGCTCGAGTTCCACACGAACGTCAGCAGGCGGCTCGCCAGCCACGGGGCGGCGCGGCGGCCGCACAGGCGGCGCGGCGGGACGTCCGCCGTCGCCCGCCACGCGACGCACGAGGTTTACGACCTGCGACACGATCCAGAAGATGACGAACAGGAGCGGCAGCAGGCCTTCGATCCAGTCGAAGCCGGCGGCGAAAAGTGGTCCCACGGCCTGCATGGCGAGGCTGCTCCCAACGAGGGTCACTGGCCGCCGGCGACGGCGGGTATCGGCCCGGTGGCAATGCTCCGCCGCATGTCGGTGTCGGCCTGCAGATTGCGGAGTTTGTAGTAGTCGGTGATTCCCAGCTGGCCCGACGCGAGCGAGTCGGCTACCGCCTTCGGCACTTCGGCCTCCGACTCCACGAGCGCCGCGCGGCTTTCTTCAATGGCGGCGATCATTTCCTGCTCTTTCGCCACCGCCATCGCCCGTCGGCCTTCGGCGTTCGCCCGGGCCACGCGGGTGTCGGCCTCGGCCTGGTCGGCCTGCAAGCGGGCGCCGATGTTGGCGCCTACGTCGATGTCGGCGATGTCGATCGACACGATCTCGAAGGCGGTGTTGGCATCGAGGCGGCGGGCGAGCACCGTCTTCGAGATCACGTCGGGGTTTTCGAGCACATCGGAGTGCTTCTCCGCGGAGCCGATCGCCGACACGATCCCCTCGCCTACGCGGGCAATGATCGTCTCCTCGGTGGCACCGCCGATGAGTTGGTAGAGATTCGTCCGCACGGTGACGCGAGCCTTCACCTTGAGCTGGATGCCGTTTTTGGCGACGGCGTCGAGCGACTCGCGGCCACTATTCTTGCCGGGGCAGTCGATCACCTTCGGGTAGACGCTCGTCTGCACCGCCTCGCGGACGTCGCGGCCGGCGAGGTCGATTGCGGCAGCCCGCTTGAAGTCGAGCTCGCGGATGCCGGCCTTGTGGGCGGCGATCAGCGCCTGCACCACCAGCGGCACGCGGCCACCAGCGAGGTAGTGGGCCTCGAGCCCCTGCCGGGTGATGCCGGTGGAGTCGCCGAGGCCTGCCTGCACCGCCATGATCTTGCTCCGCACGATCACCGCGGGGTTCACCTTCTTGAAGCTCATCGCCACGAGATCAAACAGGCCGATGCCGGCTCCCGACGCCACCGACTGCACCCAGAGCCGCAGGTATCGGGCCATCACGGCGAACACGACCAGGAGGGCGAAGACTCCCAGGCCGAGCACGATGAGGGTGAAAAGGGGCATGGTGGGCTCCTAGGTCAGGCGATCGCGGCGTAGCGCCGCAGCCGTCAAGCCTTGTTCGGGGTGTCGGGCGAGTCAAGTTGCCCGGGATGCCGCGTGGTTTCCGGGGCCTGGCTCTGATCGAGGGCGTTGAAGTCGAAGGTCTCGAGGGCCTCTTCGAGGTCCCGTGGCACGGCGCTCGGACGCGGCGCTGGTGCCGGTCGTGACGGTGATTCCATCGCAACGCGGACGACGAGGGCCGTCGCCTGGGTGCCCACCACCTCGACCGCCGCACCGCGGGCGATCGGGCCGGCCTCGCTGACGGCCTGGTGGTCGACGCCGTCGATCTCCACATCTCCCCAGGGCAGCAGGTCGCTCGACGTCTGGCCGCGGCGGCCGACGAGCGACCGGAGCACCGCGCGACGGTCGGCGTCGGGCATCACCTCGTCTGGCCGCGGCGGAGGCGGCAGCACGCGGCGGCCGAGGGGTGTCTCGGGAAAGACCCGAAAGGCCACCGCCAGCACCAGGGGCACGGCGAGGCAGGTGACCGCGAGCACGGCCGTGCCGAACCACGGGCCCTGCTCGACGAACGCCAGCGCCACACCGGCAACCAGGGCCACCACGCTCAGAAAGCCAAGCACGCCGCCCGACGGCACGAAGACCTCGAGCGCGAGCGCCACGAGACCCACGACCACGAGCGCCGCCACCCACATCAGCGGCGTCATGCGTCCCCCACCGGGTGCACGATCACGCGGCCACCGCGGACGCCGACCACGCGAACGGCCGTGCCGGGCTCGATGAGCGGGCCATCACTGGCCACGTCCCGCACACTGTCGCCGAGCCGCGCCTTGCCGGCCGGCGCCAGCCGCGTGGTGGTCGTGCCGATGCGGCCGATGAGTTCGTCGATCGCGTCATCGGGCCCCGCGTCCGCGGGCGGCTCGAGCACCACGTTCCGCAGAATCGGCGTCGATGGCAGCCACCGCCGCAGCAGAATCCCGAGCGTCGCGACGCCCGCCGCCGCCCCCAGGATCCCGATCAGCGACCACTGCATCTGCCGGATCTGATACTCGTTGACCGGCAGGACGAACGACTGGCTGGCAAGCACGATCGATGTGATCACGAGCAGTCCTCCGCCGAGGCCGAGCACGCCGAAGCCCGGCAGCACGAAGATCTCCGCAGCCACGCAGATCACACCGGCGATGAACAGCATCACCTCCAGCCAGCCGGAGGTGCCGTTGAGGTACTGACTCCAGAAGTAGACGATGAACGCCACCATCGACACGAATCCGCCAAACCCGATGCCGGGCGTCTTGAGCTCGATGTAGAGGCCGGCGGCACCGATCATGAGTAAGAGCCAGGCGAGGCTCGGGCTGGCGAGGGCCTCGAGCAATCGGTCGGCCCAGCCCGGCTCCGCGACCGCGACCCGCCCCTCGATCCCATAGGCCTTCCGGAGGCCCTCGGCGTCGTCCACGACGTGGGCCGCGATCGCGAGTTCCTCGGCGCGGCGGCCGTCGAGGGCGAACGGTCCGGTGCCGATCACGGGGCCCAGCCGCCAGCTGTCGCGGTCGGCGCGGGCGGCGAGTTCCGCCTCGCTGAAGAATTCGATGCGGCCGGAGCCCTGCTCCTCCGCGCGGTGGACCGTGATCCCTGGCACCACGAGCGCCGCCGGCAGCGACCAGGAACGGTCGCGGAGTTTTGCCACGCCCCCGCGCCAGGCGGCCACGATCGAGTCGGCCCGCCGGCCCGCGATCGACGCCGCCCCTTCGCCGCCGATCGTGGCCCCAGGGTGCATGACGAGTTCGTCGCAGGCCAAGGCCACCAGCGCCGCGTCGCCCCGCGCCTCTCGCGGCACGTAGGCCACCGTCTTCACGCTCGTCGGATCGAGGCCGGAGAGCCAGTTGGCGAGCACCAGGCTCTGCTCGGGGGCGCCCCCCGCGCTCTCGATTCGCAGCCAGATGAAGTTCGATCCGTCGGCGATCGCCCGCTCGATGCGGGCCTGCAGCCGCGCCACCGCCTCGGGGCCCACGGCGCCGGTGAGCGAGACGAGCGCCGGCCGCCAGCCACCGTCGAGCGCCGGATCGGCGGCCAGGTCGCGCTCCGCAACGCCGATCGCGCGGGCGAGTTCGGCGGGCGAGCGGGCGAGGATCCTCACAAACCCGAGTTCCCGGCCACGGCGGCCGTCGAAAGCGAGGGGCGAGGGCTGGAGCGGTTCGACGTCGATGACCGCAGCTCGCTTGCGGAGGTCGTCGAGTTCGGGCTCACCGACGAACTGCTCGCCGTCGTCGGTCGAGGCACGGACCACGCGGGCGGCCGAATCGGCAAACGCCTCGGCCACCGCAGGCGGTATCGTCCGCCGCCGCGCGGCCGTCAGTCGATACGCGGTTTTCACCGCCTCGTCGGGCCGGTCACTGGCGCCGGTTGCGGGGCCGAGCACAGCCTGGGCGGGCATCGCGATCTCGTCGCACGCCAGCGCCACAAGCACCGCATGGCCCGTCGCGCCCTCAGGCAACCATGCAACCGTCTTCACGCCGGCGAGCCGGTCGTCTGCGAGGAAGCGGGCGAGTTCGAGCGCGCGGCCAAAGTCGCTACCCCCCGCGGCCTCGCCATCGACCGCGTCAAACCGCAGCACGAGCGTGCCCCGCTCCGGTGCCGCGTCGCGCAACTGTCCGAGGCTGCGGAGCACGGCAGCCTCGACCTGCGTGTCGCGGGTGCCGGTGAGTGGCAGCCGGACCGGCACCATGACGGTGCCCGCCACCGCCGGTGCGGCCAGCGAGCAGGCTGTGAGCCAGGCGGCGACTGCAACGCGGCGGACGAGGGCAAAACCGAGCCGCATGAAGATGCTCCGGCCGGATGGAAAACCGTTCGAATTCTAGGTTCCGCGTGAGGGGAGTCAAAAACATGGTACGTCCCCCCTTATACTTCTGCTCTATGGCCGACCCAGCAGCATCACGCTCCCGCGACCTGATCGACCTCGTCGCCGCCCGCGCTCTGAAGCGAGGCACCTTCACACTCGCGTCGGGCCGGGTGGCGAGTTTCTATCTCGACGCCAAGCAGGTGGTGCTCGATTCCCACGGGGCGATGCTCGTCGGCCGGGCGATCCTCGACCGACTCGAGGCGGCCGGGCCGCTGCCGCACGCCGTCGGCGGGATGTCGATCGGCGCCGATCCCGTGACTGGAGCCGTGGTCACCATGGCCGGCGTGGCAGGCCTGCCGCTCAAGGGCTTCATGGTCCGCAAGGAGGCCAAGGGCCACGGCCTGCAGAAGTACATCGAGGGCCCGGTGGAGCCTGGTCAGCGGGTAGTGATCGTCGAAGACGTTGTCACGACCGGCGGTTCGTCGCTTCTGGCGATCGACCGGGCGCAGGAGTTTGGCCTCGTGGTGGAGCGGCTCGTGGCGGTGATCGACCGGCTCGCCGGGGGCCGCGAGGCGCTCGCCGCCCGCGGGATACCGCTGGAAGCGCTCGTCACGATCCGGGATCTGGGCATTGAGCCCGACGCGACGTAGGGCGGGAAAAAGGTGACAGCCACCCTTTGCCAGTCGCCGAAGGCGACGTGGCCCCGGCCATAGGCCGGGGTCTTCAGACAAACGGTGGCTGTCACCTTTTTCCGCTTGCCATCTGCGACCCCCTGCTTGCCCAGGCTTGGTCCGGAGCCATAGGCTTCAGTGGGGCACTCATCGGGTGTCGGCCTGATCTGTCCGCGAGGGTTTCCGCATGCGGCCATTGGCACTCGCGAGGGCGTTCGTCGTGGTCTCGTGCCTCCTGGCATTGGCGGGCCACCGTGCGTGCGCGGATGCAGGCGACACCGCGACCATTGCGGACCTGATCGGCCAGCTCGGCGACGACGAGTATGCGGTTCGTGAGGGAGCCGCGGGGAAGCTCGCCGCGATCGGCGCCGATGCCGCCGACGCACTCCTCGCCGCCGCGGAATCGAGCGACGACCTCGAAGTGGCGCTGAAGGCGCGCTGGCTCGTCGAAGCGCTGCCCATCGCCTCGGCCACCGATTCGCCAGCGGTGACGAGCATGCTCGACCGCTACAGCCGCGGCGACTTCGACGCCCGCGTCAACCTGATGCACCGGCTTCTGCGGCTCGACGACGACGCGGGAATCGAGCCGCTGGCGCGGATCGTGCGGCTCGAGCGAACGACCGCGGGCTCCCGGATTGCTGCGGCACTCCTTGCCCGCGAGTGGCATCCCGACGATCCGGTCTGGACAGAGATCGCCCCCCGGATCGCATCGGGCATCGGCCCAAGCGGCCGCCCAACGGCGCGACTGGTGCGGGCCCTGATCGACTGCTCGGCCGCGCCGTCGGCTGCCGCGGTCGACGAGGCGATCGCGGTGGTGCGGCTTCTGGAGCGGTCCGGCGAAGGG
>Ga0114964_10002227_pt1 | contig 13590 bp, 14 predicted proteins | sample C_131016_MF_Meta_FD_92638 | JGI IMG/M metagenome (GOLD analysis project Ga0114964, IMG submission 92638) | Freshwater microbial communities from Lake Croche, Canada to study carbon cycling - C_131016_MF_MetaG | ecosystem: Environmental > Aquatic > Freshwater > Lake | place: Lake Croche, Canada... | reverse complement strand
TGATTCAATGACCACCATTCGCGTGAAAGAAAACGAGCCGTTTGACGTTGCACTGCGTCGCTTCAAACGTACCATCGAAAAACTCGGCCTGCTGACCGACTTGCGTGCCCGCGAGTTCTACGAAAAGCCTACCACCGAGCGCAAGCGTAAAAAAGCGGCTGCGGTCAAGCGCCATTACAAGCGCGTTCGCAGCATGCAATTGCCTAAGAAGATGTATTGATCTTCAGCTGCTGAGCCCCGGTGGCTCTGCACAAGCCCGCTGGAGGACGCTCAAGCGGGCTTTTTTTATTTTCAACTCGTCACTTGCGAAGACCACCATGAGCCTCAAAGACCAAATCACCGAAGACATGAAGAACGCCATGCGCGCCAAGGACAGCGAACGTCTGGGGACCATCCGGCTGCTGCTTGCGGCCTTGAAGCAAAAAGAAGTGGACGAGCGCGTGGTGCTGGACGATGCGATGGTGGTGGCCATCGTGGACAAGCTGATCAAGCAACGCAAAGACTCGATTGCCGCGTTTGAGCAGGCTGCACGCCAGGACCTGGCCGACAAGGAAAAAGCCGAACTCGGTGTCCTGCAAGCTTATTTGCCTGCCCGCATGTCAGCCGAAGAAGTCACCACCGCCGTGCAGGCCATTGTGCTCAGCCTGGATGCCAAAGGCCCTGGCGACATGGGCAAAGTCATGGGTGCAGTCAAAACCCAATTGGCAGGCAAAGCCGACATGGGGCAAGTCTCGGCTGCGGTCAAGGCGGCGTTGGCAGGCTGAAACCCGGGCCTCAGGCTTGAGGCTTCAAAACTTTCCAATTGGCGCGGCTGCCGCCCTGCCTGCGCCCGGCAGCGCCTTCCGGTTTTAGCCTCTGTGCCAACGCGAATGCACGCGCGTGCATCGCCCTCAAACTCTGCGCCAAGGTCCGACGTGCATCTGCAGACAAGTCTTGCAGAACCTCGTGGTGAACTTGCACCACACGCGGAAAAATCACTGCATACAAATCCCGGCCAAGTGCTGTCAGCGACACCATGGCTTTGCGCTTATCACCTGGCACAGACTGTCTTTCGACAAGCCCTTTGGACATGAGCGTGCGTAAAGTTTTGGAAGTTTGAGAGCGGTCTACCGTGGTTCGCGCCGCCAGGTCGGAGGGCGACAAGGGATTGAGTTCAGCCAGCATCGCCACAAACTGCCACTCTTCGCGGGTGATGCCGTATTCGTTTTCGCAAATGCGGGTGACCAAAGAACCACTGACGCCCATGAATTCAGAGACTCTGAAATTAAACAGATCGAAAATCGATTGGGGATTTTCAAACTGGGGTAAATGGCTTTGCGCGACCAGTGATGCTTTAGGAAAATCCATGTGTGGAACGGCCTGCATAAGGGAAAGACCTGAGGATAATGGATTTTTTCCATTACCTGCTTGCTGCCTATGCTGTGCGCATGACCTCCAGCACCATAGACATCCGCAGCGCCAACGCGCAGCACATGTACCACCCCATGGTCGACCCCAAAGCGGTCGCCCAAAGCCCGCCTTTGATTTTGGACCGTGGCGAAGGCGTTTATGTCTATGACATCGATGGCAAACGCTATCTCGACACCGTGGCGTCCCTGTGGAATGTGAATGTAGGCCATAACCGCCCGGAAGTGATCGCCGCGATGAAAACGCAGCTCGACAAGCTGGCGTATTACTCGACCTTCCAGAACACCTCCAACCCGCCTGCTATCGAGTTGTCGGCACGTTTGATGCGGATGTTCGCCCCCGAGAAAATGAGCAAAGTCTTCTTTTCGTCCGGTGGCTCGGACGCAATTGAAACCGCCTTGAAAATGGCGCGCCAATATTGGAAGCTGAGCGGTCAAAACAGCCGCACCCAATTCATCTCGCTCAAATGGGGTTACCACGGCGTGCACTTTGGCGGCGCGTCGCTGAACGGCAATCCGATGTTTCGCAGCGCCTACGAACCCTTGCTGTCCGGTTGCCACATTGTCGAGAACCCTTATGCCTACCGAAACCGATGGGGCGAAGGAGATCCGGAACGACTTGCGCAGCTGTGCCTGCAAGATCTGAAGGACACGATCGAGCACGTCGGTGCAGAGCATATTGCGGCCTTTGTGGCCGAACCGGTGCAAGGTGCGGGCGGGGTGATCGTGCCGCATGCCAGCTACTGGCCCGGCCTGCGCGCACTGCTCGACGACTACGGCATTTTGCTGATCAGCGATGAGATCGTGACCGGCTTTGGCCGCATTGGCGCCCTGTGCGGCGCTCGGGCTTGGGGCGTGGCGCCCGACATCATGGCCATGGCCAAGGGCATCAACTCAGGCTATGTGCCTTTGGGTGCGACTTTGGTCAATGACCGCGTGGCCCAAGCCTGGATGCAGCCCAACGTGCCCGCAGCCATGATGCACGGCTACACCTACTCAGGCCATGCGCTGGCTTGCGCTGCCGCCAATGCCAACCTGTTCATTGTCGAGGCCGAAGACTTGCCGAGCCACGCCTTGGCAGTTGGCGGCTACATGCTCAATCGCTTGCAAGAGCTTATGCCATACAAGCATGTTGGCGATGTGCGCGGCAAGGGTTTGATGGCCGCCATCGAACTGGTTGTCAACAAAAACAGCCGCGAAATGCTGCTGCCGCCGTCCGCTTACATTCAGACTTTGGTGGGCACCGCAAGGCAAGAAGGCGCCATCATTCGCGTGCAAGGCAACCGTTTGATTTTGTCGCCGCCCTTGGTGTTCTCCCTTGCCGATGTAGACGAAACCATGAGAATTCTGCACACTTCGTTCGCCGCTGCAGATTCAATCTGACCTGATCAACCCCTGGAACCGGAGATTTTGATGAACACGTCCACCCCCCGCATTCGCCCCATCGCTTTGGCCGCCCTGGCCACCTTGGCTGGCTTGAGCGTTTTACCCAGCCTCGCACAAGACAAATGGCCCAGCAAACCCATCGAGATCATCTACCCTTACCCACCGGGCAACGACATGGATGTGGTCACCCGCTTGCTGGCCGAAGGCATGAGCAAGCGCTTGGGCGTGCCGGTGCAAGTGATCAACAAACCCGGCGGTGGTGGCGTGGTCGGCTTTGCCGAAATGACCCGCGCCAAACCCGATGGTTACACCATCGGCACCTGGACGCCCGGCCCCGGCATTTCGCAAATCATTGCGGGCAACACGCCCTACAAAATGGCCGACTACCAATCGGTGGGCGGCATGCTGATCAACGACTTTGTGCTCGCTGCCCGGGGCGATATTCCGGCCAACAACCTGAAAGAGTTTGCCGCTTGGGCCAAGCAGTCGGGCAAGCCGGTCACCATCGGCAGCTACGCCCCTGCGGCGGTACCGGCCTTGATTGCCGCCAAGATCGCCAAAAAAGACGGCTGGACTTACAAAGTCGTCGCCTTTCCCAACCCCAGCGCCAAAGAGCTGGTGGCAGGCGACGCCGATGTGACCACCGCCGGAGCTGAAGGCGCCATGTCCTATGCCAAAGCAGGTCAAATCAAAATCCTCTCGGCATGGGGCCCCACACGCAACCCGGTCTTTCCCAACGCCGCCACACCGGCTGAAGAAGGCTACGGCGATATTTACTCTTGGGGCGGCATGGCTGCACCGAGCGGCGTGCCCAAAGACATCGTCAACAAACTGTCGGCGGTGATGATGGAAGCCCTGAAAGACAAACCCGTGCAAGACCAGTTCAAAAAAGCGGGCATACCGGCCCTGCCCATGACCGCCGATCAAATGAGCAAACGGGTGGTCGATGACACCAAATGGATTGCAGAGCTGATGACCGAATTGGGCTTTGCGAAAAAGTGAGTCCGCATTCTGAATCGTCTTGGTCATGGGACAGACGCCTCGTCTTGCTGGTGTCCTTGGTCGCAGCCACGGTACTGATGGCCACGCCCCGGCTGATCACGCCCTTTCCTGCCCAAGCCGCCTGGTATGAATCAGCGGCTTTTTTCCCACGGTTGGCGCTGGCTTTGGCCTGCATCGCCGGCTTGTTCGAGTTGCACCAACGACGAAGCGCGGTTGAGCTTGCCGATTCGGATGAACTCGATTCCAGTGCTGCCAACATGCGCCAAGCTTTGGGCATGCTGGCCTTGTTTGGCCTGTACATGCTGGCGGTGCCCTTCATGGGCTACCTGTCGAGCACCTGGCTTTTTTTGATGGCCAGCGGGGCTTGGCTGGGCCTGAGCCGGCGCGCCACGCTGGGCTTGAGTGCGCTGCTCTCTTTGGGCATGTGGGCGGTGTTTGTGAAAGTGCTGAAAGTCTACTTCGGCCATGGTTGGTTGATCTGAGCATGGAATTTTTCGACAGCCTGAGTCAGGGCTTGGCCTCTTTAGGGACCTGGCAAATTGCCATCGCCTTGCTCATCGGTGCGGCTTTGGGCATCGTGGTCGGCGTCTTGCCCGGCGTGGGACCGGGCGTGACGATTGCCGTGCTGCTGCCTTTCACTTACGGCATGGCCCCGCTGGCGGGTATCTCGCTGCTGCTGGGGGTGTATTGCGGCGCTTTTTATGGGGGTGCGGTCACCTCCATCCTGATTCGTACACCGGGAGAAGCCTCCTCCATCATGACCATGTTCGATGGCTACCCGATGGCCAAAAACGGCCAAGCACAACGGGCACTGTCATTGGCCTTCATGTCGGCTTTTGTGGGCGGCATCGCCAGCGCTTTGCTGCTGGGGCTGGCAGCCAGACCCATGGCCAGTTTTGCGGCCCGCTTTGGCGCGCCAGAAAGTGTGATGGCCATTGTGCTGGCAGCCGTGTGTGTGGGCAAAGCCTACCGCAGGCAATTCGCCTCGGCCATGATGATGATGGGCTTGGGCTTCTTTTTGGCCACTGTGGGCATTGACCCCAACTCCAACGAACAGCGCTACACCTTCGGTATCGCAGGCGTGCTCAGTGGCATTCCGCTGGTGCCAGTAGCGGTGGGTTTGTTTGGCATGGCGCAAGCGCTGGTCATGGTCAGCTCACCGGTGCCGCAGTTTGATGCTTGCCTCATCCAAAACGCGGGCTTGTCCTGGCGTGGATTTCTGGAACCCTTCCGATACCCCAAAGCCATGGCCAAGGGTTTGTTTCTGGGCTCGGCCATCGGCGTGCTGCCGGCTGTTGGCGCGGCGTTGTCAACCTCATTGGCGTACTTTTGGGCCCAACGCGGTGCCAAAGACCCCACCCCGTTTGGTCAAGGCAACCCTGAGGGCATTGTGGCGGCCGAATGCGCTAACAACTCCAACTCCGGCGGCGCCATGATCACCGTGCTCACGCTGGGCATTCCGGGCGATGCGATCACCGCCATCATCATGGGCGTCTTTGTGGTGCATGGCATCGTGCCCGGCCCGTCGCTGTTCATGGACCGCCCTGAAATCATCAACGGTGTTCTGGCCTCTTTGCTGGTCATCAACCTGGTCATTCTGGCCTTGCTGGTGCTCACCGTCAAACCCCTGGCACGCCTGGCCTATGTCAACCCGCGTATTTTGGGATTGGCCATTTTGGCGCTGTGTTTTGTCGGTGCGTTTTCAGCGGCCAACAGCATGTATTACGTGATCATCGCCGCCGTCTTTGGCGTGTTCGGCCTGGTTTGCGCCCGCGCCAACATCCCGACCATTCCTCTGATTTTGGGCATGGTCATGGGCGACACCCTCGAAGCCTCGTTGCGCCAAACGCTGGGCCGCAGCGAAGGCTCCTTTTTGCCCTTCATCGAGCGTCCGATTTCGGCCGCCCTGGTCGGCACCACCTTGCTGCTGTTGCTGTGGCCGTGGATGTCACGCTTGTTTGCCAAAGCTTTTTCCAGCCCATGAACACCACCGCCTACATCACCGATGAATTGTGCTTTTGGCACGACCCGGGCAACTACGCCTTGATGCTCAAACCCGGTGGCTTTGTCGAGCCTTACAACCGCCATATCGAAAACGCCGACCCCAAGCGGCGCCTGCACAACTTGCTGCACACCAGCGGCATGATGTCGCAGCTCCTGGTCATGCCCGCGCGCGACGCCCAAGTGCACGAACTCACCCGTCTGCACAGCGCCGATTACGTCCACAAAGTCCAAGCCATTGCCCAGCAAGGTGGTGGCGACACCGGCATTGGCGCGCCCATCTCGTCCAACGGCTGGGACGCGGCCAGACGTTCTGCAGGTTGCGCCCTCAGCGCCATCGATGCCGTGATGCAGGGCCAGGCGCAGACCGCCTACGCCCTGACCCGCCCGCCCGGCCACCATGCCGAACCTGAGCAAGGCATGGGTTTTTGCGTGTTTGCCAATGCCGCTTTGGCTGCAGCCCATGCGATTGAAGTTTATGGTTTGCAGCGCGTCGCCATCGTTGACTGGGATGTGCACTTTGGCAACGGCACCCAAAAATGCTTTGAAAACCGAAGCGATGTGCTGACCATTTCGGTGCATCAACAGGCGGGCTATTTGTTTGTCAAAGGCGAAGCCGACGAACTGGGTTCAGGCCAAGGAATGGGCTACAACCTCAACCTGCCCTTGCCACCCGGTTGTGGCTTCGGTGCCTACCGCGAGGCCTTTGAACAGGTCGTGTTGCCCGCGCTGGAGGCTTATCGACCCGAATTGATCATCGTCGCTTGTGGCTACGATGCCGGGCGTTTTGACCCCTTGGGCCGCATGCTGCTCGATGGGCTTGCGTTCAGGTGGATGACCGATACGGTCATGGATGTGGCTCGCCGCCATGCACAAGCTCGCTTGGTCATGACCCACGAAGGGGGCTACTGCCCAGTGTCAGTCCCTTTTTGGGGCCTTGCCGTGCTTGAGCAATTGTCAGGTCACAAAACTGAAGCGCCCTGCCCTTTCACGCCCCAGCACGATCAAATGCCAGCGCAAAAATTGCAAGACTACCAACGCGACTTGACGCGGCAATGGGCCTCGCATTTTGAAGACGTCAGGCAACGCCACTGGCGATAAAGCCCATCGCCTGCCGGTCAAACCGGTCCAGGCCTACAACACAGGAAATCGAACTTTGAATGCTCTTCGTCCATCTCCACGAGAATGCGGCCTGGCGTTTTCTGGCACCCCTGGCGCGACCAATGCCATCGTCGATGTGGCCGATGTGTCGGTGGGCTATTGGCACCACGACGGTTTGAATGCAGAGGGTCGACCTTTTCGCACGGGTGTGACCGCCATCTTGCCCATGGGGGATTCACCCCTCTTGATGTCATGTCCTGCTGCCATTCATTCGCAGAACGGCAATGGTGAAATGACCGGCAGCCATTGGATCAAAGACAGTGGACGCCTGAACAGCCCTGTGTTGATCACCAACACCCACGCTGTAGGGGCGGCACATGAGGCCGCAGTCAACTGGATGGCTCAACGCTACAAAGACCTGTTTGAAGATGACCATTTTTGGGCCATGCCCGTGGTCGCCGAAACCTACGATGGCTTTACCAATGATATTTTGGCCCTGCAGGTTCGCCCTGAGCATGCCCGGCTTGCACTGGAACAAGCATGGGCTTGCGCACAACGGGCACATCAACTGGGCAAAAGCCCCATTGCGCAGGGCAATTGCGGGGGCGGGATGGGCATGCAAACCTTTGGCTTCAAGGGCGGCAGTGGATCAAGTTCCAGAACCATTCAATTTGAGGGCCTGCAAGGCACCCTGGGTGTCTTTGTTCAATCCAATTTTGGTGACCGAAGTCAATTTTGCTGGCGTGGCCGACACTTGGATCGGCTGTGGCCTCAGCCTTCGCCATTTTCCCAAGACATGGCAGAAACAGGCTCACTGATCACCATCGTCGCCACCGACTTGCCTCTGGACGCCAAACAACTGGCGTTGGTGGCTCGGCGTGTGCCCATGGGAGTGGCATTGTTGGGTGGCAGCGCAGGAAACTATTCGGGTGAAATCACCTTGGCCTTTTCAACCGCCAATGCCCGTGAGGCCCGAGGCGTGAGGCGGCCTGGACCCCTCGTTCACTCAGTCAAGGCATTGGACGAATCGGCACTGGACCCTGTGTATGAGGCCACCATTCAAGCCACCGAAGAGGCCATCATGAACGCGCTTTTTGCAGCGCAATCCATGCCGACGCACAAGCCACAGGGCACGCTGCATGCCCTGGACAGCAGCCGGTTCATGGCGCTGATGTGTGAGATTCGGCCCAACTGAAATATGTTTCGGTCACAGCTTCAAAAGCGCGACCTGAAACTCAACTGCCCGCCACCTTCATGCGGTTGACCAAGATCGAACCCACGGTTTTGGCGCCGTAGTTGTAAGTGTCCGCGCCGATCGCTTCGATGCCTTTGAACATGGTTTTCAAATTGCCGGCGATGGTGATCTCATGCACCGGAAAGGCGATCTCGCCGTTCTCCACCCAAAACCCGCTGGCGCCCCTTGAATAGTCGCCGGTCACGTAGTTCACGCCTTGGCCCATGAGCTCGATCACGAACAAGCCTGTGCCCAATTTTTTCAGCATCGCATCCAAGTCGTCTCCTGGCTGGGTTTGCCGCGAGGTCATGGTCAGGTTGTGCGAGCCGCCTGCATTGCCGGTGGTTTTCATGCCCAGTTTGCGGGCCGAATAACTGCTTAAAAAGTAGCCTTCGACTCGGCCGCCCTTGACCACCTGGCGCGGCGCTGAGCGCACGCCCTCGTCATCAAAAGGCGAGCTGCCTTTTCCACGCATGACGAACGGGTCTTCGGCAATGTGTATGTGCTTGGGGAAGACCTGCTTGCCTAAAGAGTCCAGCAAAAAGCTGCTCTTGCGGTACAGCGCACCGCCACTCACAGCTTGCACAAAGCCGCCCAACAAGCCCGCCGCCACGGGTGATTCAAACAACACGGGGCATTCGATTGTGGGGATTTTGCGACTGCCCAGGCGGCTCAAAGCGCGCTGTGCCGCGTAACGGCCCACGGCCTCGGGACTGGCCATTTCATCCGCTGCGCGCATGGAGGTGAACCAGGCGTCGCGCTGCATCTCGGCATTTTTGCCAGGCAGCGAGGCAATAGGCGCCACCGACATGCTGTGGCGCGAGCTGGCATAGCCGCCGCGAAAACCATGCGTGTGGGCACTGAAAAAATGGCTTTGCTGGGCCGACACGCCAGCGCCTTCGCTGTTGGTGATGCGGCGTGAGGTTTTGAGCGCTGCCGCTTCGCAGGCCAGGGCCAATTGGGCGGCCTGCTCGCTGTTGACGGACCAAGGGTGAAACAAGTCCAGCTCACGGTATTGGGTTTCGATGTCGGCCTCGTCGGGCAAGCCTGCAGTCGGGTCTTCCGCGGTGAAGCGCGCAATGTCAAAAGCCGCTTGGACCGTCTGGTGAATGGCAGCTGTTGAAAAATCCGAAGTGCTGGCGTTGCCTCGGCGGTTGCCCACATAGACCGTCACCCCCAAAGATTTGTCGCGGTTGCGCTCGACGTTTTCGAGCTCACCCTTACGCACACTCACAGACAAACCGCATCCCTCGGAGGCTTCAGCGCCAGCGTTCGTGGCGCCGATCTTTTTGGCATGCTTCAAGGCGGTGTCCACCAGGTCTTCAAAGAACTGGCGACTGAAGCTAAAGCCACTGTGTGCAAGGTCTTTGGCGGTGACGGTTAAGTTTGTTTCAGCGGAGGAAGGCGTCATTTTGGGTGTGCTCATGGTGACGGCTATGATACTTGCCGACACGCACATTGAAGAATCACCCCACCACATGCCCCGTAAATTCAAAAAAGGTTATTTCGTTCAAGGTCAATTTGTTGCTGAAGGCAGCGAGCTGGACCTGGAACTGAAACGCGAGCTCAAAGGGGGAGACGAGCCCAGCCGAACCGACCTCAAACGCGAAAGCGATGAACTGCAAAAATTGGGCGAAAGTTTGCTGAGCTTGCGCGCAGACCTTTTTGAAAAAGCCGCATTGCCTGACAAACTGACTGAAGCGGTGCAAGAGGCCAAACGCATCACCAACTTTGAAGGCAAGCGCCGCCAGATGCAGTTCATTGGCAAACTGATGCGCAAACTCGAGCCGGCCGATGTGCAAGGCATTCGCGATGCTTTGCAAGAGCAAGTTCAAGGCTCTGCGCAAGAAACCATGAATCTCCACTTGGCCGAGCAATGGCGTGACCGCCTGATTGCAGACGATGACGCTTTTGCCATCTGGTTCAACAGCTTTCCCGAGACCGACACGCAGCAACTGCGCGCCTTGATCCGTCAGGCCCGCAAAGACGCGCCGCCCGCTGACAAAGCCGCCGTCTCGCAAGGTTTGGCACCCCGACAGGGACGCGCTTACCGTGAGATATTTCAACTGGTGCGCGACCATTTGACGACGCATCCCGAACCTGAGAGCGACAACGACGCGCCCTACACCGACTGAGCCTATGTCTGAACCCACTTTTGAAGCCGTGCGCATCGGCATTGTTTCCATCAGCGACCGCGCCAGCAACGGCGTTTACCAAGACAAAGGCCTGCCGGCCCTGCAGGACTGGCTGAGCCGGGCGCTGCATAACCCCATCACTTTTGAGCCGCGCTTGATTCCTGACGAGCAAGCCCGCATCAGCGCCACCTTGATTGAGTTGGTCGATGCCGGATGCAGTGTGGTCTTAACGACCGGCGGCACTGGCCCCGCTTTACGCGATGTGACGCCAGAAGCCACCTTGGCAGTGGCTGACAAGGAAATGCCCGGCTTTGGCGAGCAGATGCGCCAGATCAGCCTGAAGTTTGTGCCCACCGCCATCTTGTCGCGCCAAGTGGCGGTGATTCGCGGCCAATGCCTGATCATCAACCTGCCCGGTCAGCCCAAATCAATTGCCGAAACCCTGGAAGGCCTGAAAGAGGCCAACAGCCAGCCGGTGGTGCATGGCATTTTTGCCGCCGTGCCCTACTGTGTGGATTTGATCGGCGGGCCTTACCTGGAAACGCGCGACGAAGTGTGCAAAGCGTTTCGCCCCAAAACCGCCATCCGAGCGCGATAACCGGCTTTATTTGCCCACCAACTGATTGAGTTTGTCGGCCTCAAAACGCTCGCTGCGGGCCGCATCCCCCGGCAGTTGAACAGTCTGTTGGGCTGACAACTGCTCGATCGCTTTCCAGAGCAAGGCAATCTGATGCTCATGGCCTGAAGCATTGTCGATCAGCCCCTTGAGGGCTTGGCTGATGGGATCGTCCTCTTGGGTGATGCCGTAGGCGTTGAACTTGGGCTCGGTGCCTGAAACATCGGCACTGACACCCGCTTTGGACGGGATGATCCGCGCCGGAATGCCGACCGCCGTCGCGCCTGCCGGCACCGGCTTGATGACCACCGCGTTGCTGCCAATTTTGGCCCCATCACCCACCAAGAATCCGCCCAGCACTTTGGCACCTGCACTGACCACCACGTCTTTGCCCAAAGTCGGATGGCGCTTGGTGCCCTTGTACAAGGTCGTTCCGCCTAAGGTGACGCCTTGGTAAATGGTGCAGCCGTCGCCAATTTCTGCCGTTTCGCCCACCACTACGCCCATCGCATGGTCAAAAAACACCCGCTCGCCTAATTTGGCACCGGGGTGTATTTCAATCCCCGTCAACCAGCGTGCCATGTGCGAAATAAAGCGGCCCAGCCATTTGAAGCCATAGGTCCAGCAACCATGTGCCAGACGGTGCAAAACCACCGCATGCAAACCGGGATAACAGGTCAAGACCTCCCAAGCGCTGCGCGCTGCCGGGTCCCGGTCCAAGATGCATTGAATATCGGAGCGTATTCGTGAAAACATAGACCCACAGTCTAGCCTTTAGCGCGGCTGGATTCACGCATGGCTTTGGCAACACCACGCAGGATGTGGATTTCTTCCTGGTTCAAATCCGCCCGGTTGAAAAGCTGGTTCAGGCGCGGCATCAGTTTTTTCGGCGCCGCTGGGTCCAAAAATCCAATAGAGGTCAAGCCCTGCTCCCAATGGGCCAGCATGCCCGCCACTTGCTGGGCATCTGCTTTTTCGGCGGGGGGGGTGCTGGGCGGCGTTGAAAAACCACCCAAAGCACAGCGCCACTCGTAGGCCAGCACCTGGATGGCAGCGCCCAAATTGAGGGAGCCAAACTGCGGATTGGTCGGAATGGACAAGGCCACATGGCAACGGTATACGTCGTCGTTTTTCATACCGTAGCGTTCGGAGCCAAACAAAAACGCCACCGAATGATCGCCCTGCGCCAAGCCGGCAAAGTGTTCACGCGGGGCTCGGGTAGGTGGGCCAAAATCGCGCGGAGTCATGGCGGTGGCACACAGGTGCGTGATGCCATCAAGCGCTTCATCCAGCGTGTCCACAACGCGCGCGTGGTTCAGCACATCGAGCGCGCCACTGGCGCGTTGAATGGTTTCTTCCCGGCGCAGCACATTGGGCCAGCGCGGTGCCACCAGGACCAATTCATCAAATCCCATGACTTTCATGGCGCGGGCTGCCGCACCAACGTTCCCGGCATGGCTGGTTTCAATCAAAATAAATCGGGTCTTCATGGGCATGATTGTCCTCCGACTCGCAGGTTGCAAGCTGGCGGGCGATTGTTGTCTGGATGGGAGATTCGTCCGAGCGACTGCAGGGCCCTGATTTCGTGGGAAAATAGGGCTTTCGTCAGCGTCATCGCACGCCGAGTATCAAGGTTCTTAACAATTCATGTCGTCCCCCAATCTCCACCCCATGCTCAACGTGGCTGTCAAAGCCGCTCGCGCCGCAGGCGCCATCATCAACCGCGCCGCTTTGGATGTGGAGGCTGTTCGGATCTCGCAAAAGCAGGTCAATGATTTCGTCACCGAAGTCGACTTGGCCAGCGAAGCGATCATTTTGGAAACCCTGCTCACTGCTTTTCCACACCACGGCATCTTGGCCGAAGAGTCAGGCTCCACGCATGGTGAGCCGCATGCAGACCACATCTGGATCATCGACCCGCTGGACGGCACCACCAACTTCATTCACGGCCTGCCGGTGTACTGCGTCAGCATCGCCTTGTCGGTGCGCGGCAAGATCGAGCAGGCGGTGATTTACGACCCCTCACGCAACGACCTGTTCACCGCCACCAAGGGTCGTGGCGCTTTCATGAACGAACGCCGCATCCGGGTGAGCAAGCGCACCCACCTGACTGACTGCCTGATTTCGACCGGCTTTCCGTTCCGCAAGGGCGACAACTTCAACCAGTACCTGCGCATGATGGGCGACGTGATGCAACGCACCGCAGGCCTGCGCCGCCCTGGCGCTGCAGCGCTGGACTTGGCCTATGTGGCCGCAGGCTTTACCGATGGCTTTTTTGAAACCGGACTCTCGCCTTGGGACGTGGCCGCAGGTTCCCTGCTGGTGACTGAAGCGGGTGGTTTGGTGGGCAACCTCACCGGTGAGGCTGACTTCATAGAACAAAAAGAATGCTTGGCCGGATCGCCGCGCATTTACGGCCAGTTGGTGAATATTTTGGGCAAGTACAGCAAGTTTGCCAGCGCCGGAGAAAAAGCCGCTGTGAATGAGGCCGTGGCCAAATTGGGCGCAGACATGAGCCCAGGGTTGCCCGATACGGCGGCCACACCGTCTGAAGGCGCGCCCTTTTAAGCCATGGCAGCCGCGCTCGACCTGAGTGCCCACACCCCCATGATGGCCCAGTACCTGGGCCTCAAGGCGGCGTATCCCGACACGCTCATGTTTTACCGCATGGGCGACTTCTATGAGCTGTTCTTTGCCGACGCTGAACGC
>Ga0114964_10002226_pt1 | contig 13591 bp, 21 predicted proteins | sample C_131016_MF_Meta_FD_92638 | JGI IMG/M metagenome (GOLD analysis project Ga0114964, IMG submission 92638) | Freshwater microbial communities from Lake Croche, Canada to study carbon cycling - C_131016_MF_MetaG | ecosystem: Environmental > Aquatic > Freshwater > Lake | place: Lake Croche, Canada... | reverse complement strand
CTGCATACTCGCCATACGATGGCTACTTAAATGCTGATACTGGTAATTTGTTAATAAGCGCCGAGCGTTCAGGTAATTCTATCAAGTTCATCAATGGTGGGTATCATACCGCCAACGTAATCGGTACATGGAATACCAATAACTTCTCTATCACCACACCAGTCACATTAGGTAATGTGATACAGTTTGCTAATTTGACCACAAGTCAAGTCAGTGCATTGCCCGCGCCACAACCAGGAATGACTGTTTACAATTATACAACTGGAAACATCCAAGTTTACAACGGAACTAAGTGGGCAAATATCGCATTAACTTAAAATATACGCACTTAATATCAAAGCAAGTATAGATTCCGTTCACGATAAATAACATATAATAACGGAATCTATGCTATATGACAACCGCGGCAACATTAGTAACAGTTAATACAGGGCATTCAGCTAACGATGGTACAGGATCCACCATCAAGGATGCGTTTGATTTAATTAACACAAATATCAATAAGTTGAATTTTCAACTTAATAGCGATGGATTCAATTCTTCGCAATATCCTGGCACATATCTCACACTAACCAAAGACCTTTACGCAAACACCGGCACAATCCAAGGTGCAACAATTAAAGGTTCTGCAATATTTGTCAATGGCAGCCCGGTGCTCACCTCTACCACAGGCAATTGGGCCGGCGGCACTATTCCGTATTATGGCATTTTCTCAAACACTGACCCTAGCGTAAGCACTACATCTGGTGTGGTACAAGTTGCTGGTGGTGTTGGTATTGGTGGAAATTTAAACTTAGGTGGCCTATTAAATGTCACTGGAAACACCAGTTTAGGTAATATCACCGTTGGTGGCAAGTTCACCGTTGGTACTATTAATACAACCGGAACCGGAAACTTTAACCAATTATTAGTTGCAGCCGGATCAACCTTGCTTGGCACAACATATTTTGCTGGCCCAAGTACCTATGATGGCATCCCAACGTACAATGCTGTGTCTAGGTTTAATAATGATGCGACATTTACTGCTAACTTAAATGTGGGTGGATCTATTAATGGTAACGGATCAGTTAATCTATATCAAGCTCGATTGGATTCTATAACAACGGCCAATGCAACAGTTGCTGGATTACAAGTCAAATCAATTGGTAATATTGCTCCAGGAGCGGCCACGTTTACAGTTGTTTATGTTGGCGGACGTTTGTACTCTACAAATACACAACCCACACTAAGCACAACAAGTGCCGCAGTAGTTTTTGCTGGAGGAATGGGTGTTGGCGGTGATATTATTACCGGTGGCAATGTTACCATTGGTGGTAACTTAACTGTATCGGGTGCAACTACAACAGTTAACACAGAAATTATTAACCAAGCGGTTGTTGTTGCTTCAACCATTACTGCAAATACCATCAATGCATCTACCATTGGCAACGTTAGTGCAAACGTGGTTGGAACTGGTAGATTCTTAACGTCAATTAGTGGTGGTAATATTACTACTGGTAGCGTTCCAAATGCCGCATTAATCAATAGTAATATTGCAATCACCACTGGTTATGGTGTAGCAAGCAATGTTGCAAATGTGGCCCTGGGCAATGCTGTTAATTTAACAAACACCGGTGTGACTAGTTTAATTGCAGGTAGCGGGTTGGCTGTTTCTTCAGCGACCGGTAATGTCACTGTTACCTTAACTGCATCAACGCTAACACCAACATTCTCTAATATTAGCCACAGTGGTACAACCGGTGTAGGTGATATTGGATCTAGTTCAAATACATTTGGTACAGTCTATGCAGTTGCAACCAGTGCCAAATACGCCGACGTTGCAGAGATGTATACCAGTGATACCAACTACGAACCCGGTACTGTTATTGCGTTTGGTGGTGCCGCAGAAGTTACCATTGCCGAAGACGGTACGCGACGAGTTGCCGGAGTTGTTTCTACAGATCCAGCATACTTGATGAATAGTGAATGTAAAGGCGAATTTAAAGTGGCAGTAGCGTTACAAGGACGTGTACCAGTCAAAGTAAGAGGCACCATCGAAAAGGGCGATATGCTGGTATCTGCTGGGTCAGGGTTTGCAAGAGCAGAGTATAACCCAATCTTAGGAAGTGTAATCGGTAAAGCCCTGGAAGACTTCGATGGAATAGAAGGCGTAATTGAAGTTGTTGTAGGTAGACTATAATGTCAAGACCAGTATGGGTTACAGAGGGAGGGAACCTAGGTACCTTTCCCGAATTAGAATTTTTTTCAATGCCATTGGAGGTATATAATCCAACTGCAACACCTGTAACCTTTTCTTTTCTGAGCGGCGAGTTACCTCCTGGCTTACAAGTAATCAAGTCCGGTGCATTGCAAGGCGTTCCGGTAGTACTCAATCCCACGGCAGCAGGTGAAACTAGAACCTATAGATTTACTATACGTGCTAGTTGCCAAACTCCTGTGGTGGTAGTAGATAGAACATTTAGCTTTACAGTTAGTAACATTGTACCTCCCACTATTATACCAGAAAGAAATCAGTTGGCCGAAGTATTCGACGGGGCTCTGATTAACATACAATTAGAGGCCATCGAAAGCAACCCGACTGCTACGTTATATTGGAGTAAAGTCAGTGGAGAACTACCTCCTGGGTTAACTCTTTCTTCGTCAGGATTGATATCAGGTTTTGTTGGGCAACAGGAAGACCCATCTAGCGCAGGAAAAATTGGGTATGATGCACAAGGCACACAAGTCCATGAAGCATTTGCTATTTCAGGCAATGTTACAACCCCTAACGCAACCACAGCATTAACTACAGAACCGCCGTATACCAACCCTCAACAGTTTGAAGAATTGCCATACGACTTTACTACGGCCGCATCAACCAACAGAAACTATACATTTACCATACAAGTATATGATGGCACCAACTCAGACCTACAAACATATACTCTTAGAGTTGTAGCAAAAAGCACATGGACCAGCGACAACGATATTAACACCATCGACGATGCATTTATTACCGTAGATGCTGACTACAAATATAACCCCATTATTACAACCACAGTAACCAGTTTACCGGTTGTTAGACAAAACAGTAACATTGCATTTAAATTTGATGCTGTAGATTTTTATGATTCTACTCTAACCTGGTCTAGTAACGTACAATCGGTACTTCCGCAATTAACAGTTAATTCAAATACCGGATGGTTAACCGGTCATGTTGGGGTACAAACCAATTATAAACAAACATATACTTTCCAAGTCACAGCGGCCAATGTATATACCGACAGCAACAATGTGACCACAACTTATTCAAGTAATCCGTTAGTTTGTAGTCTTACAGTCTTGGGAGACATCAACAATAAAATTGTGTGGAACTCGCCAGCCAGCCTGGGAACTATGATCAATGGATCAATCAGCGAGTTTGAAATATCAGCTGACTTTGCTGGTAATGTTGGTGCCGCGACAAGTAATGTCGAAATACAATATAAACTATTGCATGGATTTTTGGCCAATGGTGCTCCGGCAGTCAATGGCCCACCAACTACCAGCCCCAATAACCCAGATAATCTGTATACACCAACACCGTGGGCCAATGATTACGGAACTTCTACTAGAATTGGATTGCCGCAGGGATTAAATTTATTAAACAATGGACTAATTGTGGGTCGTGCATCATTCATGCATTTCAACCTGGACAACAATGGCACTACCATTGACGGTAAATCTACTACATTCGATTCTACCTACACATTCACTGTGCAAGCAGAAGCGATCGATGCAACTACTAAAAATATATTGGTAACTGGTGATAAAAGTTTTACCATCACACTAAACAACCTCTACGAAGAACCCTACGAAAATTTATATATCAAGGCATTCCCAACACTTGACCAACGTCGTGTATTCCGAGATATTATCAATGACCCTAGCATGTTCCCTGATAATATTATCTATCGATTAGAAGATAATAACTTTGGAAAATCTAGTGAATTAAAATTTTTAGCCATGAGTGGCCTTGCTCCAAATCAATTGTCTACCTATGCCAATGCTATTGCTAGAAATCACAATAATAAAAAACTTACATTCTCCGAAGTAAAGACTGCCATTGCCACAGATCCAAATAATAATTACGCTGTAAAATATGAGGTGGTTTATCTTGAAATATTAGATCCATTTAATATCGACAACCTTGATGTTAAGATTGAAAATAATTTACTAACATCAAATCTCAGTAAGATTACCAATCCTTATATTGACTCAAAGGGAAATGCTTACTCAATGTTGTACCCAAACACATTTGACAATATGCAGACGCGAGTAGAAACGGTTGGGTACAGCGCACAAGGTGTTATCCCAGACTGGATGACCAGTGTACAAGAAGATAAAACTGTACTGGGATTTAACCGTGCCATTGTACTGGCCTATACCAAACCAGGACAGAGTAAGACCATTGCATATCGTATCAATAATCGAGGAATAAACTTTGATTTTATTAATTTTATTGTTGATCGATATCAACTAGATAATTCATTGAGTACCTACTATAATATTGCCAATAAATCTTTTGTCAACGGCAGGTCTACTACATTTGATGTGATTTCGTTGATTCAGTCTGAATCATATGATGTTGTTAATTATGCCGCTTCAATAGCATTTAGTGAGATCAACAGTAAACCGTACGAGTATATATTAAACAATGGCGGCATCGACGGAGTTACTGCATTTGAAAGTGGCGATCGATTAATATTTGGCAAGCAAGAACAATTGACCAACGATGCATATGTAGATGGGTGGATTGACTATGGTATTTTAAATGATTACGAATCTACGTACGATGGCAATTTATACGATCAGTCATATGTTGTTCCGGGATATTTAGAAAAAGAATCAGATCGAATTACCCCTTCGATCACAATGGCATCATCTTCAGGATCAATATATCTCTATATACCACATGTTACCACGCAAACTTATATTGATAAGATGATAACATCGTCTGGTGGGTTTATCCCAATTAATACAGTGGTGCTAGATGCACAGGTGACCACATTACCAGATTTTAGTATTGCATGGAAACTTACATTAAACAACCCTATAATAGGCAATGCAAGCGTTGGTGATGTTGTCACCATCATGCCGTATGTAATTGTATCAAACAAAACCGATGATACCATTACAGTTTCAGGACTGCCTGCAAACGCATCAGACCGAGTTAAATTGATCGGAAGAACATTGTCTGGCAACGGCATCCCGGACAACACACTGATTACCAATTTGATCGGTAATGTGTTATATGTTTACAACAATGCCGGCACAGCAGTAACACCAAATGTTGGAGATTTAATCGGATACCGTGTAATGAACCAACGTTCAGGAATTTGGGAAGTTAACATTGACGACAATAATTTTGTAACCTTATTATTTGTTAAAGAAGTAGCACAAGGTAGTGTAATTAAAGTTTTAGGTGGAAGTAGTTTTGGTGCGGCCTTCTTGCGTTATAGCACATCAATTGCTCAAGGCAACACAGTTCCTGCATTTAATACAGTTTCACGTAATATGTTCTACAATAGTTCGGGTGGCGGTAACGGCACAACCTTTGACAAAGGCGGAACCAAGATGATTGAGCGACGAGATCTACCGGGAACACAACCTAATCCGGTCCAAGATTGGGAATCAGGGGTTTATTACCCAGTTGGTTCCATAGTTAAGGCAAATAGTCAAACTTGGATAGCAGTTGTTAACGTGATGCCAACGGTTAATTTTACCGAAAAAGTAACAAATGACACAAATGGTCGCCCTGGCACAGCCACAGTTTACTGGAAAATATATGATAACATACCAGTGTCAGGAGATAAATATTTGAAATTCCCACAGATCGGAGTATTTAATTAATGGCTTCTAATATTAACCCAAACAACATCAACGGCAACTACCCTGTTGCGGGTCAGGACAATGACTCTCAAGGTTTCCGTGATAACTTTACCAACATTTCTAACAATTTTAGTTTTGCTGCCACCGAAATTACAGGATTACAAAATTCAGTTACCAACCTACAAAGCACAGTTGCCACAAACGGTAATGTAACAGCATACTATGCCAATGTTACAGCAGGCTTACAAGTATACGGAACAACAACATTTAATGATAGCACATATCATAACGGTAATATATACCTAGCCGAAGGCTCATTGGGTACTCCCAATAACATTTCCCCAACAGTTAACCTGGGATATGACCTAGGTACCAGTACACTACAGTTTGGCAATGTGTTTGCCAACACACATGTGGCCAATACTATTTCAACAACATCCAGTTTTGCCAATTATAGGTTAGAACTCACAAACATCATTGCTTCGGCAGCTGTGGCAAGTCAAAGCATCAGTTTGATGTCAGGTAGTCGTGTGTACTTTACAGCCAATGCCAATGCCAACGTGACCTTAAACTTTGTTGGTAGCACCAGTGCAACACTGGCCAACATCATGCCAGTTGGACAGACTGCACGTATCGAAGTCATGATGACACAAGGTGCAACAGCATACTTGCCAACTGCACACCAAATCGACGGTGTTGCTCAAACTGTAAAATGGATAAACGGTACAGCACCGACTACTGGTAATATCAACAGTGTCAATGTGTACAATTACACCATTACCAAATTGACCGCAACACCCACCTACTCAATTCTGGCATCGCAGTCTAAATACGCATAATTTGGTATATTAATATTTGACTCCTACTGCATATTGTTGTATACTGTATGCATCTAGGGGTCAACTTTTTTGTCACCTTAGGCGTTATATGTGTACAGTCTTTAAGGAGATAGTTATGAAAAGATTTCTAGGTTTATTTTTGGTATTGGCCAGTGTGACCACCCTGGCTCAACCACATCAACCATATCACCACCATCACGGGTATTGGCAACGTGGAGGTGGCAGCGGTTGGATGTGGGTGGCTCCCACCATAGTCGGCGGAGTAATTGGATATGAGCTTGCACGTAACCAACCTATTGTGGTCAATCCGCCGCAGACCGTTATTGTAAATGGACAACCTATTGTGGTCAATCCACAACCCACAATTGTACAACAGCCACAATGTAGTCCTTGGACTGAAGTATTGAACCCAGATGGTACCGTGACACGCACTAGGACTTGTACACAATGAAACTACGCAAATTAAGAAAAAAGATGTACAAGGCTATCTTTGCCCACGATACTACCAAAGAGAAAAAAATCTGGGTTAAGATTCTTAAGAAATCTATCAAACACAAACACACCGAAGATATAAGATAAAATGCACCCGCTGGCACCAGACTTATCGCAGTTGAGCGAAGACGAACTTCACAAAAAATTCAATGACCTTCAGGGACGATTTAATCAAGCATATAGGTTTGGTCCTGCCAGTGTTATTCCACAATTACAGATGTTGATGGCCGACTATCAAGAAGAAATTGCCAGACGCCAGGCCAAAATGATGCAAAACATGGAAGAACGTGCCAATCGAGATGGTAAAGGTTTTAAAAATATCATTGACATTTCATGAACTATGATCAATACGGGCAGGCGTGGTCCACGCCCGAAGAGCTGTTTGCCATGCTGTATCAAAATCCAGAATTACAGTTGGATAGGTTTTTGGTTAAGTTTGGTGGCGAAACAAGTTCCGATGATGCGAAACAGTACAATGTCAGTGTAGATACCTTATGGGCCGACTTTCCAAAGTTAAAGTACACAAGAGAGATCAATGTACCGGTTGATGAGTTTCATGCTCAACAACAAAACAATTGGCACATGCCCAATGAATACCGTGATTTAGACATAGCCAAATGGCTACTTGCACAATGCAAGACTGAGCATGAGTTGCAACGTGTCGGACAAGAGTTATTGTTGTTTCAGGAACGTGGATTATTTGATTTATTGCGTTATCTAAAGTATATGGTAGACACCTTTAGAAAAAACAATATAACATGGGGATTGGGTCGTGGATCCAGCGTGGCCAGTTATGCACTTTACTTAATTGGTGTACATAAAATTGACTCGCTGTACTATGACTTAAATATTGATGAGTTTTTAAAATAATGGAGATTTAAACATGGCAAGAATTTACACAACCGCACAAGGAAAAACGGTCGACATCGAACGTTTACGCACCGCCAACGAAGAAGTTATTGCAGTGGGCAACATGAAAGTGAATGCTCGCGGTGACAAATTGGGTGGTGGTGGCCTGGTGGCCGAAACTAGAAATCAAATACAAGATAATTATAACCGACTGGCTACACCGCTGGCAGTTGAGATCGAGCCCGAAGTGGCATCGGCACCTAGCATTGCATCAGGTGTGAACGTGCAACAAGGTGCCCCGTATGATCCAATGGAAATAGCGGCAATACCAACTCCGGTTGAGGTTCCGGTTCCTGTAGAAGAATTGGCGCCTAATCCAGTTCCCGAGTTACGTAGCCAATTGGCGAAATCATTGGCGGGCCCAAGAACAGTCAAACAAGAGCTGATGAAAGATCCACGTCGTCCAGTAGGTCCAGCGAGAATCTAATATGCCAGTAGAAGAACAGTTATTTCAAGCCAGCAATAAATTTAAACAAACAAACCAAGTCAACGGAATCCGTGCCTTGCATGATCATGTGATTGTGCGTGACATGAACTTTAGCGGTCGACAACTCAGCAGTGGTATCTACCTATTAAATGACGACGGCAAGACTGAAGGCATCCGCCCACGTTGGGCTCGGGTATATGCGGTTGGCCCGGACCAACAGGATATTCAAGTTGGGCAATGGGTATACATCGAACATGGTCGCTGGAGCCGCGGTCTTGAAGTTGAGATTGATGGTGAAGAATTCACCCTGCGTAAAGCCGATCCCAAATGTATTATCTTTGTGAGCGACGAAGAACCCAATGAGGACGACACCTTTAGTTCCGCAGTAATGGCCGAACGCAAAACCCGAGAGTGACATGATGATCAATTGGGACGTGAACAAGGTCATTGCCGATTGCCAACGAATGTATTACGGCGCCAACGATCATAATATGACCGGTTGGGTAAACTGGCCTTGCAAACAAGACTTATATCGTGTAAAATTTGCTGTAGACGAGATGCTGGAAAAGACCGGAACCTTTGCAGGCGAAGAGGAATGGCTTCGGGAACAAGAGCAACAAAAAATTGTAAGGATACTCAAACGTGAAATGTGATACATGTAACTATGAAATTCATGAGGGCTGTAATTTTAACCAAGGACGTTGTCCACACAGAAAACCCTTGATCGATATTCAACCACGAGACCCCAGTGCTGGCCACTTTTATGTGAGCCTTGTGAAAAGCATTATTCGTATTGGTGCCGGTGGATATTTGATTCAAGGCAACTTGCTCATGGCCGGCTTCTGTTTGATAATGGCCGAAATACTGGGCATTGTTGAGGAGTTGGTGTAATGGGCGACGGTGGAAAAGGATCTACACCAAGACCATTCAGTGTTGATCAAACAACATTTGCCAGTAACTGGGAACTGGCTTTTGGCAAGCGAGATCCAAAAGTCATAGAAGATGCACAACTTGAAGACGAAGCATTTGAATTAATCAACAAACAGAAAGAAATCAATGAAACAACTGTGGACAGAAAAGTACAGACCCGATAATGTAGACGGATATGTATTCACTGACGAATCACAAAGAAAAATCGTAGAGTCATGGATACGTGAAAAAACCATTCCACACATACTACTAAGCGGCCGTCCCGGGGTTGGTAAGACCACCCTGGCCAAATTGTTACTCAAGGCCCTGGAAATTGAAGAGTACGATATATTGTATGTCAACGGATCCAAAGAAGGTCGTAAAATTGAATGGGTGGACAAACTGATCAACTTCTGTAGCACCATGCCATTTGGTCGATTCAAGGTCGTACTGGTTGACGAAGCCGACTTTATGAATGCACAGAGTGTACAGCCAGCATTGCGTAACCTAATGGAAGACTATTCTTTCAGCGTTAGATTTATTCTAACTTGTAACTATCCCAACAAGATTTTGCCAGCACTACACAGTCGTTGTCAAGGCTTCCACATTAACAAATCCGATAAAACCGAATTCACTGCTCGTGTGGCTACTATCTTGGTCGAAGAAGGTGTTGAATTTGATTTGGAAACCATAGACAGTTATGTGTCGGCTACCTATCCAGATCTGCGTAAGTGTTTGAATCTACTGCAACCAAACTCGTCATCGGGCACACTGATGCCTCCAGGTGAAAATGATCGAGGTGTAAGTGACTGGCGTCTAGACGCTGTTGAGATGTTCAAGGCCGGTAAAATTCGTGAAGGTCGTAACATAATTTGTACACAAGGCAGTGTTGATGATCTTGACGGTGTGTTCCGTTGGATGTACGACAACTTGCAATTGTGGAGCCGAACACCTGAGGGACAGGACGAAGCCATCTTGGCCATACGCAAGGGCATGATCAGTCATGGACAGGTGGCCGATGCTGAAATTAACCTGAGCGCAACATTAGTGGAGTTAACACAAATTGAGCAATAAAAATGTATACCTGGTGGCTTTTTACAGCATTACCCCACGCCGAGGTGTCAACACCAGCAAGAAGGGCTGGATGGCGGACAAAAACAATCTACAGTACGACGAACGTCTAGAGATTACCCGGGGATTGAAAAAGAACAGCAACATAGCAAATGTTATTTTGAATCTGTCGGACAAGACCATTGCTAAAAATAACTTTAACGACAACAGTGACTTTCGCAGTTTCTTCAAGTATTACTTTGGTGGGTACCACAAATACATCAGTACTGTGATGAAGGAGCTGGATCCGGCATACTTGGAAGAATTCCTCAAAGACACGGAAGCCGAAGTGGCCTCCGCAGAAGAAAAGAAAAATGAAGAAGTTCCAGCAGAGTGATTGTGGTTATCGTGGATGGTATGTCGGACAATGGCACAATGCTGTGTTCAAGACCGACCTGTTTGAAGTCGGGCACGGATTCAATGCCAAAGGCGACATCAGTGCAAAGCATTTTCACAAGATTGCTACCGAGATAAATTTGGTCACATCTGGTAAGGTTCTTGTCAACGGTGAGTTGATTCAAACCGGAGAAGGTTTTGTGTTTGAACCTGGGGAAACTTGTGAGTGTGTTTATCTTGAGGATACCTATACCTTGGTGATAAAGACTCCCAGTGTGCCGGACGATAAATATTACGTATGAACCCAAACATGCTCCGGGCCATGAAGGCCAAGAAAAAACGCCCAGTGGACCCAAACGCACCACCGCGTCCCAATTTGATGACACACAATGTCAAGATTCGCACACTGGAACAGACCATTGCAGATCTAGAAGAGACTGCACAAAATGCTAGAATGCGTATCGACGCACTGGAACGCAAGTTACAAAACCAAACTGCCTACTTGCAGGGCTTACATGACACAGTTTCTACGCTACGCAGAAAGTAATACTTGAGTATTACAAAAATCGGCCCCATCGGCCCCATTTTTGGGGTTTTTTTGTGGCTTTTTAGCAACAACGAATTTGCCCGAAATTTGTCCAAAAATGACTTTGGTACTATAATACTTGTATTGTAGTTAAAAAGGAGTTGAGATGTTTTACATTGTTTCACGTGGTACCGGTCTTATTGTTACAGACGGCCCAAACAGAACCCGTGCATATAAAACTTTTGGTGCCGCTCGTGCAACAAGAACCCGTCTTTGCAACAAGGCAGGTTATACCGTTGATCAACTCGGCATCATCGATACCAAGCACTACAAACCCAAGATGGTGACCCGTACAAACTTAATGACAGGACAGGAGTTTGAGGAAGATGTCAACACCCCAAATTGTTGCTCGCCTGCTAGCGAAACATTCTGGTCAATGTAATTTGCCCAGAAAAGACATTTGTTGTATAATTGTTGTATTGTAGTTAAAAGGAGTTGGATATGTTGACACAAGTTGTTCAAGAAGCTTTCGAAGCCGCCCGCCAAGCCGAAGCAGACTTTCGTGCTCGTCATGGTGAACCCGGCTACTGTGGTTTTGCCTGGGTCGATGTATATGTGGATCGCACCAACTCTAAACAGGCCAAGGAATTGATTGCGGCCGGTTTAAAGAAAGATTACAAACCAAAATGCCTGAGTGTTTGGAATCCAGGTGGTTCAGGTACTCAGAGCATGGACATCAAAGAAGCCGGTGCTCATGCGTTTGCTGAAGTTTTGCGTAAGGCAGGCTTGCGGGCCTATGCCGGATCAAGGGCAGACTAACTTGCTCAAAAAAGGCATTTGTTGTACAATACTTGTATAGAAATTAACAGGAGCTCGAAAATGGAACAACTTTCAAATATTCAGCAAATTAATAGAAGTATCATGTTTGGCACATGGACCGACGTGGAACTTCGTAGCATGATTGACGCGGTACAGTTTGCCCGTGCCAGCCTACGCAAGCAGGTCAAGCGTCAATTGGATGTGGGTGTGCAAGTTCGTTGGACCAGTCCCAAGAACGGAAGTGCTACTGGTGTAGTCAAAAAGGTTGCCATTAAGTATGTTACAGTTCGCAACAATCGAGATGGTTTACTTTGGAAGATCCCTGCCAATATGCTAGAGGTCATCGAAGGTCAAATGGAGGCAGTATAACATGTGGGCATTGACACTAACCATTCTTGTCATGGCCAACGGTCAAGTTGTGCCACAGACTTACACCATTGAACGATTTGCTAGCCAAGAGGTCTGTATGCAAATTGTTCCCATTGCAGTCGCCAATGTGCAAGAGACTGCTAGACGCTCGGGCACTGTGCCCGGCATTGTAAATTGTTCTAAAGAGGCTTGATATGAGCAGAATGAGTGAACTTTCAATTGACATCCAGACCATGTTGGCCGAAGATGTTGCTCCGTCCGAAATTGCCAAACTACTGAATATTCCACTAGACTGGATCTACACCGAAATCGAGCAACACGAGCACCTTGAAGTTTATCAAGGCAATCCCTATTACGGTGCCTAAGGACCTGGCATGAAACAGCACAACATTCTTGATGTGTTTGCGGTGGCATGTGCCATATACCGAACCAATGGTAACCAGGTTGTTAGAGATAACGATAAAAATATACCCACAAGCAAAATGCTCTTGGTTAATCATTTTACCAACACACAGTTGGTTGCTATTGCAGATGAAGATCGAGCACAGGCCGAGTTGTGCATGTCACAATTGAAATATCGTGTGTTGATGAATCAACTTACTGACCGTAAGCAGAGTGACTTTGTAACGGAAGTGTGCGATTTGTCGGCCAAAACAGCATTGAGTGCTAACAAATTTGGTGTTGCAGTTTGGGTTCCAAAAGTTGTTGCAGGTATGCATGCCGAAGAACAACAGCGACTTGACATTGCAAGGGTTGCCGCAACCAGCCAGTACCAAGGGCGAATTGGTGAAAAGATCAGTCTTGAGTTTCATCCTATTCGTGTAAAATTTGTACATGAGTACGGTTGCTTTAGACATTTTGGACATGACGGTAAAGGTAACTTGATCGGGTTCTTGAACAAAAAAGAAATTTCAGGTACAATAGCTGGCAAGGTCAAAAAACAAGAAATCAGTAAATTCAACAACAACGGCAAAGTCACTTATCTCAACTATGTAAAGGAAGCAT
>Ga0114964_10002225_pt1 | contig 13596 bp, 14 predicted proteins | sample C_131016_MF_Meta_FD_92638 | JGI IMG/M metagenome (GOLD analysis project Ga0114964, IMG submission 92638) | Freshwater microbial communities from Lake Croche, Canada to study carbon cycling - C_131016_MF_MetaG | ecosystem: Environmental > Aquatic > Freshwater > Lake | place: Lake Croche, Canada... | reverse complement strand
GTGGGCCCATGTGGAGACGTGTCATGAGATTCGACGCAAGACGGGTGCGGTTGTTGAGAGGGTTTCTTATCGCCCTTATTCTCGGCATGATGGGGGTCGACGCTGCTTACGCGGATTCAATCGATGGAACATGGTGTTCCGAACGCGATCATCACCAAATGACGATCAAAGGAACCGAGGCTTTTCTTCCGGGCGGACGGCGGGTGACGGGAGAGTATTCGCGGCACCGGTTTAGTTATCTGATACCTGTTCCCGACGCCGAGGCAGGGCGGATCACATTGCTTCGATTGATGGGGGAGCGCACGATGATGTCAGTTTCCGCTAAGCCCGATGGCACGGAGCCGTCCGAGCCAGAAAACTGGAAACGCTGCGAATTGACGAGCTAACTCAGTCTGGCGGCGTACCGTTGGCAGACAAGATTTCACCTGCCAAATAGAGCGAGCCGGTCATTAAGAGGCGCGGCGGGGTCGGCCATTGGCGTATTGCAACTTCTCGCAAGGCAGCTTCAAATCCCGATGAAATACGCGCGGTAAGGCCTGCTTTTTCAGCAAGGCTTGCCACCTCTTCGGGTGCTCGCGCAACCTTCTGGCTTGGGATGGGCACGGCGATGACCTCGCTGGCCAAACCTCTGAACGCTTCCAAAAAAGCGGCTGAATCCTTTGTGCCGAGCATACCTACAATCATCACCACAGGACGGGGCAATTTGCGGTCAAATTCTTGCATCGCTAGGGCCAACACCTTGCCACCATCCGGATTATGGCCGCCATCAAGCCAAAGCTCGCTACCCTCGGGGATCAACCTTACCAGCGCGCCGGTGGTTAGCCTTTGCAGGCGGGCGGGCCAACTAGCATTGGCGATGCCTTGCTCATAGGTCGAAACGGGCAGAGAACCGAAGCCGGCGGCACGCAAGGCTGCAATCGCCGTTCCTGCATTCGAGTATTGGTGCCGGCCGAGCAATTTTGGCAGAGGAAGATCCAGTAAGCCATCATCATCTTGGTAGATGAAGTGGCCATTTTCCTCATACGATTGAAACTGTTGTCCGGCGGCGATCAGCTTGGCCCCAACCCGAGCCGCCTGATGCTCGAGGACGGCCTCGGCTTCAGGATGCTCTTGTCGAGCAAGAACAGCAGGAATTCCGCGTTTTAAAATGCCCGCTTTCGCCTTGGCAATCAGCGTGAGTGTGTCGCCTAAATATTCCGAGTGGTCCATCGAGACGGGGGTAACAACGGTCGCAAGCGCGGTATCAATAACATTGGTAGCATCAAATTCACCGCCCAGGCCGACTTCAAGCAACAAGACGTCCGCCTGGTGCTCCGCAAACAAAACGAAAGCGGCAGCCGTCGTCATTTCAAACACGGTGATCGCTTCTCCCGCGTTGGCCTTCTCGCACCGTTGGAAAGCATCAACCAGAATATCCTCGGCCACAAGTTTGCCGCCGCCCGGTTGCCCTAAGCGGATACGCTCGTGGAACCTCACAAGGTGGGGCGACGTGTAAACGTGAACCGAAAGGCCTGCCGCTTCAAGAATGGCGCGCATAAACGCAATGGTTGAGCCTTTGCCATTGGTGCCGGCGACATGGATGATGGGGGGCAGGCGATGCTGCGGGTTGCCCAACGCGTCGAGCAGACGGTTGAGCCTTCCAAGCGATAAATCGATGAGTTTAGGATGGAGCGCTAAAAAGCGCTCCATCAGAAGATCAGATGAATTCATCGATCCGAACTTAGCGGGCAACCGTCATCATGATTTCGACGGTGTAAATGGGTGCAGCGAGTTTGGATTCAACGGTTGCACGGGCCGGCGTTGCGCCTGGTACAATCCAAGCATCCCACTCGGCGTTCATTTCGGCGAAGGTCGAAATGTCCGAAAGCCAGATATTCGTCGACAGAATTTTGGTCTTGTCGGTACCAGCCTCGGCCAGAATGGCGTCGATCTGCTGCAAGATGTCCTTGGTCTGCTCGCCAACGCTTTTGCCTTTGGCGGTATCAGCGACTTGTCCGGCGAGATAGACGGTGTTGCCGTGAACAACGGCTTTGCTCATGCGGGGACCCGCGCCAATGCGTGTGATCGTCATGGTAGATTTCCTTTTTTGCAAGATGGCGCGCCGATTCTCCGGAGCACACACCGAAAACCACCTAACTTGCATTCCCGTCATACGCAACCCGTAGGGTGTTGCAGCTGTTCTTCCAAAGGAGTAGGAAGACAACGAGCAAAACCCGACTTGGGTCAAAGGATGATGGCGATGGATCGCGAATATCTTGTTGAACGGCGTAAACTAGGCCGAAAACTCAGCTTTTGGCGGGCAGCTTCTTTTATTATCGCATGCATGACGGTGATTGGTGCCGGGATTTATGCCGCGGGCGGCCCCCAGATCGAACGCCGGCAGGCCCATATCGCAAAATTTAAAATTTCCGGAGTGATTACCGGCGACGAGGCAACGCTGAAGCTCATTCACGATATTGAACAAAGCAGTGCGAAAGCAGCCCTCGTGGTGATCGAGAGCCCGGGTGGAACGGTTACGGGGTCAGAGGCACTTTATGATGCGCTTCGTAAGCTGTCGGCGAAAAAGCCGACCGTTGCTGTCATCGACGGTATGGCGGCATCTGGCGGATATATCGCTGCGATTGGAACGGATCATTTGATCGCGCGCGAAACCTCGATCGTCGGCTCCATCGGCGTCCTGTTCCAATATCCTGATCTTGTCCGGATGTTGGATATGATCGGGATCAAGGTTGAATCGATTAAATCCGCACCTTTGAAAGCAGCACCGAGCCCGATTGAATCGGCAACGCCTGAATCGCGTGCAGCTATTATGGCGTTGGTCACTGCTAATTTTGAATGGTTCAAAGGGCTCGTTAAAGAGCGCCGCCAGATGGATAGTGCCCGGGTTGTGGCGGTTTCCGATGGCCGCGTTTTTACGGGTAAACAAGGTGTCGAGCTTGGCCTCGTGGATGAGGTGGGGTCCGAAGATCAGGCGATTACGTGGCTGGAGAAAGAGCGCGGCTTGGCCAAGGGCCTGCCCGTTGTGGATTGGCGGCGTGGCAATTTAGCCGACAGGTGGGGCTTGACGGAAAATGCCGCCCAAGTCCTTCGCCTGGCTGGATTTGAGCAGATAGGTTCGGCGCTCGATGTGCTAGGGCAAGCCTCACGAACACAGGTTCTTGACGGTCTGCTGGTCCTCTGGCACCCTTGAGCTCAGTAAATTATTAAGGTTTGTCCGCACCCGCGGCATTTTAACGATAGAAGAAGCAGAATGATTAAATCAGAACTCGTTCAAAAAATTGCGGATCAATATCCAGAACTGTATCAGCGCGATGCGGAAAATGTCGTGAACGCCATTTTGGAAGAGATTGTCGACGCCTTAGCGCGCGGTGATCGGGTTGAGATCCGCGGATTTGGCGCCTTTTCTGTGAAAAAGCGCGATGCCCGTTTGGGCCGTAACCCTCGGACCGGCGAACATGTCGCAGTGGCGGAAAAGGTAGTGCCAGTGTTCAAAGCGGGCAAGGAAATGCGGTTCCGTTTGAATATGGAAGCGGCGAACGCCTAAATTCTTCAACATAAGGGGCCGTCATGAGGACTTTTCTGTGTGCCGTCCTTCTGGTGCCGCTCGCGGTAGTTCTCCTCGGGTTCGCGTTGGTGAATCGCGAGAGCGTCGTTCTTCATTTCGATCCTTTTGGATTTTTTGAACCCCCTCTGGCCTATGACGTCCCGCTGTTTTTGCCGATTTTTATTTCGGCTGCGGTGGGTATTCTGGTTGGTGGTTTCGCGACTTGGATTTCCGAGGGGCGACATCGCCGCGCCGCTCGGCATCACCGGCGGGAAGTGGAACGCCAACGCCGTGAAAACGAGGAATTACGCCGTGAAAGGGCGTTGCCGCCTTTGCCACCTGCGACCATGATTGGCTAATCTCCCTTTTGAAAGAGCATCCCATGCAAGTGATATCCGCTGACGCCATTGATCGCGTGCTCGATCCCGTCCGATTGGCAGACGCTTTGGCCGATGCGTTTCGCGGCGAAATCATCGTACCTTTGCGCCACCATCACGATATCAAGCGGCCGGATTCCGACGCGACCTTGCTTTTGATGCCAGCCTGGACGGGCACCGGCGCGGATGAACCCTTTGTCGGCAATAAGATCGTCACCATTTATCCCGGCAACGGAGCACAACATTTGCCAGCCGTTATGGGTACTTATCTGCTGCTGGATGGCGCGACAGGTGCGCCTCTGGTTGCGATGGACGGTGCCCGTTTGACGGTGTGGCGGACGGCGGCGGCTTCGGCTTTGGCCGCACGCTATTGCGCAAGGCCCGATGCCTCCAAGCTGGTGATGGTAGGGGCGGGGGCCTTGGCACCATTTTTAATCAAAGCCCACTGCGCCACAAGCCCGATCAAAGAGGTGGCGCTCTGGAATCACCGGCCCGAACGGGCGGAAGCGGTTGCGGCCGCTCTGCGGCAAGAAGGCTACCCCGTCCGGGCTGTAACCCATCTTGAAAGTGCCATTCACGATGCGGATATTGTCTCTTCGGCGACGCTTTCGAGCGAAACTTTGATCCGAGGTGCTTGGCTGAAGCCCGGTGTTCATCTCGATTGTGTTGGCGCCTTCAAACCCTCGATGCGCGAGACGGATGATGAGGCCATTCAACGCGCGAGCCTGTTTTGCGACACGCGCGAAGGTGCGCTGCATGAAGGCGGCGATTACGCCCAACCGTTGGCAGCGGGTCTGATCCAAAAAAGCGATATCAAGGCTGATCTTTATGATTTGACACGGGGCAAGCACCGTGGGCGTGCGAGCTCGACGGAAATTACGATGTTTAAGTCGGTAGGCACGGCAATTGAGGATTTGGCCGCAGCGATTTTGGTATGGAAGCAGGTCAAAGGCGCGTCTGCTTAAGATTGGCTGGTCTGACACCTAACCGTAGACAATTCGGTCCTATCCGTGGCAGATGCTTTTCATGGCGCTAACGATTAAAATTTGCGGGTTGAAGACGCCGGAAACGCTCGATGCAGCGCTTGATGCGGGCGCGGATTGGGTTGCGTTTAATTTTTTCCCTAAGTCGCCCCGCTACGTAACGCTCGAAACGGCAAAAGAGTTGGCCCAAAGGATTGGAGGCCGCGCCAAACGAGTGGCGCTTCTTGTTGATGCCGAGGATAGCACAATCTCGGATGTTGTTGCCGCGCTTAAGCCAGACTTTTTGCAGCTTCATGGCCATGAAACGGTCGAACGTATCGCCATTATACGCGAAAAATTCGGGATCCCTGTTATCAAAGCCGTTGGGATTGCGGATAGTGGTGACCTTGTGCATCTGCGGCGCTATGAGCGGGTTGCGGACTGGTTGCTGCTTGATGCCAAACCGCCTAAAGATGCGCCCCTCCTAGGCGGCAACGGCGTGACGTTCGATTGGCATGTGCTGGCCGGACTTGACCTTGCCAAGCCCTTTATGGTCTCTGGCGGCCTTAATCCGTCAAACGTCGCAAAGGCAATCGCCGTCTCGAAGTCGGGGGGCGTCGATGTGTCATCGGGCGTTGAAAGCGCGCCCGGTGTAAAGGATACTGCGAAGATAAAAGCTTTTATATCAAACGCCCGCGCGGCGGACCGATTGGAAATTGAGAAGGACTAAACGGGTATGACGATACAGCAGACGCTCAATTCATTCCGAACGGGACCCGATGAGACCGGTCATTTTGGTCAATATGGTGGCCGATTTGTTGCTGAAACGCTTATGCCGCTTATTCTTGATTTGGAAAAAGCGTATACGGAGGCAAAAGCGGATCCTTCATTTCATGCGGAATTGGCGTCCTTCCATACCCATTATGTTGGCCGTCCCAGCCCGCTTTATTTTGCCGAGCGCCTGACCGAGCATGTAGGCGGGGCCAAGATTTACCTGAAGCGTGACGAGTTGAATCATACTGGCGCGCACAAGATCAACAATGTGCTGGGCCAAATTCTGCTCGCCCGCCGCATGGGCAAGACGCGCATTATTGCCGAAACCGGTGCGGGGCAGCATGGCGTAGCAACGGCTACGGCCTGCGCCCGCTTCGGTCTGAAATGCGTTGTTTATATGGGTGAAGTCGACGTTGAACGGCAAAAACCAAACGTGTTTCGTATGCGGATGCTGGGTGCGGAAATCATTCCCGTTGTGTCTGGGTCAAAGACGCTGAAAGACGCGATGAACGAGGCTCTGCGGGATTGGGTTTCGAATGTTGAAGATACGTTTTATTGCATCGGGACGTCGGCTGGACCGCATCCGTATCCGATGATGGTACGTGATTTCCAGTCGATCATCGGCAAGGAAGCGCGCGAACAAATGCTGGAGCGGGAAGGCCGTTTGCCGGATTCGCTCGTCGCCTGCATCGGCGGCGGTTCGAACGCGATTGGCTTGTTCCATCCGTTTTTGGATGATGCTTCGGTCGAAATTTATGGGGTTGAGGCTGCAGGCCACGGCGTTGCCTCGGGTGCCCATGCTGCATCGCTGAATGGCGGCAGGCCCGGTGTTCTGCATGGCAACCGGACCTATTTGCTGATGAATGAGGATGGCCAGATTGCGGAAGCGCATTCGATTTCGGCAGGTCTTGATTATCCGGGCATCGGGCCGGAGCATTCGTGGCTGCACGATACGGGACGGGTGACCTATCTATCGACGACCGATAGTGAAGCGCTGGAAGCATTCCAGTTGCTCTCGAAACTTGAAGGCATAATTCCGGCGCTAGAGCCAGCGCATGCGATTGCCCGCGCCGTGGAGATTGCCGCGTCGAAACCAAAAGATCATTTGATGATTATTAATCTTTGCGGCCGCGGCGATAAGGACATCTTCTCGGTGGCCGAGCATTTGGGTGGCATGGAATGACAACACGCATCGACACACGTTTTGCAGCTTTAAAGGCTGACCATCGCGCCGCCCTCGTTACCTTCGTGATGGCTGGGGATCCGGATCCGACGACGGCGCTTGAAATCATCAAAGGGCTGCCGGAAGCCGGAGCTGATCTGATCGAAATCGGTATGCCATTCACCGATCCGATGGCGGATGGGCCTGCCATTCAGGCCGCCGGGTTACGCGCGTTGGCGGCGGGCGAGACGTTGCATGGCACGATCAATCTTGTGCGGGCGTTTCGTGCGGGAGATCAAAACACGCCGATTATTTTGATGGGCTATTTCAACCCGATTTATATTTATGGTGTCGAGAAATTTTTGGCAGACGCTAAAGATGCGGGGATTGACGGATTGATTGTCGTCGATTGTCCGCCGGAAGAGGATGATGAATTGTGTAAGCCGGCCTTAGCGGCCGGGTTGAACTTCATCCGTTTAGCGACCCCCACGACCGATGAAAAGCGATTGCCGAAAGTTCTCTCGAATACATCAGGCTTTGTCTATTACGTCTCCATCGCCGGTATCACGGGTGCGGCGACGCCAGACTTCGGCAAAGTGGCAACGGCGGTTGCGCGGATCAAATCGCATACCCATCTCCCTGTTGCGGTTGGCTTTGGCGTTAAGACGGCGACGGACGCGATTGCGATTGCCAAAGGTGCGGATGGCGTCGTGGTCGGATCGGCGCTGGTTGAGGCGGTTCGTCATTCGCTCGACACCGAGGGTAAGGCAACCAGCAAAACCGTCAGCGCCGTCACTGCTTTGGTGAGCGAAATTGCCGCCGGCGTTCGTTCGGTAAAGAAATAACGCGATTAAAGGAAGCAGACGATGGAAACAATGAACTGGATCTCCAATGTCGTACGCCCGAAAATTCGCTCATTTCTAAAGCGTGACACGCCGCAAAATCTCTGGATCAAATGTCCCGAAAGCGGCCAATTGGTATTTGCCAAGGACGTTGAGGCTAACCTCAATGTCATTCCTGGTTCGGATTATCACATGCGACTTGCTGCCGTGCCGCGTCTGAAATCCATGTTTGATGAAGGTGTATATGAGGACATTGCCCTTCCCGAGGTACCGCTTGATCCGCTGAAATTCCGCGACGAAAAACGTTACCTCGATCGGTTGCGCGATGCCAAAACCAAGACCCAGCTTGTGGACGCCGTAAAAATTGCGTTTGGCCAAGTCGAAGGCGTTAAGCTGACCGTCGGCGTTCAGGATTTCGATTTCATGGGTGGTTCGCTCGGCATGGCGGCGGGCGAAGCCATTATTAAGGGGATGGAGACGGCGGTCGCGAAAAAGACGCCATTTGTGCTGTTTGCCTCGTCCGGTGGCGCGCGCATGCAAGAAGGCATGTTCTCGCTGATGCAAATGCCGCGTACCACCGTTGCTGTGCGCCGTCTACGCGATGCGAAGTTGCCTTATATTGTCGTGCTTACAAATCCAACCACTGGCGGCGTGACCGCTTCCTACGCGATGCTAGGCGATATCCATATCGCCGAACCCGGCGCCTTGATCGGCTTTGCAGGACCGCGGGTGATCGAACAGACGATCCGCGAAAAGCTTCCCGAAGGCTTCCAACGGTCCGAATTCCTTAAAACGCATGGCATGGTCGATATGGTCGTGCATCGCCGCGACATGAAGGCCACCATCGCGCGGCTCTGCCGGATTTTGGCGCACCAACCGTCACGGGCTGCGTAAGATCTCATTTGGATGTTTTGTGGTGAGATCCTTTCAGCTTAACGGCCGCTTAAGGGCGGTTTGCTATGGCTTCATTTGTAGGCATGTGAGCCAAGGAACCGCGGGCGATGAGTGACAGGCGTGATCGGCGAGAGCCGCATCTGGATGACGGTATACCGTCCCGCCGACGCTTGGTCGACGACGAGCATGTGCAGGCTAGCCCGAGACGCGGCCGAAAGCTTGACCCCGAAACTGAACACGGTTTCGATGATGAACCAGCGGAAAAGCCGAAAAGAAGCCGGAAGCGTTCGGACAAATCCGAGCCTACAAAACCACGACGCTCGCTTATCGGGCGGATCTTGTATTGGGGCGTGGTGTTTAGCCTATGGGGCTTGATTGCGCTTGGCGCGCTGGTTGCATTTTATGCCCAGAAGCTGCCGCCGATTGACCAATTGGCAGTGCCAAAGCGTCCGCCGAATATAGCAATTTTAGGTTCGGATGGAACTTTGCTGGCCAATCGGGGAGAAACGGGCGGTCGCGAGGTGACGCTGAACGAGGTACCTAAATATCTGCCACAGGCGTTTATCGCGATCGAGGATCACCGGTTTTACAGCCATTTCGGTATTGACCCGGTCGGCATCGCACGCGCTTTATTGCGCAACGTGCTCCATTCGGGCGGGGGCGTGCAGGGCGGCTCAACGCTGACGCAGCAACTCGCAAAGAACTTGTTTCTAACGCAGGAAAGAACCGCTTCCCGCAAAATTCAGGAGGCCATTTTAGCGCTTTGGCTGGAACGGAAATTCACCAAAGACCAGATTTTAGAGATGTATCTGAACCGCGTCTATTTTGGTTCGGGTGCGTACGGCGTTGAGGGAGCGGCGCGAAAATATTTTGCCAAATCCGCACGGGAGGTGACGGTTGCCGAGGCCGCCACACTCGGTGGCTTGGTTCAATCGCCCTCGCGTTTGGCGCCCAATCGAAACCCGGATGCGGCGCGGGCGCGGGCATCTTTGGTTTTGGCGGCTATGCAGCGCGAAAATTTTATCACTCAGCCACAAATGGTCGAGGCGATGGCGCATCCGGCGGATGCTACTAGGACAAAGGGAGCGGGCTCGGTTCTGTATGCAGCCGATCATATCATCGACGTGCTCGACGATCTGATTGGCACCATTGACGGTGATCTGATCGTAACGACGACGATCAACCCTGCCATGCAAGCATTTGCCGAGAAAGCGTTGACTGATGAGTTGCAGGCGAAAGGCGCTAAATTCGGCGTGACCCAAGGTGCGCTTGTTTCGCTTGACCCGGATGGCGCGATCCGCGCGATGGTGGGTGGACGATCCTATAGTGATAGCCAGTTTGATCGGGTTACGAGCGCCAAGCGGCAACCTGGCTCTGCGTTCAAGCCGTTTGTTTATCTCGCAGCATTAGAGAAAGGCTTGACACCCGACACGTTGCGGGAAGATGCGCCCATCAATATCAAGGGCTGGCAGCCTGAAAATTATGCCAAAGATTATCGCGGGCAAGTAACGCTGACGGAGGGGCTTTCACAATCGCTCAACACCGTGGCGGTTCGGCTTGGCTTAGAGGTGGGTCCAAAAACGGTTGCTTCTGTCGCGCAACGGTTAGGCATCCGGTCCAAGCTCGATATCAACGCGTCTATCGCGCTTGGTACGTCAGTGGTGACACCGTTAGAATTGACGGCCGCGTATACGAGTTTCGCCAATGGCGGTCTGCAAATAAGTCCCTATGTGATTACCGAGGTCATCTCGCGCGATGGCGATTTGATGTATACGCGTGCCGATAGCCAAGGGCGGCAGGTTATTGATCCCTCCTATGTCGCCGAACTCAATGTGATGATGCGGGAGACCCTGAAAAGCGGCACCGCGAAAAAAGCAGATTTGCCCGGTTGGGACGCGGCGGGTAAAACGGGCACAAGCCAAGATTTCCGCGATGCGTGGTTTATCGGCTACACTAGCGCATTGACGACCGGTATCTGGTTGGGGAATGACGATAACTCGCCAACGAAGCATGTAGCCGGCGGCAGTCTGCCCGTTGAAATCTGGTCTCGTTATATGAAGCAGGCGCTCAGCAAGACCCAACCCACACCATTGCCTGCGAGCGAGGTTCCGCCCGCCGATCTGTTTGCCGGATGGAACCTGCCTTGGATTTCGGGAAAGCCAGCCGATACCGCCTCTTCGAAAGCCTCAGCCGATGGGCAAGCCTTGCGACCACCTGGCCTGGTGCCAACGCCCAATTAAGCCGTTCGGTTTTATTGATAGCGATGGAGAGATGGGCCGTGGCGCTTGAGCCAAGCTTCTGCTTTGTCGTAATCCGGAAAGAGTTCGCCGACCACCCGCCAATAGCGCGTCGAATGGTTAAGCTCTTTCAAATGAGCAACTTCATGGGCTGCCAGATAGTCTAAGACGAAGGGCGGAGCCAAAATCAAACGCCAAGAAAAATTAAGCCTACCCGAACTCGAGCAAGACCCCCACCGGCTGGTGGTATCTTTTAGAGCGATACGACGGGCTGGAATACCCAGGGCCGTCGTAAAACGCTCAACCGCTCGATCGAGGTCGATACTGGCCTGTTTCCTAAGAAAATCTTTGATCCGACGCAGCGCATAATCACTCCGCCCGGCCACGACAATCAGTGGCTCGCCATCCTCTGGCACTTCAACCCAGACGGTGCCGCGTGCATGGGCACGGTGCTCGATGCGGTGAGGTATCCCGCGCAACGGAATGGTGGCACCGGGTTCGCAGGCAATAACGGGATCAAATTTTTTCAGCCGTTCCGCAATCCACCCGCCATGCCGAACAGCAAAATCAGTTGCCTGAGCCAAGCTTCCCTTCAATGGCATGGTGAGCGTAATGTCGCGCCGGGCTGAACTTGCCCGCAGTGTATACCGCCGCGCGGTTGGGCTTCGTCTCAACGTAACCCGGAAAACGGTTTCGCCGTAAGGAACCTCAATATAGGCCGGAAGCGGTAGTGTGCTGCGGGATGAAAAGAAAGGAATCATCATGCAATCGTGACGCGTTCCAGCCTTTTTGTCATCCCGCAGTCGGTGGATTTAAACGCCAACAACCTTGAGGCTGGCCTTGGCCTTCTTCACCGGCTTTTCACTGTCGGCCATAAAGGCCGCAATCCGCGGTGCAATATCGTGACGGAAGCGGGAGCCGTTGAACACGCCGTAATGCCCAACCTTAGGCTGAACCCAATGCGCACGGCGTTCATCCGGTATATTGACGCATAACCCGTGAGCGGCCTGGGTTTGACCAACGCCGGAAATGTCGTCGCGCTCGCCCTCGACCGTCATCAGCGCGCAGCGGCGAATGGCTTTCAGATCAACAGGCTTTTCGCGGTGCATCATCTCGCCCTTGGGCAATGAATGCTTCACGAACACGGTATCGACGGTCTGAAGGTAAAATTCAGCCGTCAAATCCATCACCGCCATATATTCATCGTAAAAGTCGATGTGCTTGTCAGCGGAATCGCCGTCGCCATGAACGAGATGGTTGAACATCTCCCCATGCGCTTCGATGTGGCGATCAATGTTCATCGCCATGAAGCCGGAGAGTTGCAAGAAGCCCGGATAGACATCGCGCATAAAACCGGCATTCGGCAACGGTACTTTGACAATGCAGTTTTGTTTGAACCACTCAATACCGCGGTCTTGGGCGAGAAGATTAACTTTGGTCGGGCTTTTCCGCGTGTCGATCGGTCCGCCCATCAGGGTCATGGAATAAGGCGTGGCCGGATCGTTTTCAGCTTCCATCCGCGCAATCGCGGCGATAACGGGGACGGCAGGTTGGCAAACGGCCATCAAATGAATGTCGGGGCCGAGTAATTGCGCCATCTCGATCACATAGTCGATGTAATCATCGAGGTCGAAATGCCCCGCCCCCAACGGCACGGTACGCGCATCCGTCCAATCCGTGATATAAACATCATGGGTTGGCAGGAAGGTCTCAACCGTACCCCGCAACAGGGTTGCATAATGGCCCGACATGGGAGCAACGATCAGCACTTTTGGCTGTTCAACGGCATTTTTTACAAACTGCTTTCGAAAATGCAGAATGCTGCAAAACGGCTTCGTCCAAATTCGTTCTTCAACGATCGGAACAGACAATCCACCCACATGAGCGTGCTTCAGACCGAAAACCGGCTTGCCGTACCGACGCGTGGCGCGCTCGAACATTTCGCAACCGGCTGAAATGCCACGCCCCAATGACGTGCTCGACAGCGGATTGACGGGATTATCGTAAAAAAGCTTGGTGGATGCTGCCAGGGCGCGCGCCGGACCCATCATCGCATGGGTCGCTTCGTACCACATATAAAAAGGCAATTTCATGTTCGAAACTCCGCAACTTGGCCACGCAGGCAACAATATATTGCATTGCACCATGAAAACCATAGTCCCTTTTGTCTAGGAGATGCAAATATTCGTACGGAAATCGAAAAAATATCGATAATTCTTAGTGATATTTATCCTAATTTATTGATTTAAAATAGTTTTATTTTTCAATAGGTAGGCTTTAACAGCTCGCGCGGAACGTTTTTTTCCAGGTGATGAACCAATTCCGACAGCGGGGCGTAAGAAAATATATTCATTTTGATTCCAGGGATCGGCACCATGAACGATGTTTCGACCACAAGCAGGCTTGCTGATCGAACGCTTTTGATCGTTGACAGCGAAAAATCGTTTGTTTCGCGCTTCATGCATGAAATGCAGTTGCGGGGGTATCGTGTTGAAGCCGCCGATACGGCGCAAGCTGGGCTAGCCGCCATAGAGAAGGCGCCTCCCGCCTTTGCCGTCGTTGACCTCCGGCTTGGGGATGGCAACGGTCTCGACTTGATCGCGGCCTTGGTCAAAAAACGTCCGGACGCACGTGGCGTGGTTGTTACCGGTTACGCAAATATCGCGACAGCTGTCGCCGCTTTGAAGTTGGGCGCAGCCGATTATCTGGCCAAGCCGGCCGAATTCGACGAAATTGATCGGGCACTCCAGCCGCATTTGCCGGTTATTTTGCCGCCGCCTGAAAATCCGATGTCGCCAGACCGG
>Ga0114964_10002223_pt1 | contig 13604 bp, 18 predicted proteins | sample C_131016_MF_Meta_FD_92638 | JGI IMG/M metagenome (GOLD analysis project Ga0114964, IMG submission 92638) | Freshwater microbial communities from Lake Croche, Canada to study carbon cycling - C_131016_MF_MetaG | ecosystem: Environmental > Aquatic > Freshwater > Lake | place: Lake Croche, Canada... | reverse complement strand
AGTTCCTATGCCAACCGAAGGCGGTCCATATTTATGGAATGAAACAAATCAATCTTGGGGTACTGTTCCATGACAACATTTGATTGGAAAGTGTTGCAAACCACTTCCCTGGGTGACAACCTGGTTAGTGTTAACTACCTGGTAACTGCTGCCGATGGCGACAACCAGGTGCAAAGCCAAGGCCATGCAGATGTGGATGGAAAGATTTCCGTGCCTTATGCTGAAATTAGGGAAAAACACATATTTGATTGTCTAAAAGAAATATATTTGCAAGACGATCCAAAGTCCTTAAAATCAATATTACAAGAACAATTAGACTCACTAAAAAGCGCAGCACACAACGATTTGCCCTGGAAAGACCAGATTTTTAGCGTCAATCTTTAAAAAAAGCCATGACTACACCCTACGACATAATTACCCGATCGTTAAAAGACATTGGCGCATTGGAAGCGGGGGAAAGTCCATCGGCGGACGCTGCTCAAGATGCATTCGATATGCTGAACGACTTGTGCGCCCAATGGTCAAACGAAAACATGATGGTCTTCTATAAGACTGAAATAATTTTTCAAACCGTACAAAACACCGTGCAATACACCCTTGGACCAAGCGGATCGGTCGGGGCTACATTCACGGGATCAATCTCAGGCACAACCCTAACAGTTCCAGTCGATGGGGTAACAGCTGGCGCGATCACTATGGGCATGACGCTAAGCGGATCAGGCGTGACCGCGGGAACGACCATTGTGGGCTTTAATACGGGCGCTGGTGGCAACGTAAACGAAGGCGGCACATATACCGTCAGCAAGTCGCAAACCGTGTCCAGCACCACCATTACGGCCTATTACGAACGTCCATTGACAATCGAATCGGCCTTTGTTCGCGTGGCAACGCAGCAAGGCGGCTCGAACGTGGCTGGTGGCTACCTGGATTACCCCGTAGCAATTCTTAGCCTGGAAGAGTACGAATCATTAGGTATCAAGCAGCTAAATGGACCGTGGGCCAAGATGGTTTACTACCAACCTAGCGAAACCCTGGGAACGCTGTACGTTTTCCCAAATCCTTCTAGCGGTGAGCTGCACTTGTTTACCAGCACGATTTTCCGCAGTTTCCAAAACTATTACGAAACCATCACCTTGCCCCAGGGCTACAACATGGCTATGCGATGGTGTTTGGCGGAACGTTTAATGCCGATGTATGGCAAAGCTAGCGCCACGCAAATAACAATGATTAATGCATTTGCTTCCCAATCTAAGGCCACAATCAAACGCACAAACATGAGGCCGCCACAAGTGGCCCGTTATCCTGACGCATTAATGGTGGGCAAAGCTAAAGATGCTGGCTTCATCATGGACGGGGGATTTAGATAATGCCTGATTTTGGCTTTGTCGGGTCTTCTTACGAAGCGCCATCGATCTACCAAGATGCCCAGGAATGTATCAATTTTTTTCCAGAAGTTGATCCAACCAAACCCCAGGGCGATCGTGGCGTAGTAGCTTTGTATCCAACGCCTGGTTTGTCTTCTCTGGTCCTATTTCAAAACCAGCAAGAAGTCCGCGGCATGGTCACTTTATCGGGTGGCAGCGTTATGTTGGCGGTTTGCGGGCCTTACGTCTATGCCCTAACGTCTAATTTTATTGCAACGATGGTTGGGCAATTAAATACATCCACAGGGCGCGTAGGTATCACGGACAACGGCATTAACGCATATATTGTGGACGGTACTAACCGATATACCTGGTTTATCTCTAGCCCGTCTTCCGCGGTGTTTACGGGGTCTATATCGGGTACAACCCTATCGGTCACGGGGATTACTAACGGCACAATCGCAGCGGGGCAATCCCTTTTCGGGGTGGGCATTACTTCCGAAACCGTCATTACAGCCCTGGGATCAGGTTCTGGTGGACTTGGAACTTACACAATTAACTTATCCCAAACCGTTGCCAGCGAACAAATGAACAGCACCGCGGTGGCTGCCAAAGTTATAGGGGCAATTTCTGGCACAACCTTAACGGTTGCAACGGTCACAAGCGGAACGCTGTATGTCGGTCAGACAATCCAGGGAACTGGTGTCACGGCCTTAACCATCATTACAGCTTTTGGAACTGGATCGGGTGCTGGTGGGACTTATACGGTTAGCACAAGCCAAACTGTAGCAGCGTCTACAACTTTGTATGGTTTAAATTTTTCGCAGCTGCCAACTTCGGACGGGGCATTTTCGGGCGGCACAAACGTTGACATTGTGGACAACTATTTTGTTTACAACCGACCAGATACCCAGCAATTTGGGTGTTCAAACGTTCTATCCCCTATTTCTGGCAGCACTAATTTTTCGAGTAAAGATGGCGCACCCGATGATTTAATGACGCTAATCGTGGATCACCGCGAAATTTACTTGTTGGGCGAAACATCTAGCGAAGTATGGGTGGACCAAGGAACAAGCCCATTTCCGTTTACCAGGATTCCAGGCACATCAACCCAGCACGGTATTGCTGCAGCGTTTAGCGTGGCCCGCTTGGGTAATTCATTTGCTTATTTAGCAAAAAATAACCGTGGAACTGCCCAGATCGTTCAAATGAACGGGTACATCCCGCAAAGGATTTCAACCCACGCGGTCGAAAACAGCTTAAACGGGCAAACCATAAACGATGCTGTAGCTTGGACTTACCAGCTCGAAGGCCACGAAGTTTATGTAATTAGCTTCCCAACCCTTCAGCTAACCTGGTGCTATGATATTGCTACCCAAATGTGGCACAAGTGGCTATACACCAACAACCTGGGCCAATATGAGCGCTGCCGCGGAAATTGTGCAGCGGTATTCCAGGGTTATAACCTGGTGGGGGATTACGCTAATGGCAAGATTTACCACTTAGATCGAACCATTTATACGGATGACGGACAAAACGTCAAACGGTTACGCCGTGCGCCGCACTTGACCGTGGATTTACAACGTCAATATTTTGAAGAGCTGCAGCTGCAGTTCCAGCCTGGTGTTGGATTAAGCACAGGCCAGGGTGACGATCCCCAGGCTATGCTTCGCTGGTCAAGCGATGGCGGTTCTACCTGGTCCAGCGAACATTGGACAACCATAGGAAAAATCGGTAAATACACTAACCGCGCAATTTGGCGGCGGCTGGGAACTGCCAGGGATCGAATCTTTGAAGTGACGGTGTCCGATCCCGTAAAAGCGGTGATTGTTTCTGCCAATCTAAAAATGACAGCTGGGGAAAATTGATGGCACTTTTACCCAATCCACAAACGCAGCCTTATCCGCAAACCGAATTCCTGGACGGACAAACCAAACGCCCAACCCGCGCCTGGCAGCAGTTCTTTATTAACTTATTGAACTTCAGCAGCGCAACCACGGCAACCGCTGGATCAGCTACGCTGCCAGCTAATCCCGTTGGCTTTATCAATGTGACCGTAAATGGGGTGGCCTACAAAGTGCCTTATTACAACCAATGAACTTGGAACTGCTTACAAAACACGTTCCAACCCGCGAAGAAATTCTGCGGCTGCAAGATGAAATGGCTAAAATGCCACAAGCGGAATTGAAAACCGAACACTACTTTTCGCAAGGGATGTATTGTCGGAAAGTATTTAGAAAAGCTGGAACAATCATTGTTGGCAAGGTCCATAAAAAGGATCACTTTTTCATGTGCGCCCAGGGGCAAATCATTGCCTGGTCAGAAAAAGGCATGGTCACTTTGAATGCTGGCGATGTGTTGTGCAGCAAGTCGGGAACAAAACGGGTGACTATGGCTGTCACGGACGCGATCGGTATCACGGTACACAAGACGAACAAAACGGATTTGGACAAGATCGAAAAAGAATTAATAGAACCAGATGAATTGGCTTTGTACGATTCTTCTAATAACATCAAGGTTAAAGCCTTGGAGGGTAAATAAATGACTTGGGTAACTGTTGCGGTTGTTGGTGGCGGCGCTACGCTGGCATCTGGATATATGCAAGGCCAAGCGGCTAAAGATGCAGCTAGCACGGTTGCTGGCGGGACTAGATATGCTGCCGACATTAACAAGCAAATGTTTGACATTACGAACGAAAACCTTCGTCCGTACCGTGAAGCTGGCACAACGACATTAAAAGACCTTTTGGCAAGAACCCCAGAGCTGACTAAGGCATATACGGCAGAAGACTTTAATCAGGGTATCGATCCAGGTTATCAATTTCGCCTGGCACAAGGCCAAAAAGCTTACGAAAACCAAGCTAACCGCGCTGGCGGCCTGGTAAGCGGAAACGCCATGCAAGGGATGCAAGACTACACCCAAGGCCAAGCTTCCCAAGAATTTGCTAATGCTTTTGGTCGAAATGCGACAACGCAAACAAACATCTTTAATAGGTTAAAAAGCATTGCCGACATGGGTTTGGGGGCTGCTGGAACAACTGCTAACGCTGCTACAAGCGCGGGCGAATCTATGGGTTCGGCTGCTATTGCTGGATCACAAGCCCAGGGCGCTGGTCAAATAGGCCAAGCAAAAGCTTATGGCAATACCCTAACAGGCATGGCAAATTACGCCACGCTGCCATACTATATGCAGCCAGGACAAACTGGCGGCGCACCAGCTGCAGCAACTGATTACACATCTGGCGCAAATTATGCCCCGCCAACTGCGCTTAAATTTAATGCAAATTAAGGATTAGGCATGGCAACATACCAATACACCCCTATGCCCGCGGTTGAAGGACCGCAAACCATGTCTATTGGGGACATGATTAACACCGCCCGCGCTGGTCAAGCTTACCAACAATCACAGCAAATGAACCCGCTGGCGGTTCAGCAGCAGCAGCAAATAGTCTCTGAAGGTGGAATTAAATTAGGCCAATTGCAGCAAGCAGATAGAGAACGTAAAAATTTGCAAGAATTTTTTGCTAACCCCGACAACTTCCAAACTAACGGAAGAATTGATATTGACAAAATTAATAAAACAGTTCCAACGATAGCGCCGTATACGGGCCAAGATGTAATTTCTAAATACACAACTTTAGGCAAAGCTCAAACTGAAGCTATTAGTGCAAAACAAAACTTAACATTAGGCGCACGGGAAAAAATTGCCCAAAGATTTAATATTCTTGCTCGCGTTGGGATTGACAAGGTTGAACCTTATATCCAAGAAATGGATATGATGAAAAAGGAAAATCCAGACGATCCAGATACGCATCGGCTGCTTGATGCCTACAAAACAATTTGGCAAACCGAAATGAAATCAGGGCCAGATTTGCCTGGTAAAGTTATTGCTGGCGCACAAACATTGCTAACCCCAGCGCAGCAGCAGACAACATTTGCACCAACCATCACTACGCAAGACGGAAGAACCGTTATCACAACGCCTAGCGTTGGAGCAAAACAGCCAACCGCAGAAGTCGGCACAGCTGGCGGTTTGCAATTAGGCAGTCCAAAAGAATTACCAAAAGCTGGAAGTGAAGTAGCTCCAGGAATGCGAATTCCTTATCCAGTTCGTTCTGCTGCACAACCTTACATCCCAGAACCAGCAGAAGCAGCAGATATAACAGCTGGCACAACTTACCGTAACAATTTGGTTAATCGTCAAACCGCATTGTCAACCAGCCGCAGAAATGTGGAAGAAACAATTGGACAAGCGCAAAAGATCGCTAATGATTTGTTAGCTCCCAAAGGTGGATTAGCGGGAAATATTGAACAAAAAATTAGAAATGCGGTTGCTAGTGATGAATATAAGATGCTGGCTAAAGATTTGGCTAATCTTCAAATTTCCAATTTGGCAGCATTAGGCCAAGGCGGAAATACGGTTGCTGGTATGGACTTAACAAAAGTCGCTAGTGGCGATGTAACAGTTCCGCCAGATGTGTTGATTAAGATTGCCAGAAGAGCGCAATCAGATATGACAAATCTTGATATGCAAGCGCAAGGGGCGCAGCAATTCCAGCAGCGGTTTGGCGATAACAACATGAAAGCCTATCAACAGGCCTGGAATGCCAACGCAGATAGCAAAATTTTTGAAGCAATCAATTTAACTAAAGACATAACCGACCCAGCGCAATTAAAAACAGAGTTGGACAAATTGTTTTCGTCAAAAGCCAAACATGATGAATTTTTAAAGAAGTATAGAAATCTTAAAAGACTATCTGAAACAGGGACGCAATAATGGATGTTTTAGAACAATATCTAGGCGGCGGCAAAACAGCTGCTCCGTCCACACCTGGGCGGTCCGTTGTCACAGATCAATTGCTGGATAGCTTGAAAAAAGTTGAAAGCGATAAAGACCCGTATGCTTTAAACAAACAATCTAAAGCAATGGGCGCTTACCAATTCATGCCAGAAACCGTGCAAATGTTGCACAAACAAGGCATTGAATTTAACCCATTTAATGAAAAGCAAGCCAGGGAAGCTGCGCGTACATACCTGGGCCAACTGGTCGAACGTAATGGCGGTGATGTAGATAAAGCCCTGGCGCAATATGGTGGGTTTGTAACCAAAAACCCAGCTGAATACGTTGGCAAAGTAAAACAAGGCGCGGCCCAAACCGCGGCTGCACAAACAACGCAGCCAGTATCCAGCGATCCATTAGAAAACTATTTCTCAGGCAAAGCACCCGCAGCAGCTCCAGCCCAGCCGCCAATTCAACCAGGTCAAGCCGCAGCAGCGCCAGCAGCAGCGCCAGCAGCAGCCCAAACACCAGCTGCACCTGGTCAAACTCTGCCATCCAAGGTTGCAGACATAGCAGCCCAAACATTTAACAGGTATCAGGACGTAAAAAGAAACCTGGGCGAACGTGTGGCTGGCGCTATCGATACAGCCTACGGCGGCATAGTTCCCGCAGCTTACGGCGCGTTTGTGCAAGCTGGGGTTAGACCATATAAAACACCGCAAGAAGCGGAAGCATTAGGCCAGGCTGCAGCCGCTTCTATCGACAAACCATTAGGCAAGGCGATGGGCATCACGGGCAGCGAAGCTTATCAGAAACCATTGGGCGGCATAACAGAACCTATTGCCCAGCAAGTTAACAAGATGTTTAACGTCCTGGGAATGACTCCAGAACAAATATCTGAGAAAACAGGCATACCGCCCCAAGATATTAGAAACATGGTTGTCATTGGTTCTGTAGCTATTCCCCAAGCTTTAAAAGAAGCTGCGCCAGTAGTTTCCCAGGTCGCCAAACCAATACGCGAAGCAGCTAAAGAATTGGAAGTGGTTCGTCCTGGTCAGCTAACAAAAGAACAAATGCAAGCGCAGTTTGAAGCTGCGCAAGGCAAAGCACCAGCTGGCAGCGTGGGAGCAGCTGCAGCACAAAACAATCCGTACTTTGGCAAGATTACGGGCGAAGAAACCGTTCGTGGTCAATTCCCCCAGGTCAAACTATCCAAGACCCCGACCGATGCGCCATTAAGCGAACAAATGACACGTTCGCAGTTAATCCAGGAAATCATGCCAGGCGAAGGCGTTCGTCCAGGTGTTGTTACTGGTAATGAAAACCTATTGCGGAACGAATACACAAAAGCAAAACTAGATACTCCAGAAGGTAGAGTATTTAAAGAAAAAATTGCTAATGAACAGGCTGCTTTGTCAAAATATGCTGAAGAACGGGTAAATGCTACAGGCGCGTCCCGCAGTTTGATTAATGATGAACAACGTGGCGGTCGAATTAATGACGTTATATACGGCGCAAGTGCCGATGATGTTTCGCCTGGCAGCATTATGGGTTATTTGAACCAAGCAAAAAAACAAGTTTACGATTCGGCATTTCAAAAAGTTGGCAACAATCAAATCAGAACAAGCCACGTTGACGAGCTGTTAAAAAACCCACAATGGGCCGCTGGTTTAAAAATCAAAGGCGTGGAAGGTGTTCAATCCGCAGCAAAGGATTATTTGAACCTGGCTAAAACGGTTGGGTTTGAAGACATAAACGGCGTTATGCATCCGCCAGGTTCTGTTGCTGCTTATGATGCCGTGCGAAAAGCCATAAATGCCGATTGGACTCCACAAAACGCAAATGCAATCCGTAGGGTTAATCAAGCAATTGACAAGGATATTGCTGCGGTTGCTGATCCAGCTTTATATAAACTGGGCGATCGCATACACGAAGCGGAAAAAACTCTTTTGGGATCAAAAGGTATTAAAACCTTATTTGGTGAAGTAGATAAAAACGGGGTGCTTACTTCTTCCACACCTTTGGAAAAAATACCATCCAAGCTAAATAATTTGCCAAAAGATCAATGGCGGCATATTAGAGACACTTTAAACGACCTGGCAAACGGTCGAGTAAGAGGTGCGCCAGAAGGAATGCCGCCAGTACCGCCAGAACTAATGCAGTCAGCAAAAGCTGCGGTTGCCGAAATAGATGGCGCTTTGGCCCGTGAGGTCCAAAAGGCTGGCGCAGCCAAGATGGGCGAATGGAATCAGAACTCAGCAAACAATGTAATGAATTCCGTTGTGGGCCAAAAAATTCTGGAAACATTTCCGCCCGAAGAAATAACAAAATTCCATACGCTAAATTATGCTGGTCACTTAATGCCTGGCATACATAGCTACGAAGGCGCTGCATTACAAAACAGAAGGGTTGGAATAATTGAACGTAATTTGCCTGGAATTGGTGCTGCAGCTGGTGGTGCTATTGGTGGATTTTTTGGCGAAATACCAGGTGCAACCGTTGGAACATTTGCGGGCCGTGAATTGGGCGCAAGAAGACAAGCCAAACAAGAAGTTAAAGCCGCAGAAAAAGCTGCAGCAAATGCCCAAAAAGAAATGGAAGAAGCCGCTAAACTGGGCAAACAAACAGGCCAAAACAAAGCTAGCGATTTGCTAAACAAAAAATAAGGATCAAACATGGCAGTCAATCTTTCGCCGATCGGCAATAGCGAACAATTCTTTGATAACAACGGCATTCCACTAAGTGGTGGCTTGCTGTATACCTACCAGGCTGGTTCTAGCACTCCGTTGGCAACCTACACCGACATTAATGCCACAACTGCTAACGCTAACCCTATTGTTTTGAACTCTAGCGGTCGCCTGGACAATGAAATTTGGTTGACTTATGGGTATAACTACAAGTTTGTTTTAAAGACTGCAGCAGCTGTAACCCTGGGAACATACGACAACATTTACGGCATTGTTGGAACACAAACCGCGGTCGGCACTACTATTCCAACGGGCGTTATTACCCTTTGGTATGGGTCAATCGGCAGCGTTCCAACTGGCTGGTATTTATGTGATGGAACAAACGGTACGCCTGACCTACGCAATAAATTTATTGTTGGAGCTGGATCGACTTATTCGGTTTCCGCTACTGGCGGATCGACCGATGCAATTGTAGTAACGCATACCCATACCGCAACCTCTACTGTTACTGATCCTGGTCACACGCACACAATGAGTCAATATGGTTCTGTTGGTTCTGGAATTTCTGGTAGCACATATATTGCTGGTTCTGGTACAAACCCGCCATCTGCTACAACTGGTATTACCGTTGCAACTACAAACACGGCAACTGGCGTAAGCGGAACAAATGCTAATTTGCCGCCTTACTATGCCCTGGCTTACATAATGAAGTCATAGACTGAATATGAAAATGATCAGCGAAACAGAAGCTAAATTGTTAACACACGAACAATTGTGTGCCGAACGATATAAAAATATTGAGCTAGCTTTATCGGTTGGTGAAAAGCGCATGACTAAGATTGAATATCTTCTTTATGGCGTAATCATTTGTGTGCTGCTAGGCCCAGGCGTGGCTGCTACGTTTATGCAGAAGTTTTTTGGCCTATAGGATGTGTTCGATCCGCTAACCATTGGGGCGGCGTTTAAGGCCATGCAGCTGGCCTATGACGGGATCATGTATTGTTGCGATGCGTTGAACCAAGGTAAGGTAGCGGTAAAAAAGGTAAAACAGGCAACCGAAGATGCAAAAACCATTGTTAACGAAGCAAAGTCAATCTGGGGATTTTTTGCGGGATTGTTTGGTTCTAAAACCAAAGCGCCCATTCTTGACAACCAGCCTTTGGTCAAAAAGAAGGAAACCTACACAACCCATATCCCCAACGAAACCGAAATCGTCCAGCAGTTTATAGCGCACTTGGGAGCTTTTTTCCGCCATCACAAGGAACTGACGGAATATGTAGAGATCAAATACGAAGAAGTTTTTCGCAGCGCCGATCCTGATCCAGAAGACATATTAGAGCTAAGCGTATACAAAAACGAGCTGGACCAAGCTTATGTAAGGCTGTCAGGCATGATGCGCGGGGCTAGTGTGCCGTACCAGCTAGGACCGCTTTGGGACAACTACAACAACATTTATTCCAAGGTCCAAGCGGAGCAGCAGAAGCGGAAAGAACAAATTAGAATCCGAAGACAAAAAGAAGCTTATCAACGCGAAAGGTTTAGGCAAGAAAAAGTGGAATTAGTCATTGGATTGTCCGTGGTGCTAATCATTGTTTCTTGGCTTTATGCCCTATGGATAAATTCATTTACAGAGGGGTTCTAATCCTGGTTTGCGTGATGCTAACCATTGTGCTAATCATTTCGCCCGTGCTGATAATGATGTGGATCAAGATACAAAAAGCGGAAATCAGAATCGAGAAAAAAGAAAAGCAGATCAACCGACAACTACTGTTACTCGAAAGGCAACGTAATGAATGAATTATTCAATATTCTCAAGGGTGTCGCACCCACGCTGGCAATGGCTGTCGCTGGTCCTTTGGGTGGCGCTGCTGTTACCGCCCTGGCTAATAAGTTTGGCGTTTCTGATTCCGTGGATGCTGTCGCAAAAGCTATTGCGGGTGATCCAGCTGCAGCTCAAAAAATTGCAGAGCTAGAGCTGGAAATGGCAAAGCTGGACGCTGCTAATACTGCTGACGCTAGAAAAATGAATGCCGACATTCAAAATTCAGCAGCTGCATCATGGTTAGCAAAAAATATTGCTTATGTAATTGATGTAGCAATCATTGCTGGCGCTTTGACAATGACCTTTGTGGTGTTTATTGTTGGCGTACCAGAACAAAATAAGTCAATGGCTTTTACAGCGCTAGGATCATTGTGGACTTTAACGGGCACGGTGGTTAACTTCCATCGTGGTAGTTCTGCTGGCAGTAAAGCTAAAACAGAAGAAATGATAAAGGGCGCAAAATGAATCTAAGCGAACACTTTAGCCTGGAAGAAGCCACGGCATCCGAAACCGCCACGCGCCTGGGAATCAATAACCAACCAAACGAGCAGCAGCTAGAAAACATGAAAAAGGCTGCAGAAGGCATGGAAAAGGTCCGCGCCCTACTGGGTAAGTCCATCCACGTTAATTCCTGGCTGCGGCTGCCAGAAGTAAATGTCGCGGTGGGCGGCAGCAAAGTTTCCAGCCACATGGACGGGTGGGCAATCGATTTTGTTTGTAAAGACTTTGGCAACCCTTTGGCGGTATGCCAGGCCATCGAAGCAGCTGGTATTCAGTTTGATCAGCTGATACATGAATACGCTGCCTGGACGCATCTAAGCTTTGCGCCTGAGATGCGCGGGCAAAAGCTGACAATCTTTAGACCAGAAGGAAAATATAAGATTGGCTTATTGTCTAAAGAAGAATACGAAAAGCATTAATCCTTTTCCACGCTAAACCAGAGTACGGCGATTATTACGCCGACTCCAATACAAGCGCCGACCATTAGCAGCACAATAATGGTTAGTATGCTAGACATCATGTGTTTTTTTCCTTTAACTTGTTTTCAATTGCATAAGCAAAATCTTCTTCATTATCAGAAATTGAAAGCAAATATTTAATTTCTTCTTCCGTCAGTCCTACCCACGTTTTTTCTAATTTAGCTAACCGATCGCCCAGTTCACGGATTAGCGCCCTGGCAAACGTTAATTCTTCCATCAAGTGCAAGTAATCGTGCGTGGATTTTTTATTCATGTCCCGCACATATTCTTGTTTAATGCGGGATTCCATTTCTATCCTATTAAATTCTTCGTCTTCTGGTGTCATAACAAAACCCTTTGCTTTGGTGCGATCTGCCACTCGCGTTCTAAGCGGTTAGATTTTGACTTAACCACATTTCCCGTCAAGCAGATTTCCCCTTCCCTTTCCAGCTCATGCAGCCGCCTGGCGACTTGCATGGACTCCAGGCCAGTATGGTGGGCAATACCATCTTTGCCCAGGCTGCCGTGTTCTATAAGGCATTGCACGATCTTGGCTGCGTGGGCTTTGGCTAGGTCCTTTGCAGAACCAGCTGCGGCCCAGCTTGTCATCGGATCGCTATTTCTAACCCTTGGATGATCAAGCATGGCAGCTCCTAGAATTTAATATCTTCATATTCACCAGGTCTAGATTCGCTCTGGCGTTCTTCAAATGGTTTCTTTTCATAGCATTGAAACCAACCGTCATAGTCTTTTGAAATCGGCAACGAATCCATTTTGACCGTGAATTGAAATTTTGTTAAATCAATTCCATCTGGGCATTCAACACGCAATGTTCCATGTGCCGCCCAAAAGGTTTTTTCTTCACCATTGGCGGTTTTGTAAGTGCGGGCGGGAAATTTTAAATCGTAGGTTTTTTTCATTTTGAATCAATAATTGCGTTTAGTTGTTGGACCTGGGCATCGACTTCGGCTAGAAATTTCACAATCTCCGCTTCGATCTCTGCGATGTATTTATCGTCACGGTCTACCCGTTTGACAAACAATTGCGCCTTCGGTGGCATTCGGGGATCGAAAACCACATACTGGCAATACTTACGGTCCGCACAGGCCATTTGAAATTGCATTTGCGTTATGTAACGCTGCGGGACTTTTTGGGTTAGTAGGGCTTCGATCATTCCTTTCGATTCTGGGCATTTGATCTCGATCATGCCTTCGCCATCGTCCAGAAGGCCATCAGGGGACGCGCCAGCCATCTCAATTAATGGGTGTGGCATGAACCCTACTTCCTGGACCATTTGGCCCGTGGTGGCTTCGAAAAGACCGCGGGCAAATGGTTCTTGGTCAATACCCCATTGCATGGCGGAGCTGGTAAACCCTTCGGCCTTGGTTTTTGTAATACGTTCCAGCACCAGCTGCGTCATGTAGGTATCGCGGGTGGCTGCATAACCAGTTTTGGTCTTGGCGATTACATCCGCCACGCGGGATGCGGTTACTTTGCCCAGGCGGGCAGCAAACCATTCTTCGGTACGTTGTTCAATATCAGACATTTTTTTCCTTTTTTGCACGTTCTACACGGGATTTTTTGGCTGCCATTACTTTGGCTTGCCAGGCCTGGTCGCCGTTGCAAGCTTCAAACGCTGCCTGGAATGCTTCGGTTAACTCTTCGCTATTGCTGGTGGCATCGATGGCAGCCAGGTGGTCCGCCATAACTTTGTCGTTTGCTTTGCTGGCTGGCTTTTTGGATGCAGCATTGCCATCGTCATCTTCTGGAGCAATACCACAGGCAGCCATCAAGCTATAACGGCGGGCATAAGTCAAAGCGCTAGCGTAGCCCTGGGGATCGTGTTTGACCGCGGGGAAGTGGACGATTCCAGTTTCTAGCATTTCGCCAGATTCGTGGACAAACACGGTTTCGACCATTACGCCATCGTTGCAATCGTAATTTTTCTGCAGCAAGTAAATGCCGTTATTGTTTAATGCGTCCATAACCGCTT
>Ga0114964_10002222_pt1 | contig 13606 bp, 9 predicted proteins | sample C_131016_MF_Meta_FD_92638 | JGI IMG/M metagenome (GOLD analysis project Ga0114964, IMG submission 92638) | Freshwater microbial communities from Lake Croche, Canada to study carbon cycling - C_131016_MF_MetaG | ecosystem: Environmental > Aquatic > Freshwater > Lake | place: Lake Croche, Canada... | reverse complement strand
GTAAATATTACCGGTACCCGCAACGACCGTCTCGCTGAAGGTCAAAACCGCATTGGCACCCACGGCAACGCTCGTTGCTTCATCCGCCGGTGTTACGCTCGAGAGGGTCGGGGCGATGGTGTCGGCAGCTGCTGAAACTGATCCAACTACATAAAAATTGCTTATTTCAAAATTGCCTGAATCATCGTAAAAAGAGAACCTAAGACTTAGAGTTTTCCCCGAGTACTCTGGCAGAAGAAGAAAACTTGCAGCCGAATCCGTAAATCCCGAATAGACCCCATCTAAGTACCAACCTATCCCTACCACTTTATCAGAGTTTCCATTAGCATCAGAATAAGTTGTGGAGGCGCCGACATAATTGCCTACAATTGCACTACCGGTGACGGTGGCTTGCCCAAAAACAGCTGGGCTGTTGGTAAGCTCTCCAGTTTTTGTGTAAGATAAGTTGTATTGTGCTGCGTTGAAATAAGCCCCAGTTAGTTTCACGTAATAGGTGCTAGCCGCACTTACCGTAAAGCTTATATCGGCATACGAGCCATAAACTGTACTGACAATGTTGCCACTGCTGTCAAGCACTGAAAAACTAGCAACTGAAGCATAGTCATACTGACTGAAGTCCCAAGTTTGGTCGTTTACATCGACCTTGTAAACTCCAGTACTAAGTACACCCAAAGAATAGACATCTTGATCAACGAGGAAGTTATTATATGTTAGCGTTCCATAAGCCAAACTGTCCTGCTTAAGGATGAAAGTAGAATTAAGTATCGAAGGCGCATCATAATACCCAGCAGGATAGGAATTATAAGTTCCGACATAACGCTCATCGACAGTTGATACCCACGACATTTTGGTCTGCCTCCACAAGGTCATCCAATTTGCATTGTTAATGTGCAGCTGGCGTTTGGTCTATAGGAATGAGTGCTTCGGGTGCGGGAGGTCGGTACCCTAAAGAACTGTGTGGTCTGAGTGTATTGTAATGGTTACGCCATTTTTCGATAATGATTTTCGCTTCCTTTAATGAGTAAAAGATTTCGCCATTAAGCAACTCGTCCCGATCCCGGCACCTTGAAGCAAATCCCCGAAAAAAGGGCACACTGAAATTTCCCAGTTTACTCACGTCTGATGGAAAACCCGGCCTAAAGGGGTTGAACCCAGAAAGACGCCCCAAATTCTGGGGTAAGGTGCCGGGGGAAGTGTCGGCAAAAGATTTGATCTTAGCCCAAAAGCAGCCGTTGCAGGAGGCACGGAAGCCGTCAACCCTATGACCAAGATCAACGGACCAAGTTCATCCTGTCATCACCTTGGTTGCGGCGAGATAGGCAAGCCATGGACAGAGATCAGTGATCAGTCGGCAATGGGTGAGAGATCTGTCATTAAATGGCTAGGTGCCATTGATTCTTTAGCCTCGGGGTCAGAAAACCACGGATACCGCCAGATTAGCCTATATTCGTTATCCGTGGGCCTCGGACATTCGCAATCAGTGCCCGCCGGTTGGACAACTGATGAGATCGCAATTGACCGATCACCGCACCTATTTGGTGTTCAAGATCGCCCTACCAATCAAGAAGCAAATTCGTCTTCGGCATCGGCGGCAACATCGTATTACTTCGGTGCCGAAAAACCGGGCTATCGTTGCACGCTATAAAATCAGCGCTCCCTTGGATACGAATACGGCGATAATTAGCCGATGTTTTCAGCTGACGGAAGCGGGTCAAACGGCTTTTTCACCGGGGCAATTTTCGGTTCGGTTGCAGATGATCTGCCCGCAAAAACCAAGAAAAATATACCTCGAATTAAATACGGAAAATCGTCATTTGCTAAGAATTAGGGCGTATGGCCGTGGCGAATTGGACGTTAGTTTCCAAGTACCCGTGCAATCCGAGAGCGGCGATCGGCAGCTCTATTTGGTCAGCTTTCTTGCGCAACGTTTTAATCAAGGGGATTTTCACGCGGCAGAAACTTCTCGCCGCGCGGTTCCCTTCTGTATCATGGATACACATTTTCCGATGGTGCCGCCGCATGTCCTTGCGCGTATTTCCTGAAAAAAACCTGATGTTCTTGCGTCGTCATTATTAAAAGTCTTGATGCCTTTTGCATTCAATTTATAACCGGTTCATTGCGTTCAAACTGAGAGTTTCGGCATGACCATTGTTCCCGTCAAAGGCGCTGCTCTACAAGGCGCCGAAATTGCCTGGTTTGCACCTCTGTGTTCCGATGATTTCCGGTATCTAGGCGTGCCGGCGGATGACTTGCGCAGCAGTTGGGCCAATACCAGCCGCATTGCCCGACGCGCCGACGAGTTGGGCTTTCGGAACATCCTGTGCCCGTCGTCCTACCAAGTAGGGCAAGATACGTTGAGTTTTGTCGCGGGTATGGCTCCGCACATCAAACAGATGAACATGCTCGCCGCCATCCGTTGTGGTGAAATGCAGCCGGCGATGCTGGCGCGCACGATAGCAACGCTCGATCACATGCTTGAAGGCCGGTTGACGCTGAATGTGATCTCGTCGGACTTTCCGGGCGAAGTGGCCGATAGTGCTTACCGCTATCGCCGGAGCTGGGAGGTTGTGGAGATTCTGAAGCAGGCCTGGACGCAGGATAAGATTGATTATGAAGGCGAGATTTATACGCTGAAAGGCCTGTCGACCGATCCGGTGAAACCCTATCAAACGAATGGAGGGCCTCTGCTCTATTTCGGTGGTTATAGCCCCGATGCGTTGAGACTGTGCGGCGCGCATTGCGACACCTATTTGATGTGGCCCGAGCCGAAAGCGGTGCTCGCCCAGCGGATGCGCGATGTGCATGCCCAGGCAGAAAACTACGGTCGTGTGATCGATTACGGCCTTCGGGTGCATATGATCGTGCGCGATACCGAGGCTGAGGCACGCGAATACGCCCGCGAGTTGGTCTCAAAGCTCGACGATGACAAAGGCAAGGAAATTCGCGGGCGGGCGCTGGATGCCAAAAGCTTCGGTGTGTCCCTGCAAGCTGCCAACCGGGATATTGCTGACGAGGAAGGTTATATCGAGCCGAGGCTTTGGACTGGTATAGGGCGTGCCCGCAGCGGTTGCGGCGCAGCGCTGGTTGGCAGCGTTGATCAGGTGCTCTCGGAGATTCATGACTATATGAAAATGGGTATTCGAGGCTTCATCTTCTCAGGTTATCCGCACCTCCAAGAATGTGAAATTTTCGGATCTAAGGTGTTGCCCCAACTCAAGACCGTGTCGCTGGCGCAAGAATATGGCCGCGTGCCAATATCGACGCCACCGACCCCTCTGGGTGTCGGCGAACGCCGCTAACCTCTCGAATAACCAGATGTACCAATGAGGATCATGATGCAGCGAGTAGTATTGCCCAACGGGAGTAGCCTAAGCCAGATGGCCTATGGCGTTTGGCGCTTGTCGGGCGGGCAAGACACCAGCGTGAACGCCAATCTCGCGCGGATCGATGCCTGTCTGGCGCAGGGAATAACGACCTTTGATCACGCGGATATCTATGGTGACTATCGTTGTGAAGCGTTATTCGGCGAGGCCATTAAAGCGCGCCCAAGCCTGCGCGATCAGATCGAGATTGTAACCAAAACCGATATCATGCTGCTGTCGGGCCAATGGCCCAACACCCGGGTCAAGCATTATGACACATCGCCCGCCCATGTGACGGCCAGTGTCGAACGTTCGCTGCAACGAATCGGTGTCGAGGTCATCGGCCTTCTGCTCATCCACCGCCCCGATCCGTTGTGTGATGCCTCGGCGTTAGGTCGGTGCCTTGATCATTTGATTGACAGCGGCAAGGTACGGGGTGTCGGCGTGTCAAACTACATGCCGTGGGATATCGATTTACTGCAATCGCGGATGACCCATCGCTTGCAAACAAACCAGATCGAATTCAGCCTTTTGAATACCGCGCCATTGACCAACGGGCAATTGGCCCATGCCCAACAGCATCATCTTCCGATTATGGCATGGTCGCCGCTGGGTGGCGGGCGTTTGTTCCATCACGCTTTGTCGACCGGGACTGCGGCAGCTCGCCTTGCCCCGCGGTTGCAGGCCCTCGCCGAAACCAGCGGGACGGATGCCGCATCGGTTGCCATCGCTTGGTTGATGCATCACCCGGTTCAAGTGCTTCCAGTGATGGGCAGCAATCAACTCGCCCGGATCAAAGCGTTCGACAAAGCCTTGCATGTTCCGATGGACCGGCAAACCTGGTTCGAACTGTATGAACTGGCGTTAGGCCACGAAGTGCCCTGATGGAGTATTGCATTAGCATTTTGCACATGGCTTGACCTCAGCGTGCATGATCGCCTTCGGGCGGGGCTCATCAAGCCGCCATCGATCAATGTTGATCTTGAATGTTGATCTTGGCCTCGATGATGACAAACGCAATGACGGCCTCTGGGGTTAATAGATCCGCCTTTCGGTAATCGGATCGTCATAGCGCGCAACATGCCCCGGTCTCGGGTTCGCAAGGGGAACCTCGCTACCCTCGCGCACGAACACCGGCAGATGCTCTAGAGGGGCCTCGACCACATGAGAGCGGCCCGCCTCATAACGCGTATGCGTTTCAAAAGCGAACCAGCTTTGGCCGGATGCCAGCTTAGGCAGATAAACCTCGCGTTGCCTCGCACTCTGTTCGACCACCGGCGCAACCAATAAATAGTCACCCAACATGAAGTCGTCGCAATCTTCGAGACATTTTTCATCGTCGGGGAAATTGAAAAAGGTCGGGCGGATGATCGGCACATGCGACTCGCACGCCGTTTTCATACAGTCCCAAAGATAGGGCATCAGCCGGTACCGGAGCTCGACGGCTTGCTTGATCGGCTCGGCCACCTCGGGGTGCATCCAAGGCAAGTTGGAAACATTGCCTGCTTTCCACGAATTCATCACCATCCGCGGATTGAGCGCACAGGCTTGTACCCAGCGCAGGAACAATTCTGGCTCGGGCAGCGGGCCGAAAAATCCGCCGACATCGTGACCAATATTGAACATGCCGGAGAGGCTCATCTGGAGCCCCGTGCGGATGTTCCATTTTAGCGTGTGCCAGCTTGTGGTGTTGTCGCCCGACCAGGTTTGCGCATAGCGTTGTATGCCTGGAGGTCCGGCTCTCGTGATCGAAAAAAGATTGTCGTAGTCAGGGTGATCGGCCAAATAGTCGCGCTGGGCTTCAAAACTTGCGCGCGTCATCAGCAAAGCATGCAAGGGCTTGCTGCGGTGCATGGGGATGGGCTCACCAAAGCCGCCACTATAGGCGTCCTCAGCGGCGATGGCATATTCGTTGTTGTCGTTCCAGCCGACCTCAATGCCGTATTCAAGAATTTGGGCCCGCAAGTGCTGCTGCCACCAGCGCACGGCTTGGGGCTTGGTGAAATCAAGATGCGAACCTTGGCCGTCCCAATAGGGTTCGACAACGGGCAGGCCGGTTTCGCTATGCTCGATAAAAGCACGGTTCGCCGCCAGTTCCGCATAGGCCGGATGGTCATCGAGGAGGCACGGCTTTAGATTGGCGACCAGTTTCATCCCCGCCGCATGAAACTTGGTCTGGATCGCCTGAGGGTCAGGAAATTTGTCGCGGTTCCAGGTAAATACATAGCGCTGCTTGCCTCGGCTGGAATAGCCCGAACCATAATGGAACGATGAAATCGGCAAGCAACTTTTCCGGCATTCGTCGATAAAATGGTCGAGCTGGCGTTGCGCGTCTGGGGCATCGGCGAGCCCCATCGCGGTTTGGGCGTAGCCCAAGGTCCAGCGTGGCGGCAGATGCGTGCCGCCAATCAGTTTGACAAATTGGGCGATGACTTCCGCAGGCGTGTTGCCCAGCATAAGATAATAGTCCAGATCGCCGTCGTCGATATCCACGCTGCGGAACAGGCCATGGTAATTGTCATGCTCGCAGCCGAGATCAAAGGTGCAGGCCGACAGCGTGTCATAATACACGCCGACCCAAAGGCCATCGACGGTGCGGGTGATCACAAAGGGCCAGTGCTTATAAAGCGGGTCGCCGGTTTTGGCGTCGTAGCCAATTGAGTCTTGCCCTAAACAACGCAGACGACGGCCATGTAGATTGAGGGGCCCCGTCTTGTCGCCTAAGCCATAATAATGCTCGCGCGGATCTCGTACCACGCTGTGCCTGACCAACCCCGTGCGTTGCTCGTGCAGATAGGCGCTCGTCACGCGGTCTTGCATCAACACATGGCCAGAGGTGACATCCGTCCACACGATGCGCACCGGATCAGTACCGCCGCCCAATGTGATGGCGCTTAGGCGCTCGCTGGACAAGGTATCGGGGGCGGCGATGCGGATCCTTGGACGCTCAAAACCGTCAAGGCTATCACGCGATCGCCCTTGCCAAGGCACATCGACGCCCTCAACTGGGGCAATCGCCCACGTGCGCGGCTCACGAAACCCTTGCGCTGGTTGCCATGTGAGCCGCGCCAATGTTGGGGTGAGGAAGACAAGACGCAGCGCGCCGCCGCCTGCAAGATCGGTTGTGGCATCAGCCGTCTCTCCACCCGGTTGTAATTGCCAGTTCGCGGACTGTATGGGCTTCATGCGGCTGTCCCTTCAATGCGGATACCTTGTTTATCAAAGGCGTGGACATGTTGCGCATTGGCTTTGATGGCTAGGACAGCCCCGAGCTTCAATTCGATTTCGGCATTAACGATGAACTCAATACGCGTTTGATCAGGCAATGCTGCATGAATTAACCGCTGAGCCCCCAAATATTCAGTGGCTTTAACCGTCACAGTCAGACCATCATTTGGGTCACAGAGCATCCAATGTTCGGGGCGCACGCCCACTTGTTTGGTGTATGGCGGCAAAGCGGTTGCCATGGACGCGCCGTCCGAGAGCGCTGATACAGGAAGAAAATTCATCCGCGGACTACCGATGAAGCCAGCGACAAAGATGTTGTTGGGGTGCTGATAAAGGAACTCCGGCGTTCCGACCTGCTCGATCCGTCCGTTGCGTAGTACCACGATCTTATCAGCCATCGTCATGGCTTCGACCTGGTCATGCGTCACATAGATCATGGTCGCTCCCAATCGGCTGTGCATGTCGCGTAATTCGGTTCGCATGGAGACCCGCAGTTCTGCATCGAGATTGGATAGCGGTTCGTCAAACAGAAAGATCTTGGGATTGCGCACAATCGCGCGGCCGATGGCTACCCGTTGGCGCTGTCCGCCGGAGAGTTGCGTTGGACGCCGTTGCAGCAAATGATCAAGCCGCAGCATCGTTGCTGCTTCGCCCACTTTACGGTCGATCTCGGCGCGCGGCGCTTTGGCATTCTCAAGCCCAAAGGCCATATTCGCATAAACCGACATGTGAGGATAAAGCGCATACGATTGAAACACCATCGCACAACCGCGATCGGCTGCGCCAATATGGTTGACCTCATGTCCGTCGATCAGCACGGTTCCGCTGGTGGGCTCATCAAGCCCCGCAATCATGCGCAGCAATGTTGATTTGCCGCAGCCCGAAGGGCCGACAAACACCACAAATTCTCCGTGCTCGACCTGCAGGTCCACCCCGTGGATGACCGTCGTAGAACCAAAGGATTTTTGGATGGATCGAAGCTCTAACGTGGACACGGGCTATCCCTTTTGAACGAGCATTATTTGACACCAGCGCCAGCAATACCGGTGGTGATGTGGCGCTGCAAAAAAGCGAACACCAAGGTGATGGGAAGCAGCGTGATAACCGTCATGGCCATCAAATAATGCCATTGGGTGTTAAGCTCCCCTTGGAACGAATTGAGCGCCAATTGCAGGGTGAAGGACTCATTTTGCGACAGTACGATGAGAGGAAGTAAAAAATCATTCCAACGCCACATGACCGAAAAAATGGCAAGCACGGCAAGCGCCGGTGCCGATAGCGGCAAGACGATACGCCAATAAATCCGCCACTCGCTCGCATGGTCCATGCGCGCGGCCTCAAGTAATTCGTCCGGAATGGTCAGCATATATTGGCGTAATAAAAACACACCGGTAGGCGAGGCAACTGCAGGTAGAATAACGCCCCATAGATTGTTCAACAGACCCACTTGATTGATCACGAGAAACACCGGCACAAGAATGATCGTAGGCGGGATCATCAGTGTGGCGATGATGATGAGGAAAACTGCTTTTTGTCCTTTGAATTGGTATTTTGACAGCGCAAACGCGGCCATCGAATTGAAGAGCAGGGTAAGCGCCGTCGCAACGACTGTTATAAAAACGCTGTTCCACAAATAGGTGCCGAACGCGAATTTGCCGAACAGGTCGCCATAATTGTTCCAGGCGAAAGTCAGTTCGTTGACCGGTTCGCGTTGATTGATGTTGACCCGCACCCGCTGTTCCGGCGCTGAGGGATCGATCATGGTCGCCATGATACCGATGCGATTCACTTGAGCCATGATCGTGTGCTGCCCGTCATCGGATGTCACCGTAAACAAGGGTAAAGGTTTATCATATCCTTGTATCTGAGTCGTCTTTTGCGCATAGGGCAAGAAAGTAGGGGGAAACTGGGCCAAAGAAGCCTCGGTTTTTAGCGATGACATCACGAGCCAAACGACCGGAGCAAACATAATGAACAGGCCCAGCAGCAAATAGGCGTAGCTCAGTACATCGGTCCAATGAAGCCGCGTGATGCCTTTGGTGCGCATGAAAAAGGAGAGTAATTCCATGTCAGCGAACCTTCGTCCCGAGTTCATTGGCACGGGTCAACCGCAACTGCACCAAGGTCAACACGATTAAAAAGACTGCAAGCGTCAACGAGGCCGCAGCAGCGAGACCATAGAGATGAATTTGCTCGGCAAAGCCGGTTTGGTAGATGAATTGCACGATGAAGGTCGTGGCAGAACCCGGACCGCCGCCGGTTAAGACAAATACTTCATCAAAAATCTGCACCGCACGGATGGCGGCAAGCACCAACACCACCACAAGGTTAGGCATCAGCAATGGCAGGGTGATCCGAGTTAATGTCTGCCAGGGATTGGCGTGGTCCATCGCCGCGGCCTCATAGAGATCGCGCGGGATCGCTTGCAACCCGGCCAGCAGGATCAAGGTATAAAAGCCCATATGCGCCCAGATGGATACGAAAATGGTCCAGAAAAACGCTGGTTTGGCTTGAGTTAACCACTCGATGGGTTGCCATTCGAACCCGATGAGGGCCGCATTAAACACGCCATTGCGTTGCAACAACCATTTCCAGATCAAGGCCACCACAACGGGCGACAGCAAGACGGGATAGAAAAACACGCCCCGCCAGAACCCGCGTCCGATAATCTTGCGGTTCAGCACCAAGGCGGTCAGCAAGGCAAAAAACACCATAAGCCCGACCTGGATCACGCTGAATTGCGCGGTATTGAAAATGGCCCGCCAAAACACATCCTTCCGGCACGTCGAAATATCCAGATAATCGCGGCATTCGAAGAGAATTTGGAAATTCTCGATGCCGGTAAAGGGGCGTTGTAGGGGGATGAGGTTGACGCCGCCCGAGGTGGCGTAGAACACATTAATCGCTATGGGCAGAAAACAGAACACGCCGAATACGATGAGATTTGGGGCCAAAAACATCCACCCCAACCGTTGCACGCCGAGTGTTTTTTGCCCGAACCGAAATACCGGTTCAAGCAAATTGAATAGCAACGCCATCAGTTTCATCGGGCGAAATCCCCCGCCTTTATTGGGCGGGGGGAAGTCCACGCCCGCATGGTCCTAGCACCAGTGCGGGCCTCAACGATCATTGTTGCGCCTGTTTGATCGCGTCTTGCATGTCGGCCGTGATCTTGGTCAGCGCTTCGTCGGTGCTCATCTCACCCACAATGGCCTGTGTTACACGGGCCACCGTCGGCAGCATGATCGCGCGGTTATATTTGTAGCCCTGGAAGCGATAGGAGATCGGGTCGAGACTGGCGACACCAGTGCCAAACACCGCGAGAGCGGCCTTCGATGCCGGGTCGGCATTGGTATAGGTCACGCCCTTTTTAGCCAAACCGGTATGCGCCGGAATATTGTTCGTGCGGGCCGTGAACTCGGAGTAGACGGCTTCGGATGCCATGAATTCAAGAAAAGCAGCCGCTTCCTTCGGCGATTTGCTGGTCTTTAGCACTACCCAGGCGGCTCCACCCGGAATACCTGAACACGCAGCTGGACCGCATGGATTGGGGACAGCGGCCCAGTCAAAGGTTGTGCCGACTTTCTTTTGCAAATTGCCAATCTGCCAACTGCCTGCCAACACCATCACGACATTGCCATTGATGAATTCGTCTATGGCCGAGGCATAGGTTGAGCCACCCGAGCCCGCCCAAACTTCGCGCATCATGGTGCCGTCTTTGTGCCAGCCTACAAATTTGTTGACGGCGGTCTTGTAGCCAGCGTCAATCACCGGATTGCCTTCGCCGTCGAAGATTTTGGCACCATAGCTGATGGCAGGGCCTGCAAAGCGATGGCCGGAGCGATCCCAAGCGACCGCAGACTTGGTTTTCGTTGCCTCAGCGACTTTGCGCGCCGCGGCCGTCCAGTCATCCCAAGTTGCCTTAGGTCCGGGTAGAGCGACTTTGGCTTGCTCAAACAAGGTGGTGTTCACAAACGGACCGGTCATCGTGAGCTGCGACATGAAACCGTAAATGCCATTGTCATTCGGAGAAGGCCGCAGCCAAGGCGCGGTCGTGCCGAAATTATCGTCAAAATATTTCCGGTCCTTAACGTCCTTGGAAATATCGAGATAGAATTTCGAGAGCCCGCCGAGATCAGTGACGCGCGCGATATCGGGGCCTTGGCCTGCGGCCAATTGCACGGGAAGCTGCTCCAGAACGGTTTTGTACGGCACGGTGTCGATGACGATTTTTGTACCCGAATTCTGTGCTTCAAAGCGCTTTGCCAGTTCGGCTGTTACCTCGCACTCGGAGCCGTCTTGGTAGCACATGACGCGAACTTCGCCCGCCTGTGCGACGCTTGCCAAGGTTGACAGACCAATTACCCAAGCCAAGGCTGTAAAATACTTCTTCTTCATCGAGACCTCCCACGGAACAGTCGTTTCGTCATGATTCAACCCATGATGATGCAGGAAGATCCTTTTATCAATCCTGTAATCGGCTCAATTCGTATTCCCCTTGCGTCAAATCAATGGCCTGCCCGGTTCGAGCCGATTCTTGCGCGGCGAGCCCCATCAGAACCGCTTTGAGACCATCGGATAGTCCAACCTCAACCTGCCCGCGACCCTGCACGACGGCCTGAAAGCGTTGGTGCTGATAAAGCGTCGAGCCATTATGGTCGCCGGCAGCCAAAGCGATTGGATCGACAGGGAGATCGAGTTCTCGCGGTCCTTTCGGATCGCGCGGGCTAATAACAACCTTCGGTACGGGCGGTTCGCCCAGATCCTGCGGCCAAAACCGGCCCGGTCCCGGAACAAAGCATTCAATCTTGCCGCGCGATCCGACCACCGATATTTCTTCCTGATACCGGGCGCCTTCCGCAAACATGCACAGTTCGAGCAGAGTTCGCTGGCCATTGGCAAAATCGACCATCACATAGGCGTTGTCGATGATGTCGGGCGTGCCGTCAGCATAGTGTTCGTCGCGGTGGTTGTGAGCGACCGAAGCAGAAGCGTAAATCCGCGTTGGCTCGCTTTGCGTCAAATGCCGCATCAGATCAAAAAAGTGGCAGCATTTTTCGACGAGCGTGCCGCCCGTGTAGCGGTTAAAACGGTTCCAATCGCCCACTTTAACCAAAAAGGGAAAGCGATGTTCCCTGATTGAGATCATCGTCACAGTCCCCGTATGCCGGGTGCTATGAACCTCTTCGATGAGGCGAGCGACCGGCGGCATGTAACGGTATTCCATCGCCACCCATATCGGAGCCGGATAAAATTGGCCGAGTTGTGCCAACGCGCGGACATCGGATAACGTGGTGCACGCCGGCTTTTCAAGCAGCAACGGCAAAGGGCGATAGGCTGCGATCTCACGCAACTGCTCGGCATGGCAAAAATTGGGGCTCACAATCAGCAAGGCATCAACGTCCGACGAGCTAACGACGTCGGCAAGACTTTCCACGCGGCGCGCGCCCGGGGCTAGGGCGAGGCTCTTGGCGGCCATCCCATCATCAGGCTCAAAGATGCAACTGACGCTCGCATTTGCCAACAATGCGATGTTGCGCAAATGTTCTTGACCCATCATGCCGCAGCCGATGAAGCCGTACCGTACGTTTTGATCAACAGTTGCGGTCGGGATCATCTGGTCACGTCAACTTTATTACGGGCTTCCAACGATTTTAAAAAGAGCAATATCAAGCCTCGCCTGCGGTCAAAAAAATCCACGTCTTCGATGATACGCTGCTCAGGATACCTGCCAAATCGACCCGTTGGCAATTGGCTGTTTGGATTTCCGATTCGTTCTTAGAGCATCACGCAACGCCAAGTATCCAGAAAACGGGTTAAGATTTGCCTTTTTCTTATGGTTTCACGCCGAAAAGAACGCCACCCCTTGGTCCATGCTATACAGTCGGACCACGCGGTCCGGTTGTTAAAACCAAGATCAGTGAGGAACCAGATCGCCGTGGCTCGTGCTTAAATTAATAATTAAATCAAACCGTTGTCTTATCGCATCGATTGAGAAGAAATCACAAATTACTGAACACTTAGTTTGAATATGAATCCTTGAAAAATGAACGCTTTCGTATGAAATAATATCATATTTTTTTGTTATTATTATAAAATTCACAGATTTTTATTTAAAATCTATAGCCGGAATTCGGCCAATAGATTGACAAAATCTAGTGAACTGATTAAGAGTTGATCGCTAAATTTTTAATGAAAAAAGGGACGTTCTGGTCATGGCATTATATACTCAGATTTTTAATATTTCTGCAGGTGCGGTATCGGCTACCGGTGCTTCTGTTCTGTCATTGTCCTACACGCCCTATAGCGGCGGCGGAGTTCCGGGCGCGACAGGCACAACGGTTGCCACGGCGCCAGCGACAGCGATCACTGCTCCGACGCTGGATACCAACGGCTCGGTGATTACGTTGGCCAATATTACGAGCGACATGCTGAGTGATCCGGATTTGCCGACATCGACAACGTCCGCCTATATGGACTTTGCGCTTGCTTCGACATCGAACGACCTGAAAAATCTTGCGAGTGCGACGTCCTTTACCGTTGGCACCGTGACCTACAGCGTTGGCGTCCCCGTGAACGGCGTATTGCCCGCGAATACGGCAACGGCCATGTTCTTTGCAGATGGAACATCTGCCCTTGCGGCGGCCAAGGATGCATTGCTTGCTCCTGTCGATCAGGCTGGCGGCAGAAGCTATATCGATTCGTTTATTGTAGACGGGCGAGTTTACGGAACAGGTTCAGCTGCCGTATCTCCGACCACGACGGGCACGATCGTCGGTACGAACACCCCCCGCTATAACACGATTGCTGATTTGCAAGAGGGTGGTAGCGGTACGACATTCGAGACAAGTCCTCTTGGTTCAGTAGGTCTGCTAAAGCTTGCCGGAATTCTGTCGCTGGATCCGGCAATCACGAGCATGTCCGTTTCGGTCATGACCGGCGATCTTCCAACTCTGGGTGCGGGCAGCAATGCAACGACGAAGGACTATACGCCTGTCGGCGTTCAGTTCTCTGGC
>Ga0114964_10002221_pt1 | contig 13607 bp, 15 predicted proteins | sample C_131016_MF_Meta_FD_92638 | JGI IMG/M metagenome (GOLD analysis project Ga0114964, IMG submission 92638) | Freshwater microbial communities from Lake Croche, Canada to study carbon cycling - C_131016_MF_MetaG | ecosystem: Environmental > Aquatic > Freshwater > Lake | place: Lake Croche, Canada... | reverse complement strand
TTTTTATGATCCTTACATTGCGCAATACATTCATCCTAAAAAAGCATTTAAAGTTAAATTGAAAGACGCCGATAAAGACTTTGTTTTCAATGAAGCGGAATCCGATTTGAATAAGTTCGATAAAATTATTGACGAATTAGAACCTGGAACATTAAGGCTGCCCGTTTTGATAAAAAAATACATCAAGCAAAACGCGCGAGTGGTTGCTTTTAACGTCGATCCTTTGTTTAACAATGCTGTTGACGGCTTAATGTACATTAGGATTTCCGACATTCCCGACAGCACTGTCAAACCCGTTATGGAAGAATTTCAAGCGGAATTAGAACGAAAATTATCCGAAAAAGGAGATTTATAAAACATAAAAAAAGCGACAATTAAGTAGCTTTTTTTATTTGGGAAACGGGGATTATTCTAATTTAAAATTAACATTAATCTGCGTTTCAATTTTAATTTTATCGAAGGATATATCAATTGGTTCATAATCACTTTCGGCTTTAAAGTTGGCCATTCCTCGGAGCATAATTCCTTCTGATTTATCCCTAAACATTGTCGAAACTGAATTGCTTTCGGAAATATAAATGGCATTTCCCACTTTTTGATTTAGTGGTTTTGTTAATGCAACAGCGGTATTTTTAGCTTTTACAATGGCTTTGCTTTTTAATAGTAAAAGCAATTCTTCGGTTTTTGAATATTCTGTTTTTTCTAATGAAACATTTGAGATTTCTTCTTCTTCTAGAGCAGCGATAACCTTTGAAGCCGTTTTTGCATCATAAACCACTAACGAATAATTTTTGTTTTTTAGAATGTCTTGTTGCTTTAAAAAGTACTTTTTGTAATTACTTGACAAATCATTCAAGGTCAATTGTTTTTCAGTAATTATTCCAAGTGATTTCAACTTAAGATTCATTCTGCTTTCTAATTCCTCAACAGAAGTCCTGTTTTTTGTGTCTTTTTCAGTTATCGAAATAGTCAGAAAAATCCGATCTGGCGTTACTAAAGTATCCGCTTTTGCAGAAGTTTCGATGTAGGGCAAGTCAATAAAGTTCTTTGTTTGGGAGAAATTTTTTGTAATAAAAAACAGCAGGCATAATAAGGCAACTTTTCTCATTTGATTTTATTTATCGGTATTTTCTTTAATTAACGTCTTATAATTTTCCCAATCGGTTTTTGAAATGGTGGTTTGTTTTTTATACTTTTTTCCTTTCAAATAGTCCAAAATGTATTTGGCACGCTCTTCGGATTCTGGATGTGATGAAATCCAATACAAACTGTCAGCCATTTCATTTTGTTGCGCCAACTCAAACATGAAATCGGCAAACGGTTCCGGATTAATATTCGCTTTAAGCAAATAATCTACACTTGCCATATCGGCTTCTTTTTCCAAAGTTCTGTCATAGGCAGAAGAAGAAAGTGATTTCAAAATTTCTTTCACCACGGCGCTACCTTTTCCGCCAGTACTTGCTGAGAGTAAAACGCTTAATCCAATTTCTTTGGATAGTTTTTTCATTACGTGGTTGTTCTGAATGTGAGCAATTTCATGACCTAAAACCCCTTGTAAAGCTTCTTGATTTTTACATTCAGTTATTAACCCTGTAAAAACGACCAAGTGATTATTTGGCAGAGCAAAAGCATTGACATCGTTATTTTCAACAATATGAACCTTCAAAGAATCTCTTTCGATTTTATTGTTTTTACAAATGGGCTCTAATAATTTATCTAACGTTTTACTGATGGAATCATTAACAATTACCTTTTCAGAAGACATAATTTCATCCCAAATTAAGTCGCCAATTTTATTTTCTGAGGCACTTCGAATTTGTTTTACATGAAATTCATTAACCCAATTAATTTGAGAAAGCCCAAAAAACAATCCGAAAAAAGCGGTTAGTAGTATAATTCCTGGGAGTACAATTTTCTTTACCATTACGATCTACAGATTAAATTAGTTACTTCTCCAAAAAAGAAAACCGAAACGTGTTTTCCTTTTCTTGTTTGAACGGCGCAATATATTGTTGAAATAATTTCTAAAATATTGAAAACAATTACCGTAAATAAATAAGCAAAATAGTTATTTGTTGCTTTTTCATCTGAAAAAAGAATGGAAACCGTCCACCAAAAACTATAACTATTTGCGAAAAGCAGTACTATTTGCGAAAGCAAAGCTTGAATACAGTGCCATCTCACAAAATAGGTGCTTTTTCTGTTTCCAATATAGAAAAAAAAGGTGGCCAACAAATTTATAATTGGCAATGGCAACCCAGCAATTACAGCGACTAAAGACATTAAATAACTGTTGGATGCCTTTTCTTTTTCGTGCTCTGTTGGTTTGTATGTAAATGTGGTTTCTTGTGTCATAATTCTTTATAAATGTTCCAAATCCAGTTGATTACAACTAGAATAATTAAAGGAATGGCTATTTTTTTTTGTTTTAAAACGGACTCTATTTTATTGTAGGCTTTAAAAAATGATTTTCTTTTGGTTGCTAAATCGAAACCAATCCAAAATGGCAAGATTAATAGGGCACTACTCACAATTATTCCGAACGGGTTCAATTTTAACGAACTTACCCAATCACCTTTATACAGTGCCTGAACCGCTCTAGTTGTACCACAAGAAGGGCAAGGATAACCTGTGACATTCTTTATCATACAAGCGGACAATTGACTTTTCTCTGAATAAAAGGAAATGTACGATAAATAGAGATATCCTGAAAAACAAGCTATTAATACAATAAAATATAACTTGTTTTTAGACATTTTAGAACAATGTGTTTTGGAAGATTTCCATGTTTTTCTCACGTGCCGCACTCATAATAGAAAACCAATCTACAATGGCCCAAATACCAAATCCACCACAGGTTATCAATTTTAGGACACCCATCCCGGTATCGCCTAGCATGAATCTGTCAATTCCTAATTGTCCTGCTGTTAATGAAACAATCATCATTGTATCGGGGTTTTTGAATTGCATTTCCAAAACGAAAGGCCATTTTTCGTCGTCTAATGTGCTTAATTTTTCTCTAATTGCTGATAAATGGTAGCTTTCAAAATATTTTGCATTGCTAATCATAAACAGATCTACTTTGTGTGATTCCATAGTTTTTATTTTAATTGGTTATTAGATTGCTAATATATTAATTTATAAGAATACTTTGTCAATTGGTTCCCAAAGTTCTATTTTATTTTCTTCGGGGTCTAAAATCCAAGCGAATTTTCCATAACTGTAGGTTTGCATTTCTCCAACAATGGTTACCCCTTCTTTTTTTAAATCGATCATTAATTTTTCAAGATCGTGAACCCTAAAGTTTTGCATGAATTCTTTTTTACTAGGCTCAAAATATTTTGTATCTTCTTGAAAAGGAGACCATTGCGTAATACAATCTTTTCCGTTTTCATCTTTCCAAACAAAACTGCAGCCATAATCGTTGGTATCAAAACCCAAATGGTTGGCATACCAATTTAAAAGTTCTTTTGAATTTTTAGCTTTAAAAAAGAAGCCGCCAATTCCTGTTACGCGTTTATATTTTTCAATTTCAATGTTTGGCTCTTCAAACAAAGATTTAATTTTGTCAACGATTACTTGCGCTAATTTTTCATGACTTTCAAATGTCCAACCGGCAATGTGTGGTGTTAAAAGCACATTTTTCGCTTGTAGCAAATAGTCGAATGCAGCGGGTTTTTCAGCATCCAAGAACAAATTTTCGAAGGATAATTTTTCATATTCCAAAACGTCTAAAGCCGCGCCTAAAACTTTTCCAGATTTCAAACCTTGCACCAAATCATCGGTCAGCACTGAATTTCCCCTTGCAGTATTGATGAACCAAAATGGTTTTACGCACGAGTTTATAAATGCCGAATCTATCATTTTGTCAGTAGATGGATTCCAAGGCGTGTGCAAACTTATTACGTTGGATTTTTCTTGTAATTCCGCTAAAGAAACGGCTTTGGCATTGGCGTCACCCACATTTTCAAGAACATCATAAAAAAGCACTTCTACGTCAAAACCTCGCAATTTCTTAGCAAATGATTTCCCCATGTTTCCATAGCCAATAATTCCGACGGTTTTTCCTTCTAATTCATGTCCGCGATTGTTTTCTCTGTTCCAATTTCCTTCTTTTATTTCTGAATTGGCTTTGTTGAGGTTGTTTAAAATAGACAATAACATTCCTAATGCCTGTTCACCAACTGCGTTTTTATTTCCTTCAGGAGCCGCAATTAATTTAATATTTTTCGAAATCGCATAGTCACAATCGATGCTTTCTAAACCAGCCCCAACTCTAGCTATGAATTTTAAATTAGTCGCTTTATCAATAAAAGTTTGATCAATTTTAAACCGGCTACGAATTACAATTCCATGATAATCGTGAATTTTAGCTTCAATTTCTTCTTTCGAAGAAGTAAAATCTTCGTGATTTACAAATCCAAATTCCTGTAATTGTTCTAGCAAAATTGGATGGTTGCTGTCGATGTGAAGGATTTTAATATTAGAAAAAGACATAGTTTAATTTTTTGAGTGTTAAAGATACTTTTTTTTACGGAATATTAATTCCTGAATTTTAATTCGATTCAATAAATCTTAACATAAATTTTCAAACCAATCCAACTTCTTAGTCTAAATTTGTATAAAAAATAGACTATGTTAAACTTTGAATTATATAACCCTACCAATTTGGTTTTTGGAAAAGGGCAAATCGAAAAATTAGGATCATTAGTACCTAAAAATGCCAAAATACTATTGGCTTACGGCGGCGGGAGCATTTTTAAGAACGGCGTTTACGACCAAGTTAAAGCCGCTTTAAATGGTTTTGAAATCGTTGAATTTGGTGGAATTGAACCCAATCCGCATTTTGAAACGTTATTGAAAGCAATTGAAATTGTAAAAGAAAAAAATATCGATTTCATATTGGCATTAGGTGGCGGATCAGTAATTGACGGCGTGAAATTTATTTCAGGAGCGACTCATTACGAAGGAAATCCTATGGAAATATTAAAAAAGAGAATTCTTATTAAAGAAGGGTCAAAAGTAATTCCATTTGGAACCGTTTTAACCTTGCCAGCAACAGGAAGCGAAATGAATTCGGGCTCGGTAGTAACCATCAATGCAACCCAAGAAAAACTGGCTTTTGGAGGCAGCGCTTTGTTTCCAAAATTCTCTATTTGCGACCCAACTGTAATTACTTCGTTGCCAGAAAGACAAATTCAAAACGGGATTATCGATGCGTTTACCCACGTTATGGAGCAATATTTAACCTATCCTCATGACGGTTATTTGCAAGACCGAATTGCAGAAGGAATTTTACAAACGCTAATTGAAATTGGCCCAAAAGTGGTTCAAAACCCTTCAGATTATGCTTTGGCTTCCAACTACATGTGGTGTTGTACGATGGCGCTCAATGGCTTAATCCAAAAAGGAGTTCCTTCGGATTGGGCTACGCACATGATTGGGCACGAATTGACCGCTTTGTACCAAATTGACCATGCCCGAACTTTAGCAATTATTGCCCCTAATTTGTACAAAGTGATGTTTGATACCAAGAAACAAAAATTAGCCCAATACGGAAAAAGAATCTTTGGTTTAAACGGTTCAGAAGATGAAATTGCAGCAAAAGCAATCGATAAAACAACCGAATTTTTTCACGCTATGGGAATGAAAACCAAACTATCAGAATGCACGGATGATTATAATAAAACCGCCGACTTCATCGCAAACCGTTTTCAAGAACGAGGATGGATTGGTTTGGGTGAAAAACAAAATATCACTATTGAAAAAGTCCGTAAAATTGTAGAAATGAGTTATTAAAATAGTATTTATTCCAATAAAAAAGGCGTTCTTAATTTATATTTAGAACGCCTTTCAATTTAAAAAAACAACCAATAATTTAAACTAACTTAAACAAATTATGAATCAATTGCACTTTTGATTTATAACCTAAAAACGCAAAAAATTGCAATCTATTGTTTTGAAAATCATAATAATACGTTAATATTATTTTAAGCCGATTTTATTTAATTTTACGTTAAATCATATTTTAATTATATATAATCAAATTTCAGTACTTTTGAAGCATAATTTTTTGAAGCTATTCCTGCTATCCGCTGTATCCACGCAAAAAAGCGTGGGATGCCGCTGCTATCAGGGCTAAAATAAAATAAAATGACAGATCAACCAAAATTTGCAGTAATAGGAGGAGGAAGCTGGGCAACCGCAATAGCAAAAATGCTGTGTGTGAATTTGCCAGAAATAGCATGGTACATGAGAAACGAAGACGCAATTGAGCACATAAAAACCCATTTCCACAACCCAAACTATTTAAGTTCTGTAGAATTTCATGTCGAAAAATTACGACTAACAAGCGATATCAATGAAGCCGTTGCTTATGCCGATTATATTATTTTTGCAATCCCATCTGCCTTTTTAAACAATGAATTAAAAATTTTAAGCGAAAGTTTAAAAGGCAAAATAATATTTTCAGCAATTAAAGGAATTGTGCCCGAATCGAGCTTAATTGTAGGGGAACATTTTAATAAAACCTTCGATATTCCGTTTGAAAATATTGGAGTAATCACAGGGCCTTGCCACGCCGAAGAAGTTGCCCTTGAAAGACTATCCTATTTAACAATTGCTTGTGCCGATTCTAAAAAAGCCAAAGTAGTAGCAAAATATTTAAGCAGCGATTATATCAAAACCAAAATCAGTGACGACATTATAGGCACTGAATATGCAGCAATGCTGAAAAATATTTATGCAATTGCTGCTGGAATGGCGCACGGATTGGGTTACGGAGACAATTTTCAATCAGTATTAATGAGCAACGGGATTCGCGAAATGAAAAAATTCATTCGAAAAGTCCACAAAATGAAGCGAAACATCAATGATTCTGCCTATTTAGGCGATTTATTAGTAACTGGATATTCGGTATTTTCTAGAAATAGAATGTTCGGAAACATGATTGGAAAGGGTTATACTGTAAAATCCGCCATGATGGAAATGAGTATGGTTTCTGAAGGGTATTATGCTACTAAAAGTGCTTGGCAATTGAACCAATCTTATGGAGCGAAAACACCAATAATTGACGCTGTTTACGATATTTTATACGAAGGAAAAGAGGCGAAAAAAGTCTTTAAAAAGCTTACGGAAAAGTTAGATTAAATTCTAAAGTATAATCTGATCCATAATCCAGTTAGCGTGAACCGCAGATTCTCCCAATGAAGGATGCGTACTTTCACCAAATAAATGTTCTTTCATTTTTTGTACATGAAATAATTGTACGTTTTCAGGATGCGCGATAAAGAGTGCTGTTTTGCCTTTTTCAGTTTCTAAAACAATAGTATTTTCTTCAAATAATGAAAATGTAATTTTGCCTTTACTGCCGTAAATAGTTACGATATCTTCTAGAAATTCACACCCAAAATTCCAACTTCCAGAGCCCGTTATTCCAGATTCGTGAAGCCAATTTGCCGTTATGGCGTCTTTTGCAGAATATAATTGTTGTTGGTTCAAACACATTCCTGATGCGTTAGAAACTTTTCCAAATAAAAAGACAAAAAAGTCCAAACCGTGACTTGCTAAGTCATCAAAATAGCCTCCAGGAGCAATGGCTGAATCGGTTCTCCAGTTGTATTCTTTAGAAAGATCTTGAGCAGAAGGCGGTCGGAAGTAATTCCAATTTATGTGACGAATTTCGCCGATTTCTTTTTCATCAATCCAGCTTTTTATTTTTTCAAATCTAGGGAGCGTTCTTCGGTAATAAGCGACAAAAAGGGGAATATTTTTGGATTCAAAGGCGTTGTTAATTTCTAAACTATCTTCATAATTTGGCGCCAAAGGTTTTTCAATACAACATGGTTTACCTGCTAAAGCGACTTTTAGTCCGTAATATTTATGGGAATCGGGGGGAGTTGCAATATAAACGGCATCTACTTCTGGGTCATTTATTAAATCATCGGCGTTGGAATAGTGTTTTTTTATTCTGTGTCGTTGTGCATAATCAGCCGCTTTTTCAGCGTCTCTACGCATCACGGCTACAATTTCAAACCCTTCTGTTTTTTGAAATGCAGGGCCGCTTTTCACTTCGGTTACGTTCCCACATCCGATTATTCCCCAACGAATATTTTTTAAAATTGAATTCATGCTTATCTTACAATTACGCCATCTACAAATAAAATAGGCACTTCTTCAACATTATTTTCTGAAATGGAATTGGCGTTGAATATAAATTTTTTGTCGTACAAAGTACTTCCAATAAAGAAAGTTACCATAAATTCGTTATTGAGCGTAGTTACACTTTTTTCTAGCATTTCGACTTTTACCACGGAAACGGCAGGAACTTCCACAAAGGCGTGACGCAAAAGCGAAGTTTTTTTCATTTCACCGTCAATAGTTCCAAAGGCTTTTGAAACTACCATTACACTATCAAGGTTAAAGTCGCTGTCGTTTACCAAGTAGATATACCACACTTTTTCCATAAAATCGTCGCTCCATTCTTTTATGGCTGCAACAAATACATTTTCTACTTCTGGAATTGTGATGTCTTTTTTCATAAAATTAGTCTTAATGTCAAAAGTCTTAATGTCAAAAAGATAAAAAAGCAAGTTTCATCCTTGACTGTTTATTTCATCATTCGACTATATAACATTGAACTTTCGATTAAATTGACGCCTTAAATTGCTCCAAGAAACGCACGTCATTTTCATAAAACATTCTGATATCGCCAATTTGGTAAAGCAACATTGCAATTCTTTCTACACCCATTCCGAAGGCAAAACCATTGTATTCATTGGTGTCGATGCCGCAATTTTTCAGTACGTTTGGATCTACCATTCCGCAACCTCCAATTTCTAACCAACCGGTTCCTTTGGTAATTCGGTAATCGGTTTCGGTTTTCAAGCCCCAATAAATATCAATTTCGGCGCTTGGTTCTGTAAAAGGAAAATAGGACGGGCGCAAACGAATTTTAGATTTCCCGAACATTTCTTTGGTAAAATACAAAAGCGTTTGTTTTAAATCGGCAAAGGAAACGTCATTGTCAACATACAATCCTTCCACTTGGTGAAAAATACAGTGAGAACGCGATGAAACGGCTTCATTTCTAAAAACTCTACCCGGAGAAATAGTACGAATCGGCGGTTTGTTATTTTCCATATAACGAACTTGCACCGATGAGGTGTGGGTTCGCAACAAAATATCGGGTTTTGTTTGAATAAAAAATGTGTCTTGCATGTCACGTGCTGGATGGTATTCGGGCAAGTTTAATGCAGTGAAATTATGCCAATCGTCTTCAATTTCTGGCCCTTCAGAAACGTTGAATCCTAAGGTTGAAAAGATATCGATTATTTGGTTTTTTACTATTGAAATAGGATGACGAGAACCAATGGTTAAAGGTTCTGCAGGACGAGTTAAATCGCCATAAACGCCTTTAATTTCAACTTTACTTTCTAGCGTTTCTTGAATTGATTTTATCTTTTCTTCAGCAGTAGTCTTCAATAAATTGATTACTTGACCAAACTCTTTTTTCTGATCGTTTGGCACCAATTTAAACTCAGCAAAAAAGTCGTTTAAAAGCCCTTTTTTACCTAAAAATTTGATGCGAAATGCTTCTAGTTCAGTTGCATCTTGCGTTTGAAAAGCTTGTGCTTCGCCAATATATTCTTTGATCTTATCTGTCATTTCCGTTCAATAGTTGAAGTGCAAATTTAAGTAAAAAGTTGTAAGTTGAAGATTGTATGTTATAAGTTTTTCAAGTAAATCGATAAACTTTAATCAATAAATTCTTTTTCGAGAAAATAATTCACAATGGCTTCCTTCATTAAAACCGATTGTTCGCCAGCTTTTAGTGGAGGTAATTCTTCTTTAACGGTATAATGTGGCCAACCGTCAGCATCTACATAATCAAATGCATAGTACCCGTAAGGTTCTAACAAACGACAAATGGCAATGTGCATGAGGTTCAATTTTTCGTCTTTTTTATAGGCTTCGTGAATTTTTCCTAGCTCTTGAACTCCGATTAAATAAATTATAGCGTCCAAATCCAAATCTTCCCCTTGTGAAAATTGATTTGAAAGTAAGGAAACCAAGTTTTCCCAGCGTTCTTTGAGTTGTATATCTCTTGACATTTTTAATTAGTTGTAAGTTGCATGTTGTAAGTTATGGGTAGTTGTATGTTGTAAATTGTATGTTGTGAATTATAAGTTCTAAACCCAATACTTACAACTTATAACCTATAACTTACAACCATAACTTATAACCAGAAAATCTTCACAAATATACCAACATATTTCTTTTATCTTTGTTCTTTATTTTTTTACATGAGTTATTTAGATATTTTTTTGGGCGGATTAATGATTTACGGATTTGTTCGTGGTTTTAGGAATGGTTTTTTTATTGAATTGGCTTCGTTTGTTTCGCTTTTAGTTGGAATTTATGTTGCGATAAAATTCTCTTACCTAATGAAATCAATTGTAGCAAGTCATGTTTCTTGGAATCCTAAAACCGTTCAAATTGCAGCTTTTATTATTACCTTTATTTTGGTGGTAATTGGAATATCGTTTTTGGCAAAATTCTTAACAAAAATGGCAAATTTGGCAAGTTTGGGAATTGTAAATAAAGCAACTGGGGCTGTTTTTGGACTTTTAAAAATAATTTTAATGCTGAGCGTGGTTTTGAGTTTGTTTCAAAAAATTAATTTTGATTACACTTTTGCAGCTAAATCGACCATTGATAATTCCTATTTTTTCAATCCGATACAGAAAATCGCCGAAATTATGTACCCTTCAGTTGAGGAGTGGTATAAGGAGATTAAGGTGAAAGCTATAAAATAAACCTTACTTCAATCTCTTAATTGAGCTGTTTTCAATCCAGCCTTCGTTGCCGTCTGTAAGTTGAATTTTATTCCAATTGTCTAAAGATTCCATAATATAAACCTTGGTTCCTTCATGCAACATAAAAGCATCTGAAGCACCAACTTTAGGTTCGCTTTTCACCGATGCCACTTCTGAAAATACGATAGCGGGTTGGTCGTTATTGAATTGATTTTTTTCAAAAATAGCTGAAAAAACACTTACTAATAATAGAAGTATTACCAAAAACATCCCTAAGAAAAACAGTCTTTTATAAACCGTGATTTGTGAGAAATAATAACCGACAAAAAACAATAAAAACAACATTGACAATCCAACGGTAATTCCGCCCCAAGTATTGTAATGAAAGGTGTTGGTGAAATCTTTAATGAGTTTATTGAAACCTACTTTTTCTACTGTTTTGATATCGTCAATTTGTAGTTTTTGAGCAAATTTTAAGTTGTTTTGAATTTCATCATCGTCAGGATTTAGCATCAATGCCTTTTCATAATTGTAAATCGAAGGCGCTACTTTATTCAATTTATAGTAGCAATTACCAAGATTAAAATACAATTCCGCCGATTGTTTTTTTGTAGCCAATTCGGTTTCGTAAGCGTTAATTGCTTCTTGGTATTTTCCTTTTTGATACAACGAATTCCCATTTTCAAAGCCTTTTTGAGCAAAGAAAACGTTAGATGTTAATAATAGGATATATAATAAGTTCTTCATTTTGTGTTTTTTAAACTGCTATTCTAACTTCTTTTTATTTAAAATTAGTGCCAATTAGTGTAATTCGTGTCTAACTTTTTTTTAAAAAATCTTTGCGCCCTTTGTGAAATCTTTGTGCTCCTCGTGGTTAATAAATTTAAACAATTTGTTTCTCTAATTCTGAAATAATCGCCACTGCTTTATCATAATCTTCTTGAATAGCTGTGCTTGTTGAAGGCGCATACCTTGCAAATTCACAATTTTCCGTCAGATTAATAAATGCCGAAATTGATTCTGGATTGGCTTTTCTTTCCAATAAAATTTCACTGATTTTCTCCTTACTCATTTCTGAAGTTTCAATATTGATTTTGGCTTTTAAGAAATTGTGCATTGCTTTTTCTAATGCAATGTAAAACCGTTCTTTATTTCCAATTTCTTTTTGAGCTTCCGATAAAAATTTCTTTGCCAATCTATTTGATAATTTTATTTTGTTACCCGCAACATCGCCATCAATTGTCTCTTTTTTCTTCTTAAAAATAACAATTACAGGAATGCATAAAAATGGTAAAAATGTTAAGAAATAAAACAATTTTGAACCATAGAAATCTTTATTTTTCATTGAAATTAAATCGGTTTTCAATTTAATAAATTTGAATTGTTCTGATTTTAAAATTTCTTTTTTCGTATCGCCAGTTGCACCTGCAACAGCGTCATCTGATACATTTGGACCTTCTAATACATTGACCATAATTTCAGGCGAAGTGATGGTTTTGTATCTTTGTGAACCCAAATCAAAATACGTGAAAGTCATCGGTTTGATTGGATACTTCCCTTTGTATTGAGGAATTATTGCGTATTTATCAGAAATTTTTCCCGTCATGCCAGAAAGTGGCGTGGTAACTTGTTCACTGTGAATCGGATCATACATTTCTAATGCCGAAGGAACAATTGGCTTAGGTAAAGAAAACAATTTTAAGTTTCCTGTTCCAGAAACACTCACGTTCAAATCCAGACTTTCTCCCGATTTAATATTGGTTTTTGAAGGAGAAACTTTAAACGAAAATCGACCAACGGCTCCCGAAAAATCGGCTGGTTTTCCTGCTTCTGGAAGCGCTCTAACGCTAATCGTTTTTGCACCTGCCGAAACCCGTTTGTGGTCTTCCACCAAAAGCACCTGTCCGAAAATATTTCTGCGGTTAGATGGCAATTGAACATCTACGTCCAATGATAGCGGTTCAATAATCAATTTACCTGATTTTTGAGGGTATAAAACGGTTTTTCTTAGCGTTACAAATCGGTATTTTTCACCGTTGTATCTGCCTTCTTCGGCAACTAATTGTTTGATATCAATATTCTGACTCCAAAAATCGTTGTATTTTGGTTTGTCCAATTCTCTCCAATTGGTAATTCCAATATTGTAGCTGAAATAGATTTTATAAACTACCGTAATTGGCTCATTTATATATGGATTTGTTTTTGAAATTTCGGCCACTAAATGCAGCGATTCGTCTGCAGAAACCTGTGAATCGTTTGGATCTCTAGGTTGCTCAACGGCTGCAGTTACCGTAATTTTAATAGGCGAAGTTTTGTAAATTTGCCCTCGAATATCAATAGAAGCTTGACGAATTACTAGCGCTCCTTTTTGCATTGGCAATAAAAAATAAGAATACGTTTTATTGAATGAACTTTTTCCATTAATCCAAGATTGACTCACCTGTTGACTCGGTCCTGCAACAATTTTAAACCCTTCAAAATTGGGAGGGGTAAAATTATCACCGTCGTCATTCATTGTGAAATCAATGCGAAGCCTTTCGTTGAGTCCTAAAGTTTGTTTGCTGACTTTGGCTTCAAATTGTACTTGGGCTACAATCGCTTGAAAACTTAAGACTAATAGAATAATATATCTTTTCATTACTTGTTTAATCGTTTAATCTTTGAAATGTTTATTTGTTTAATCGCTTAACTGTTTAATCGTTTAAACTAGTCCAGACTTTACCAATCTTTTTCTGTTTGAATTGGTTTTCCTTTCACTTTTTTGGCATTTACTTTGTCTTGAATCTTTTT
>Ga0114964_10002218_pt1 | contig 13609 bp, 11 predicted proteins | sample C_131016_MF_Meta_FD_92638 | JGI IMG/M metagenome (GOLD analysis project Ga0114964, IMG submission 92638) | Freshwater microbial communities from Lake Croche, Canada to study carbon cycling - C_131016_MF_MetaG | ecosystem: Environmental > Aquatic > Freshwater > Lake | place: Lake Croche, Canada... | reverse complement strand
GCCGTGACTATGATTTCATCGAGCCTGATGTATTACACGGAGGGCGTCCTGTATGCGCCCTCGACCATTTCCGAAGGGCAAGCGGCGCTTGACGAAATCGCCGTCGAAACCGGACAAACTCCGCAAGTTTTTGTGCCTAAAGACCCAATAACGGGGGCTGAAATACCGGAGGACAAGCGCTTTTTTCAGTCTATCCCAACAGCTGTCTGGTGGTGTCTCGTGACGCTTACAACAACGGGTTATGGTGATTTGTATCCGGTTACCCTAATCGGGCGTATCATAGCCGTATTTACCATGTTCTCCGGGTTGATTTTGTTCTCGATTTTGATGAATATTGTAGGGAAAACCATTATGGTTTTACTCTTCGGTGAAACACTGGATGGCCATGACAAGCCGACCGAGGGAGCCAAGGTTTCCGGCGAGGTGGTCGTGGACAGCAGCGTTAATCCGGTGATTGTTGCCTTGGCACTTCTCCAGCGTGAAAATATCATTTCCACCGAGGAAGCTATGATGATCGCTGCGAAGCCACGGGACGAATTGGGTAAGGTGCTTTCCGGATTCGCCCGTTAAAACTGAAGGTCGATTCTGACAGGAACATGGTCGGAAGGTTTATCCCACGATCGCACGTGGCTATCGACAGTTGCGCTTTTTAGGCGGTTGGCGGCTAGTGGCGATAACAGCAGATGGTCAATCCGGATTCCGTTGTTTTTTGCCCAGGCGCCCGACTGATAATCCCAAAAACTATAGATACCCGTTTGGGGATTGGTGCTCCGTACCGCATCCGTTAGACCAAGGTTCACAAGCTCTCGCCATTTGGCGCGGCTTTCGGGTTGGAACAACGCGTCTTGTACCCATTGATCCGGATTAGCGGCATCGATCGGCATCGGGATGATGTTATAGTCTCCACAGAGTACAAAAGCTTCTTCTTGAAGAAGCAGCAATTTTGCGCGGGTTATCAACCGGTCAAGAAAACCGAGCTTGTAGTGAAATTTTTCGGTTCCAAGCGGGTTGCCGTTTGGAGCATAGATTGATGCGACACGGACCGAGCCTTCGGGAGTGGAAAATACCCCTTCGATATAGCGGGACTGTTCGTCGGAATCATCGCCCGGTAAATGGCGGAGAACTTCATCAAAACGATACTTTGAAAGAAGGGCTACGCCGTTGAACGACTTTTGGCCCAGTATTTCGATATTATAGCCAAGCGCTTCGACTTCCATGCGGGGGAAGGTTTCTTCTTGGCATTTAAGCTCCTGCAAGCAAACAATATCGGGCGACGTTTCCCGCAACCAAGCGGTTAAATGGTCAATGCGTTGCCGCACAGAGTTAACGTTCCAAGTGGCGATGCGCATTCGTTTTTATCCGTTCTGAGCCGTCGATGTTACAGGCTTAGTGTAGGCCGTCATGCGTCAATGTTCCAGTCAATCGTGCAACCGCTTTTACATTCGGGTAGCGATAGCGCTTGACTTATGCTGCCGCCTTGTGTCTGTCGGGCGCCGGTCGTTCGGTCACAATAAGGACAATTTACCATGAGCATGGCACTTATATTTCCCGGGCAAGGTAGCCAGGTTGTTGGTATGGGCAAAGCGCTGGCCGATCAATTTTTGATTGCCCGAGACGTTTTTGACGAAGTCGATGATGCACTTCAGCAATCTCTCTCCGCATTGATGTTTAACGGGCCGGAAATCGAATTAACGCTAACTGCGAATGCTCAGCCTGCTTTGATGGCTGTTAGTCTTGCCGTACTTCGGGTTTTGGAAGCCGAGGCGGGCCTCGACCTTGGTCGTGATGTTGCGTTCGTGGCGGGTCATTCGCTTGGTGAGTATTCGGCCCTTGCGGCGGTTGGAAGTTTGTCGGTCGCAGATACGGCCCGCCTTTTGCGGGTCCGTGGCAACGCGATGCAAGCGGCGGTTGCGCCCGGCGTCGGGGCGATGGCCGCTTTGATCGGACTCGATTTTGCCACGGCTGCAGAAGTCGCCGCCGCGTCCGCGCAGGGCGAGGTTTGCCAAGCTGCAAATGATAATGGTGGTGGGCAGGTTGTTGTTTCTGGTTCATTGGCTGCTGTGGAGCGAGCGGTTGAATTGGCAAAATTAAAGGGCGCAAAGCGCGCCGTTATGCTGTCCGTGTCGGCCCCCTTTCATTGCGCGTTAATGAAGCCGGCGGCTGACGCAATGGCGGAAGCTTTAGATGGTATTGTTTTACGAGCGCCGATCGTGCCGTTGGTTGGAAACATTGCGGCTACGGCAAGCTCGGATCCTATCGCGATACGGGACGCACTTGTTCGTCAGGTGACGGGTACTGTAAGGTGGCGCGAGAGCGTGGAATGGATGGTTGCAAAAGGGGTCAATAAATTCGTTGAGATCGGCTCTGGTAAAGTTTTGACGGGGTTAGTGAAACGAATCGCCACGGATGCCGAAGGCATGTCAGTAAGTGGCCCGGATGAGATCTTAGCGTTTAAGGCCTAATAGGTTTTTTGAATTGGTCTGTGATCGATTGGGCTGAATTGGAACTATGGGGTAGTTTATGTTTGATTTAACGGGTCAATCTGCACTTGTTACGGGTGCAACCGGCGGAATCGGTGGGGCAATTGCTCGGGTCTTTCACAAAATGGGAGCCAATGTTGCGCTTTCGGGCACGCGTCGCGAGGCACTCGAAAGTCTGGCTGCCGAATTGGGCGAACGGGTTTTTATCTGTCCCGCCAACCTATCAGACGCTGAATCGGTTGAGGCCCTCGTTCCCGCCGCGGAAATGGCAATGGGGGGACTTGATATCCTCGTCAACAATGCGGGTATCACACGGGATAACCTTTTCGTACGAATGAAGGACGAGGAATGGTCCGATGTGATGAGAGTAAATCTTGAAGGGACGTTTCGGTTGTCACGCGCGGCCGCTAAATCGATGATGCGGAAGCGGTACGGCCGGATCATTTCGATTACCTCTATCATCGGTACGACCGGTAATCCAGGCCAAGCTAATTACGCTGCGGCGAAGGCGGCGATTGTAGGCATGTCGAAATCACTCGCGTTTGAAGTAGCTACCCGGAACATTACGGTGAATTGCTTGGCACCTGGGTTTATCGAAACACCGATGACGGACGTTTTAAACGACAAACAGCGTGAGTCGACGTTACAACGTGTTCCGGTAGGCCGATTGGGAACAGCGGATGAGATTGCGGCAGGTGCTCTTTATCTTGCAAGCCGTGAAGCGGGTTATGTTACCGGACAAACCCTTCATATAAACGGTGGAATGGCAATGATTTGAATGGGTTATTCGATTTATTGTAAGTGTTTTTTAAGTTTGTGTGAACGCTCGCAATCACTTTTTATTTGTGCTAACGAGAGGGAATGACGAGTAGGCGGGCTTGACGTGGCGGTTGCCACGTCGTTTGAACCTTAACCGGTTCAGAAGCATTGGTTTACTTTGGGTCTGATCGGTGTTGGTTTTTCCAGCCGGTTGAAATTCGGAACCTGCGGGGGTGTCTCCTTGAGAACCTTTCCGCTAGATTGAAGACAGTGAGGACAGAATATGAGCGACATCGCAGCCCGCGTTAAAAAGATCGTCATCGAGCATCTCGGCGTTGAGGCCGACAAGGTCGTGGACACTGCAAATTTTATTGATGATCTTGGCGCAGACAGCCTCGATACGGTCGAGTTGGTGATGGCGTTTGAAGAAGAGTTCAGCGTCGAAATTCCGGATGATGCAGCGGAAACCATCCGAACGGTTGGTGACGCGGTCAGCTTCATCACCAAGAAGTCAGCCTGATCCATCATCGGATTGGCTTTACCATTGTTTTCAAAAGGCATTGAGGTCTCACCATGCGGCGTGTTGTCGTAACGGGTATGGGCATGGTCTCGCCGTTGGGAAACGGCGTTGAGACGTCTTGGTCGCGTTTGAACGCGGGGCAAAGTGGGGCCGTGAAGGTGAGCCGTTTTGACGTGTCCGATCTCGCTTCGCAAATTGCGTGCGAGGTCCCGCGCGGCGACGGTAGCAACGGCACGTTCAATGCCGATGATTGGATGGATAAGAAAGACCAAAAAAAGGCCGATGAGTTTATTCTCTTCGGCTTAGCTGCAGCGACGCAGGCTTTAGCCGATTCCGGTTGGGAGCCTAAGACCGAGGACGAGCGATATCGTACCGGTGTTATGGTCGGATCCGGAATTGGTGGCATTGGAACCATCTATGAATCGTCCGTTACGCTTTACGAAAAAGGCCCGCGCCGCGTTTCACCATTTTTTATTCCGAGTGCAATTATCAATCTGGCGTCCGGTTGGATTTCAATCCGGCATGGACTGAAGGGGCCGAACCACTCCGTTGTTACCGCGTGCTCAACCGGCGCCCATGCCATAGGCGATGCGTCTCGGTTAATTATGTTGGGTGACGCTGACGTTATGGTGGCTGGTGGTACGGAATCTCCCGTCAATCGGTTATCTTTGGCCGGTTTTGCAGCCTGCCGTGCATTGTCTTCCGGGTTCAACGACGATCCGTTACGCGCGTCTCGTCCTTACGATAAAGACCGCGATGGATTTGTGATGGGTGAAGGCGCGGGCGTTGTCGTTCTTGAAGCCTTAGAACATGCGCAAGCACGTGGTGCCAAGATTTATGCCGAAGTAACGGGCTATGGCATGTCGGGTGATGCGCATCATATCACGTCACCTGCTGAAGACGGTGACGGTGCCTATCGTTGTATGATGGCTGCGTTGAAGCGTGCTGGTCTCCAGGCCCACGATCTTGATTATATTAACGCCCACGGTACATCTACCCCTTTGGGGGATGAAATCGAACTACGCGCCGTCGAGCGTATGCTCGGCAATGATCATGCAAAGGTTGCTATGTCATCGACAAAATCGGCCACCGGTCATCTATTAGGTGCGGCGGGCGCGATCGAAGCTATTTTTTCGATTTTGGCGATCAGGGATGGTATTGTTCCGGCTACGCTCAATCTAGATCATCCGTCGGTTGAAACGGCGATCAACCTCGTACCGCATAAGCCACAGGCGCGTAAAGTAAACACAGCGTTGTCGAATTCGTTCGGCTTTGGTGGTACAAACGCTTCACTTATTTTCCAAAAATTCGAGCAATAGTGCCTTGTATGCGCTGTCTGTCAGCGCTTGGGGCGTGCGGCGTCTCAGGGTAGGAAGAAGGGCTTGATGACCGAGGAAGATTCGCCACCGCCAAACCCCGAGCCTCGGCGTTTGCGTCCGCGTGGTTTAATCCGGAGCATGGTGCTTAAAAGTCCATCTGCGGCCATCCACCCGGAGGCGGTACCTGTCCCGCCCGAGCCGCAAGTACATGAGCGGCCAGAACGACCCTTTGTCAATTTTACCAGCGGCTTGCTGTCCTTCCTTGTCATTGTCCTTTTCGGTGTCACTTCAATCGTTGTCACAGAACAACAGCAAATAACGGCGCCCGGTCCGCTCTCTGCCGATAAGATTGTGGTCGTCCGGGGTAGTACTTCGGATGTGGTTGATCAGCTCGAACGCGAAGGTGTTACCGACAAAGGGTTTCTGTTGGCTCTTTATTGGCAAATCACGGGGAAAGCTTCACAAATCAAAGGGGGCGAATATCTCTTTCGCAAAGCGGTGAGTTTAGAGCAAATCACCGAAACGCTGATTGAAGGCAAATCTGTTTTGCATACAATTACCATACCGGAAGGGCGTACGTCGGAAGATATCGTTGAAATATTACGAAATGATCAGGAATTATCGGGTGATATTAAAGCGACGCCGAAAGAAGGGACGCTTTTACCGGAAACCTATAAATATGCTCGGGGAATGACCCGCTCGATGATGCTCGACCATTTGGCGCAAGAACAAGCAAAATTGGTTCGGGAAATCTGGGCCAAGCGGGCGCCTGACCTTCCCCTTTCGAGCCCTCTTGATCTTGTGACGCTTGCGTCGATTGTTGAAAAAGAAACCGGTAAAGCTGACGAACGGCCAAGAGTAGCAGCCGTTTTCATCAATCGGTTAAGGGCCAAAATGCGGTTGGAGTCGGATCCGACCGTTATTTACGGGTTGGTCGGGGGTAAAGGAGCGCTAGGTCACGGCATTTTAAAGTCGGAGCTTCAACAAGCAACGCCTTATAACACCTATGTCATTCCCGGCCTTCCGATTGGTCCAATTACAAATCCCGGGCGCGCGGCGTTGGAGGCCGTATCAAATCCTTCGCAGACCAAGGAGCTTTATTTCGTAGCCGATGGGACAGGTGGGCATGTTTTCGCTGAGACATTTGATCAACATCAGAAGAATGTTATCAAATGGCGACAAATCGAGGCTGACAAGCCCACTGATACAACGGTTTCCGGAGCTAAAAGTTCTTCGGTACCGCCGGCGTCTGATGTGAAGGCAGTCGACACGAGTGGCACTGCAAAACCTCAGCAACCCGTGCCGGACAAGTCAAAAATTCAAAAAGTTCCTGCAAAGAAGCTCCCGATCGGCGGTGCCTCGCCGGACCAGAAAAATATTGCCGATTGATCGCGTATCAATCCGGTGACGCCATTTAGCGAGGTGACGCCAACTATGTTTTCGCATTTGACCAATGAAACCGTCCGGCGCCGCGGGCTCATGTTCGTGTTGTCCTCACCATCCGGTGCGGGGAAGACAACGCTTACGCGGTTGTTACGCGAGCAAGAGTCGAGCCTTTCGCTATCTGTTTCGGTTACGACACGCGACCGTAGGCCAAGCGAAGTGGAAGGCGTCCATTACTATTTCATCTCCGAAGACGAATATTTCGCAATGCAGGCGAGGGGTGATCTCCTCGAGTCGGCAGAAGTACACGGCAATCGGTATGGATCCCCGCGTCGTGAGGTCGAGCGCGCGCTTGAGGCGGGTCAAGATATTCTGTTCGATATTGACTACCAAGGGACGCGGCAACTTGTAGCAAGTGCGCCGGATGATGTTGTGAGCGTTTTCATTTTGCCGCCGTCGATGGCCGAGTTGCGCTCGCGCTTGGAGCGGCGGGCGGAAGACAGTCAATCCGTGATCGAACAGCGTCTTGAAAATGCGCGGAAGGAGATACTGCGCTGGAGCGAGTATAGTTATGTCCTTGTCAACGACGATCTCGACCGGACGTTTTCCCGGCTCAGAATTATTCTTGCCGCCGAACGGTTAAAGCGGAAACGACAAACCGGCTTGGACGGTTTCATCAACGGTTTAATCGCAGAGACGCCTTAACCATCCAACGCGTTTGTAAGGCCGACAAACCCCTCAACAGAAATGGTTTCAGCACGCGCGGTTGGATCAATTCCGACAGCATTGCAAAGTTCAATCGGATCACGTCCTAATCCCTTCAGGCTTTGTCGGAGCATTTTCCGCCGTTGGCCGAATGCGTGCTGTGTTACCTTGGCCAACATCGAGGCGCTGCAAGGCATGGGATGGGCACGTGGTACAAGCTTCACCACCGACGAGATGATTTTAGGCGGCGGCGTAAACGCTTGAGGTGGAACATCGAACTGGATGCGTGCATCGGTACGCCAACCGCACAAGACAGACAAGCGACCATAATTATGGGGATCGTCCGGTGTTGCCACAATTCTTTCGGCAACTTCACGTTGAAACATCAACACAAACGACAAAAACGGTGGCGGCCATTTTTCGCCGCCAATCCAACGCGTCAGAAGAAGTGTTCCTATATTGTAAGGTAGATTAGCAATAATGTGGCACGGACCTTCAATTCCCAGATTATTCCAGTCTATCGTGAGAGCATCAGCGGCGATAATTTCGAGTGAACCGGGGTAATACGCCGATATTTCAGCCAGAGCGGGCAAACAACGCTCATCACGCTCAATCCCGATTACCCGTTTAGCGCCTCCCGCAAGGAGCGCTCGGGTTAGGCCGCCGGGGCCTGGACCCACCTCAACCACAGTCGCGCCATCCAGATCCCCTGCCGAGCGAGCAATTTTTGCGGTAAGATTGAGGTCAAACAAAAAATTTTGCCCTAGCGATTTCTTTGCCGCCAAACCGTGCTTTTCAATCACCTCGCGTAAGGGTGGAAGAGTATCAATCGCCACAGTGTTTCATCATTGGCTATATCCGGTCGATTGCTTTGCCTCGATACTGCCGAGTGTTCGTAACGAGAGGCGAAGGAAAATCGTTTGTCCGGAATCGGTTGTACCGGTCGCAAGTGGGTCTTTTCCGATGAATTGAAGCGAAAGGTCCGTGCATTCATCATGGTAAGTCGCGGCGGCCGAATAAGCCGCTAAATAGTCATGCGGCGCGGTGCTGTCGGTTAGATATCTACTCAATGAAAACAAGGACGTACCAGAGATACTCCAATGGTCATCGAACGCGTAACTAGCGCTCACGCCAAGACCTTCGCGGCGGGTAAGAATTCCTGCATTTGGCTGAGCGTCATAATTGGCATAGATAAGCCCGGTTCCAACTTTGCCAAAGGCCGCGTTGGCTTCGGTTTCAAAGCGCCGGCTCTCGAAGCCTTTTGGATCAAACCGCCCCCGCATTGTAAGTGAGTAATTCGGGCTTGGAACAATTTGAATACGCGAGACGTAATCCGATGTTGTTTTATCTAGTCCTGAATCAGCGCCCTCAAGTGCCAAACCACGTTGAGCAAACGAGTTGACCCCTGCTAGTTGGTAGGACTGTCCAAACAGCATGTTCGCGTAAGCGCCGTTACGCATATTGAACGAATATTGGCCGCCAATATTGGCGCGGGTGCCGCCTTCGATCCGATCATAGCCTGAAAATTTATCGACAGAAAAAAGATTTGTGTCGTCAAAAACGAGACTTTGCGCATCTTCGTTTGGCAATTGCCCGATATTGGTTTCGCCGGGACGGGAAACGATCTGGACTATTGGTTCAAACACGCTATTGCCCAGCGAACTCGCTGCAATAAACGGATACCGATAGGTCACGCCTACCGTACCCATCGCGCGGGTCAGCGTATCGTTATTGTTCGAGAAAAGCGAAGATTGATAGGGATTTACGTCCCCATTATTAAACAATGTCGTGAAAGCAGCGTCGGCACGAACAGAGGCAAAGGGTGTCCAAGATTGTCCGACTGGGTCGATGAAACTCCGACGCCAAGCGAGTTCCGTCGTATATCGGCTATAATTGCCGCCAATGCCCCGCATATAACAATTTGTGGTCGAATAGGGTGCTGCGCAGGTTCCCGTCAACGTCGCAATGTCGGCTTCAAGGCGAGACACATTGGTGAGATTTGTTGTGAAATCTACTTCGCCCGCAACCGGTCCATTCAGACGGAAACGGCGATCATAATCGACAACCGGCATCACAAGCGGTTGATGATTTTGATTATCATCGGTGATCAGGGATTGGAAATAGTAACCACGCGCATCGAAAAGGCTGTGATCGCCTTGCCCGCGCAAGAAAGCGGTTGAAGTTGATTCCCTTTTAACGGTTCCCAACGAAGTGACTGAAGGGCTGTCGATCCGATAATTTTGCAAAAACCATTTATCCGAAATATAAGCGAGATCCCATCCCCAACGCCACTGGCTATTGATCTTAAAATTAGCAACGGTTTCGATGTAGCCGCGCGATTCCATGTCCCCGGCGCCGTTCGGAGACGATAAAAACGCACCGCGATCATTTTGATTTATTCCGCCCATGCGGATTAAATAACTGCCGGTCGCGAGTTGCTGACGGTATTCCGCTTCGACGAGTACCCCCTGCCTTGAATAGAAGGTGGGCGTAACCGTTAAGTCACGATCAGGTCCAAAAACATAATAATATGGCGTACTAATGCTTTGTCCGAGCGTCGAATTACCGCCGTAAACGGGGGTTAAAAAACCGGATTTCCGCGGAATGGTTGTATCGGGTGCCGAGAAATATGGAAAATAGGCGACAGGAACACCAGACACATCAATCGTAGCATCCTCGTAATAGATCACTTTTTCAATTTGATTATGAATGATGCGCCGTGCGCGAACCTGCCAAAGCGGCGGGCGGGTCGGATCATCTTTGCACGCGTCGCAGGCTGTAAACGTGCCATTTTGGAAGACGGTCTGTGACGCTCCAATGCGTTCACCGCGGGGGGCGACAAAATGGGTGCTATCCGGTGTATCAATTTTGAACGAATTGATGAAACCATCTCTAAATTGTTCGGAGAGTTCCAGCGAAGCGGCCCGCAGCACTTGCCCGTCTGTATCGGTTAAAACGACATGTCCTTCGGCAAAAACCCGACCATTATCAGAATTGTAAATTACGCGATCCGCTTCGAGAACCTTGCCTTTATAGTAGAGCTTTGCATTCCCTCGCGCTGAAATCGTTTTCTTATCAGTGTCATAGACAACTTCGTTAGCATCGACGGTTAGCCTATCAGCAGTTGATGCTGGCGTCGTGACTGGTGCGGTAATCTGAGATGGGGTCGTCGCGAGCAAAGGCCTCCCCGCCATAACAATGACGAGAAACACACCAATTCCCGCCCACCGGGCGAGGATATTTGCCATTCTGGCACCCAAGGTAATCGTATCCTAACGATCCGCGTTAACCGTCTTCTTGATACAGCAAAACAAGGGTGCAGAGCAAACAGGCAATCACGGGACAAAGAAACGAGGTTAACGTCGGTGCCAACATTCCGGCAGCGCCCAAGTCAGCCATCACTTTATTCGATACATAAAGCATAAACCCGGCACAAATACCGCTTAAAATCGAGGTGATTTGGGCTCCAGTCCTCGAAAAACGCAAGGTCACCGTAGCCGCCACAAGAAGCATCGCGGCCATCAACACTGGGCGCGCCAAGAGTGTATAATATTGCTGAAAATAGCGGGATGAATCGAGCCCTGCGGCCTCTGTTGAACGGGCCCATTCGGGAAGATCGTAAAAAGAGATACTTTCGGGTTCAGAAAGTGTTTGGCGAATTTGTCCCGCATTGAGAAATGTCGCGAGTTCATAAGTACCATGATATTCTGGCGGTAGGCCGGGCGTTGATACTCTGGCGTCTGACATAAGCCAAAAACCATCCTTCAAATGCGCGCTAGACGCCTCAACCCGATGAAGAAATATCCCGTGATGGTCGAATTCAAATGCCGTTACCGTTTCAAAATTAATGCCGCTGTTATCGATCGAATGGGCGCGAAGGATTGCTTCGCCATCCAAGCTTTTTTGCCGGATCCATACGTTTTTATTGCGATCTTGGGCTGATTTTTCGAAATTCACCGAGATAATCTCGTCTGCTTTTGATTTGAGAAAAGCCGACAACGGGTTCAATATCAACGTTGCCGCCAGACCGATTAAAATAGCAGCGGCCAAAGGAGGGCTCAGAAACCGCCATACGGACATTCCCGCCGCACGGGCAATTACGAGTTCACGGCGCCTGGCAAGCGAGAGGAACGCAAACAGCGAGCCAAATAGGCCTGCAAAGGGCAGGACTTGTTCGGCGACGACAGGGGTTCGCATAAGTGAAAGTTTTACGGCGCCTAGAAGCGCTCGAACTGACGCGTCGTTGGTTATCCGGGTTAATTCGATTATATCAAGCACATAAATCAAAAGGCTCGTCAGCGTAAATACGATCAGAGTGCTCTTGATAAAGGTGCTGAAAAGATATCGGCTTAAAATAGAAAATGGCGCCCTCATGGCACGCGCCCTAATAACGAAGGCCGTGTTAACTTGTCTGTTATGTGCTGAAATGAACTTGTTTGAAGGGTACGCGAGGCGACCAGATGGACCATGCTAATCACCATATACACCAAAACCGGAAAAAGTCCGGAAATCAGGACAAGGTCCGGAGATGATTTAAGGCCTACCGCCAAGGTAAACCCGCTGACGCGGATGAGTGCACCTAACCCGATTGCAACAACAATACTGGTTATTGCTTTGCTTCGGGATGTTCGTGGCCGCCCGAGAGTGGCCAAGGCGATTGCAGCGAACGCAAAGACAAAAAGGGGTGTAGAAAATCGATCGGACAACTCGCTTGCGATCCGATTTTCAACCAACGACGTTTCGCTATGGTTGATATACGCGGCTACAAGATCGGACGTTAGGCGTTCATGCGGCTGGAAAATTACTTCCTCGTTACCGGGTGCAAGTTGGCTAAGGTCGAGGGCATATCGCTGAAACGCAACAATACTGGCATCCTGGGTTCGATGGGTTTCACGTTGAACGCTGCCATTTTCGAGAACCAAATAATTACCATCTTTACTCGCCACGATACGTCCACGCTCTGCGACATAGACGATGATCAATTCAGGATCGCGACTATCTTGGATAAAAATACCAAGAAGTGCGTCACCCGAACGCTCCCGATAGTGAAAGACAACACCTTTTTCGAGTTCGTTAAAGCGCCCAGGCTTGACGATTTTTGTTAAAAAATCCGACCTGATTTGCGTAATCATCGTACGCCAAGATTGAATACTGGTTGGAACCACCCAAAGAGTAAGAAATCCACACAAAAGCGAGGCAATGAGGGCGGCCATAAACACGGGACGCATGAGCCGCGCCGGTGATAGCCCCGACGCGGTCAGAACAGCCAATTCGCTATCGGCGTTGAGACGGTTCAAGGCCACAATCAGTCCAATAAAAAAAGCGACGGGTCCAATAATGGCTGCCATAGCCGGTAGTGTTAGGCCTGTGACTTTAATGAACGCCAGCAAAGACTGGCCCTGCATTGTCATAAGATCAACATCGTGCATGGCCTGGCTGACCCAGATGACAAGCGTCAAGGCGCAAAGGGCCGATAACCCTGCAAGCCCAATACTCCGAATTAGGTAACGGTCAATGACAGCCAAAATCGCATTCCGGTTCCGCACCTTGCGGATTCTTGCTCTTTCATGCAGTGCTAACAAGGTGAGGCATGAAAGATCAACCTCCGATTTGGTTTTCTGAGTGTTAGTTTCTTGCCTCGAGGCTAAAAAAACGAAACAAGGTCGATAGATGGATGCGTAAAGCGTCGGGAGTATGAGATGTCAGAAGTCCTAAAAATTTCGTTTGTCGCGCCAGAAGTATCAAAAGAAGGAACCCTCGTCATTTTCATGGCCGGAGGCAACACGTTGCCCGACGCGGTGCGAAAACTGGTTGGAACGGCTGCGTCGAATGCGATTCACAGGGCGATTGAGGGGGAAGGGTTTAAAGGCAAGCTGAAGAGTGCGTTGGTTATTCCCGCCCCGCACGGGCTGGACGCTAGCCGAGTGGTCGTTATCGGCTTGGGCGGCGAAAAGGAGCGGGACGAAACGGATTATGTACGTTTGGGTGGAGCCGTTGCGGGGCGGTTTGGTTCGGCAAAACATATCAACGTTTTGTTGGTCGGTCCGGCAGACTGGCGAGTGGATGGCTCGGCTGCATCTGATCTGGCGCTCGGAATGCGCCTTCGCACCTATCATTTTGATAAATATCTCACCAAAAAGCGTGACAACGAACAGGAAAAGCCACAGGGACCGGTATCGATCAAAGTAGGTGTTGCCGCGTTCAGTGACGCGCGTAAGATGTCAAAAATTGGAGATGCTGTCGCTGATGGCGTGATTATCGCCCGCGATTTGGTCAATGAGCCACCGAATGTTTTAGACCCGATAGAATTTGCCCGCCGGGCGGCCGATCTGACCAAACTTGGTGTCGAAATTACAATTCTTGATGAAAAACAATTAGCCCGGATCGGTATGCGCGCTTTGCTTGGCGTTGGCCAAGGTTCAGCCAAAGAAAGCCGTGTCGTT
>Ga0114964_10002215_pt1 | contig 13617 bp, 8 predicted proteins | sample C_131016_MF_Meta_FD_92638 | JGI IMG/M metagenome (GOLD analysis project Ga0114964, IMG submission 92638) | Freshwater microbial communities from Lake Croche, Canada to study carbon cycling - C_131016_MF_MetaG | ecosystem: Environmental > Aquatic > Freshwater > Lake | place: Lake Croche, Canada... | reverse complement strand
ATTGAACTCCATGTATTCTCTTTTTTTCACCTTGATTAGGAAGAGTAGCCGTCATTAATAGAGAACACGGCACCTTTTCACAATTCCCAGCGTCTTTGGATTTGTTGAGTAGAAGACCAAAAGCAGTTTCAGTCATAATACCGTCTTCCTTGCCCTCTCTGTTCTCTTTAATCCAATCTCTAAAACTCTCGTATAAGGGGCGAACACTCATATCCTTCAATGTTCCCGCTTTGATATTATAGACGATCCATTTCAAATACACAGGGGCATTCAAAATACGGAGTTGAATATAGGCAGGAGTGATTGGAATACTATTTTGAAACTCAATTGGAGAATTGTAAATAACAAATGATTTTAGATATTGGTAGAACGCCCACTTGACAATAGGCTTGTTTAAGTGAGAAGCGAGAAACTTGAAATACCGTTCATTCCCACGCATTTCAGGGTCAGTATCAAAGGGAGCCATACGCCTATTGCCGTGCTTAATAGGCAGGGGATTAATATTATTAGAACATACAAAGTAATCCGCCATATCCATAACTTGATAATTAGCAATGCCCTTCTTATTGACATTTTGTTTCTTGGCTGTGATTTTCGCTTTGAGAATATCGTGATTGGAATGGTTTTCTTTGGAAGAGGCTTCTTCTATCATAATCAATAATTTGCCCTCAAATTGAGAGTTGAACTTCTCGTATAATTCACGATTATCCCCCACTACATAAAAGCATTCTTCCCCTATGATTTCATTGCCTATCCACTCTATCAGCAGGTTCTTACCCGACCCACCGCCTTCTGTGAGAAGACCACCCATATCTCTTAACAATATACACACTTCATTTTTAACTAATGGTCGCTGTAATTTAGAGGCGAACCAACGGCACAACCAGAATGAGTATCCACTGGTAAGGAAATCCATCTGTTTCAAAATGGGTTTCACTAACATTAGTATATCCAGTTTAGATAAGGGCGTAGTAGGTTCAAACTTCTCTGCGTTGAAACCCTTGAATAGATTATATACATTATCGGGACAGGCTGATTTGTCAGGTATGAAGTCAATGCGGTCATAATATTTGCGTAGAGGGTCGTCCAGCCATTCTTCAAAGAAGTATTTTTTATCGCTCTTTTCTGTATCAGGATTATAGACGCTGTAGTTATTACTTCTCATAATCGTTTTCATATCTGCTGTTTTTACAAACTCAATAAGACCGTCTTCTTGGATACGAACGAAATTACAACCCACGAAAAAGTTGCGTTTTTCAAACTCCATTTTGCGAGTGTCGTATTCGGTCAGTTTAGGGTGAAGAGGCGACCAATCGTATTGAATGGGTTTTTGAGTGATACGAACCCTGATTTTGAACTTCTGGGTAATGATTTGGGAACATTCGTCCATAATGTATTTAGGGAACTCGGTTTCCCCAGTATCCAATTTCTCTACGCCTCCACCGTCGTGAATGAAAACGCCAAGAACACGGTTGTATTTGACTTTGAGTAAGTAGGCGTAGAACATTAGCATTTTCCTTTCTTCAGTTTGGAAGAGGAGAGACATAAGAGAAGCCTTGTAATTGTGTTTTTTATGAAGGGGGGTCTTTTCACCACCTATTTTGATTTTATGTAGGTTAGAATGCCCCTCCCATATTTTATTCATAAGAGAAGATACTTCTGCTTTAATGTCTTGTAGAAGTCGTATGCCTTCAGGAAAAACCTCCCCATCCACTTCATTGTAGAACTCGCTGTATAGTTTAATATCGCCGCCGTATAGGATTTTCAGGAACTCGGTTTTAGCCTTCCAGCGGTTCTTGCTAACCAAGCGGAGACAATCTTCACGGTTGTCTATGTAGTAGGTGAGTTTGGAGCAGGGAATATCGTATTTGTCGCACCAGCGTTCCGCAATGTTGTAATGACAGTTCTCAATATCTGTATCCCAGTAGTGTTTTTCTAATAATGGATTACGGAGATCAAAGCGAAACGACATAAGCCCAATACCGTTGTAAGGATACAGACGACCCAGTTGTAATTCCTCTGCTCCATTAGCGAGGCGGTATTGGACTAAAATGGTGCTTCCGCTCAATCTGTGTTTATTATATTCGCTCAACATTTTCCTGTCTTGTTTATTGAACCTCGTATCATTCAGCAGGTGTTTCATGTGGTCTTCATTGAAATACTCGGTGTTAGTGAGTGGGTAATTGGGTTCAACATAGTCGGCAAAGGAGTTCTCTAAAGTAGTAGTCATTCTATATACTATAGTGTAATATTATATTTATATTGTTTTAAACATAAATAAAAAAACAAATCAATTTTTTATTTATTCCTAAACTTTTGAATTATATTTTTAGAGAGGGGGGAGGTGGTATATGTAGGTCTTGTGTTTCAAACAATTCGGCAAGAAGTTCTTTTGGGATACGCTCAACGATTTTCTTAAGTCTAACAATATCGCCTAAATAATGTTTGTATTTATCAAAATCTTCGGGGGATATTTCAAAACTGCGTTTTATTCTAAAGGTTCGTTGTAAGGCGTTCTCTTTATCAGGGTTCTCCTTGTATTGCTTCCGCTTGTATTCACGCATATACTCACGGCGTTTGAGACGTTCAGTCTCGTCAATGGGGTCGCCCCTTTCTAAAGCAATGCGATCCGCTTCTTTTTTCTTTTGGTATTGAATGCGTTGGTATTCACGCATATACATTTTGCGGTTCTCTTCTGCTGTGGGATATACGGTTTTCTCAAAAGAGGTGGGTTCGGTCATCTTAATTATATAGTAATAGGATATTATTTTATATCGTTTTATCCTAAATCAAAATTATGTTTCAATTTTTTATAAAATTATTTTTTGCGAGGTGTATTTGGTGCGGTTGGTAATAAGTTAAGTGTATCCAATCTTGCTACTTCCCTATCAATTGCTGGGTGATTTTCTGCTCTTAATGCGGTATCATAAAATCGTTCTATATAATCATCTCGGTTAATGCGACGATTAATTTCTTCTTCAGGAACTGCTTGTCGTCGCATATACGCAACATTTAAACTCATCTCTGCTAATACACGCCTAAATAATATTCGGTTTTCGTCTGTCATTGAAGCACCCGCCGAAGCACCTGCCCCACTACCGACGATTTTCGCAATATGTAAAGTAGAGAGGGGATATAATTTACAACCGTCGTCGCTGTCCTGACCGCTATCACCGTCGCTTGAGGTATCGCTGTCATTAGCGTTTGTTGAATTACGAACACCAGCCCCTACAGAAATAGAACGATTATTGCCCCGCATAAAGTCGTGTCCTACTTTCATTTTTGGTTTAAACTCGTCGTCGTCGCTGTCGCTTCGTTTGTGTTTTTTGAGAGGATTGGGTTCGCCGCCTTTTCGTTTATCTCTGGCTTCAACCATTTTTACATAAATACCTCTGGGTTGAATAAACTTTTTAAACCCCTCGTAAGTATCAGGAATTATAAAAGGATTATGTTGTAAAAGTTCTCTACAGTTTTCAATAAAAGTGTCTGCGTCCATTTGTAAATCATTAATTTCTTCGTCGTCAAAATCCGCCAACATAGGTATTTCATAATCTTCATTCTCTCTATAAAAATTATCCTCATAATAATTTACAACTTCGTCCAAATCTCTATTCGTATTCCACATATTAACCATAGTTCTAAAAACAGTGTAGGCTTCGTCAATCGTTGCGTCTTCGTCTAAAGAACCACCAGACATAGAGGGTTGTTTATTTGCTACGGCACGGCGTTTATTAGACGCTATGGATTGAACTATTTTCATTTTCCGTGCTTCTTCTGCTGTGTTGTATTTTCTTGGTCGTCCAGCCTTGCGTTTTGCTACGGCGACCGCCGTAGCAGGTGGGGGAATAGGTGGGGCAACAGGAACACGAGAAGGAGGGGCAGGTATATCGTTATTACTCATTTCTTGGTTCTCTTTGGTTTCTCTCACTTTATCCAATTTGGATTTCATAATAATCACTCTTTTTTTATGAGTGGCTGATTTTGTGGAATTGGTGCGGTTAATAACGCCAGTAGGTTCTTCCGCCCCCATGCTTACCACTTCCTTCTTCTCTTTTTTGTTAAGTTTTTGAGGTCGTTTCTCTCTGTAAGAGGCACTACACGCAGGGTTGCTTAAGGCACACCCATACGACATATTGTGTTCTTTAGCGAATGATTTGATATGCTCCGTCCAAGCCGTCATAACTATATATATATAGAGATTGAAAATAATTTGACTAAATCATTTCGTCCATACATAAATCATTTCGGTATATTTATTGGTTTGTCGCTGGTTCTTGAGTAGAGGTATGAGTAAAGGTGCCTTTCCTAAAAGCGGAACACATATACGGTCATATACTTCTACAGGAATATTGAGGCAGTATTTGCCGCCAGATTTCAAATGTTTGAATGTTTTCTCAAAAATAGGTTTATAGAACTGTTCGTCCCAAGCGTCTTTATCCAAGCGTTTGGTTCCTTCGTAGATTTCAATATTGTAGTAGGGTGGGCTGGTGAATACCATATCATAATCTAATTTAGAATAGTCTATAGAGAGAGCGTCCTTAAAAAAAAGAGTGATTTTCGTAGTGGTTAAAGGTTTAACGAAATCTACCATTTCTTTATATGGTTTTTCTAATTGTTTATTTAGGTCAATGCCGATATAGTGGGGAACATTCAAAGCACAGGCACCGATAAGGCGACCGCCCCAGCCCATAGTAAAGTCTAATACGGAGCGAGGCTTGAAGCGGTTGTATATATCCATACTGACTATGGGTTTAAAGATATTTACCGCACCAAAATAGAGGTTAAATATGTTTTTAAAAACACTGATATCAATTGTCTTGCCCGTTTTTCTATAATATTCCAGAATATTTTGGATATACTTTTTCTGTGTAAAATGAGCCTTGTTTGTGAGAAAATCAAAAAAGGACATGCCTTTAAAACCAACAGTATTTAGCCGTTGAGGGAATGTAAAATAATCTACTGTTTTATTACCCACTCTTGTGTGGGGAGTGATTTTTTTTAAATCAAACTGTTTCAAATTATTGTAATCTTGTAAAGCGTCTTCTCGTGTAATGGGTTTCATTTCGTGTGCTATTTCAGCCCGTTGTTTTGCTGTGTAGGTAGAAGGTTTGAGAGTGTATCGTTCTAAACCAATACCAATACCTCTGCCTTTTATATAGACATACTTCATTATATGTATGTGGATATAAAAAATTAGACCATATCGTCGTTGCTTTTGCTTTCAACAATAGTGGGTCGGCGGTTGTTGATAATGAACTCGGTTTCTTTTTCTTCTGCTTCCGTGTCTCTCGTTATTTTGATACAACAACAGGAGACTTCTTTACATTTGGATTTATACGCCATACCGCCGATTTTCAATAACAATCCAATGACACTGGTGATAAAGAACGACCAGAAGACGGCGTTGAAAATGTCAGTATCCATACTAAAAGGAGATATTTTAATCTTCGTCTTCTCCAAATTGAGAGGGATCCAGATACTGGTTGAAACCCTTGCGGAACTTGTGGGTGCGGTCTTTTTCTTCTATATCAATAATAAAAGGGGAGAGTTTCTGTTCTGTGGCGTAGTCATACATAGATATTAATTGATCTTTGGAACAGTTGAGAGAAAAATCACGGAGAATTGTTTTGATTTCCCGAAGCCCCCCAATTTTTAAGAACACCATATACGAACAGTTTTTACGAACAATGGGAGGTATATCAAAAAACGACTGCGAGAGATATACCACAGAGCAATTGAGTTTTCTCGCACGAATGTAGTAATTGATAATGGAGGATTGGTCTTTAGCAAGAATGAGGTCGTCAAAGCAGACGAGGTGATTTACCTTTTTATCCATCTTGTCTAATAGGGGTATATTATGTAATCCCTCTTTGATTTGTATTTGGTCGCATTTAGAGGTGAGGTAATTGTAAATGGGCTCGTCTTTGTTGCGAGTGATAATCGTAATGTCTGCGAAGGTTCCAGTTGAACCTGTGCTAAATAAATGAATGAGATTGACTAAAAAGTTAGATTTACCAGAACCAGAGGGTGCGGAGACACACATACGAAAAGGTAGGTTAAGTCCGTGAATGTGTTGATTAGGGTTCTCTGCTTTATCAAGTAGTTCTTTCGGCATTTTTTCATACCAATTGATAACTCCACCAATTGGAAGAGGACTATCGGCTTCTTTCTTTTTGCGTGGAGGCATGTCTTATATATTAATTTAGAGATAATAAATTGGAAAACACAATTTATTATCTATGTTATTATTATAGATAAAATGGCTTCGTATCCACCTCCAACAACAAACTTGCCTATTTTTAACAGTCAGTCATTTGCTACCCCCACAGCAAGTGCTGGAGGTAGTAGTATAACCATACCATTTTTAGATGCTAATTATTTACAATTTCCATTAGCACAGTCTGCTTTAGAGACAATTCCTAATTTAGCAGTTAGTGTATCAGGCACAGCACCTACAAAAGTGTTAGGCACAAACACAACGGATATAGCCACTTGTGCCTTCGTGATTGAAAATGCTGGTGGCGGGGGTGCTCCTTTGGATAGTCCAGTCTTTACTGGTATTCCAGAGGCACCCACCGCAGCAGTAGCCACGAACACGACCCAACTCGCTACTTGCGAGTTCGTATTGGCTAACATGGGTGGAGTAGGTGTATATGCTCCTTTGAATAGTCCAGCATTCACTGGAACTCCTACTGCCCCAACCGTAGTCCCAAGCACAGACGATACAACAACACTCGCAACGACGGCGTTCGTTCAATCTACTTTAACGACAATGGAACCAGCAGCACAAGCACCAATAGAGTATAGTTCTCCTTATGGTGTTCCGTTAGATAATGTAGTTATACCGATAGACCCAACATGGGTTTCAATGGATTTAGAATGTTGGGCGGAAGGAGGTATGTATGGAACATCTAATGTGGTAAGTGGATCTTCTGTTTGGGAAGTTGGAGGAGGAGGTGGCGGTGGGTCATATTTTAACGCATTAGGATGCGGGTTGTCGGGAACAGGAGGAACTGTTAATGAAATACGAATAGATTTAAATACTGTAGCAGGGGCAGGAACTTCGTATGTTGCTGCTAATTTAAACGGGGCGTTGGTATTTGCGATAGCGACATTGAGTAAAGGAGACGACGGTGGTAATTCGTCTTTAAATACAGGAGGAGATGGAGGGAATGGAGGAACATGTGTAGTAGCAGATATTCCAGTTTCTAATTTATGGGGAGTACATCCTCAACCGTATTCGGGAACAACTGGAAATCATGGCGGTGTTTTTGGAGACGGATTTTCATTACCAGTTTATCCAAATACTCCAGCAACGGCAAATATTTCATATCCAATAGTCGGTTATGCGGATGGAGGAGGCAATGAAGCGTTAGTAGGAGATTGCTATACGGATACAGGAATAAACTTCCCACAGACACTACCTACTGGTGCGTTTTTTAGATTAACTCCTTATATTCTTGTTCCTGTTCCAAAATATGCGGCAGTGGATAGTCCAGCCTTCATTGGAACCCCTACAGCCCCTACAGTAGTCCCAAACACAGACGACACGACAAAAATAGCGACAACAGCATTCGTTCAATCTACTTTAACCCAATTAATACCAGATAACCCAATTTTTAACCCTGTTAGTTGGACTTATTTTTATGAGAGTGATTATCCACCCAATACCGACATATTTTTTGATTTTGATCCAGATATAACTCCACAATATTTAGTCTTTTCAATTGGAAGAGGAGGAAATTGTGGAACTTCTATAACAACAGAAGCAGGACAGTGGTCTATTGGTGGAGCAGGAGGAGGCGGTTCGGCTGTTGCCGCAACAGTTGCTACTTTTAATGCGGCAGAAGCAAATCCTCCATATAACCAAATTAGTTTTAATTTTTTTGGTAATCAACTTACTACGGCTATTGCTTTTAATGGAACTCTAATTACTCCATTAGCAACTGTGAATGCGGGTCAAAACGGAGAAAACGCAGTAGATGGAATTGGAGCGAGTGGAGGGAATGGAGGAGCATATGTTGGTTCCAGTTTTGTATCATTTGCTGCGAATGGAACGGCAGGAACGGCAGGAGGGGTATTTAATGACGAAGTAGTAATACCACCAGTAGGAGGTAGTAATATGTTCTCACAAATGCTTGGTTTTCCTAATGGAGTTGGTGTATCTAATCCAGCATTAGTTGGAAATTGTGGAACCGTCCCTCAAAATATAGCAGCAGATCCATTAGACCCAGCGTTAAGACAAGCCTGTGTAGTATTAATCCCTTTTTCTTCTCAAATATCTCAAAAATATGCTTCAAATTACAGTGCTAATCTTTTAGGATTTCCAACTTTAGAAAATACTCCATCATTGTCAAATGGTGGTAGCATAGTAAATGTTGTGTTATTGGTAGAACAACTTATTCTCAAGGCTAATGTTGATAGTCCAGTCTTAACTGGTATTCCAGAGGCACCCACCGCAGCAGTAGCAACGAACACGACCCAAATCGCTACTTGCGAGTTCGTGATTGCTAACGCTGGTGGCGGGGGTGCTCCTTTGGATAGTCCAGTCTTTACTGGTATTCCAGAGGCACCCACCGCAGCAGTAGCCACGAACACGACCCAACTCGCTACTTGTGCCTTCGTCATTGCTAACGCTGGTGGCGGGGGTGCTCCTTTGGATAGTCCAGCCTTTACTGGAACTCCTACTGCCCCAACAGTAGTTCCAAGCACAGACGATACAACAACACTCGCAACGACGGCGTTCGTCCAATCTACTTTAACTGTAGCGGGATCACCTACCCCACTTGCCCCAATATATTCTATAATCTACGAGATTATAGCAATAGATCCGGCATGGGTTTCATTGGATATAAAATGTTGGGCTGAAGGAGGAAATGCTGGAGCAAGTTATACTCCCGACCCCCCTCCCTTTGAAGTTTGGACGACAGGAGCAGCAGGAGGGTCAGGCGGAGCATTTTCTTCATTAAGTATTCCAATATTAGCAAACTATAAATACATACAAAACGCATCATCTGTAGGAGGCGATACTAATGTCAGTATTTTAAACGAAACATACGGAGAGGTAGCCAATATAGGAACAGCATATAAAGGACAGGTTGGAGACGCCGCAACGAGTGCTAACTTCCCCCCTTTTATAATTGGAGGGGGTGGAGGAGCCGCCAGTGTTGGTGCGTTTGGAGCAACAAATACCGCTTTTACTGGAACAATAGGAGGTAATGGTGGGGTTAATTATGGAAGTGGTTATATACCAGTAAATCCATTTAATCCTGCTGTATCTTATGTAAATGCTGGATTAACTCCTCCAACATATTTAGCCATATCCAATTGGGGACAAGGAGGTAGATTGCCTAATAATATAACAGGATCTGTAGATGGCGTAGAGATAATACCAGACCCTTTTCTCGCAATCGCTCCTGCTGTTGCGATTACAGAAATTACGCCGTATGTTGCTAATCCTCAATCAAAATACGCTTTGAAAAACAATACTATTTTAACAGGCATTCCAACAGCCCCTACGCCACTGCCGAACGATATATCAACACAAATAGCGACGACACAATTCGTAGCCAACGAGTTCGCTCCACTGATAAGTCCAGAATTAACAGGAGTTCCTTTAGCCCCAACCGCAGTAGTAGGAACAGATACGACGCAAATAGCGACTACAGAGTTTGTGAATGATAGTATAACTACAGCAGCCAGTCAAACTAAATACGGAAGTTTTGTTATAACTCAAACGATAACTGGAGCATGGGACTTTAATCAAGTATCAGCATTTACAATAGCAGGAACAGCAACAGCAATTACCTATGACACACCAAGCACCACAACACCCTATTTAAATCTACATAATACTGGAACATATACTATTAATTTGAGAGTGAATTATATATCAGGATTTAACGGCGACGAGTTAAAAGGCAATAATTTTGGAATGCTTCTTTACAATTCAGCCACTGGTATAACGGATTTCCCATTATATTCAAACTATAGTTCAAGTCATTTACAATTAGGTGATATAGATACACCTGCTAATTTTATAGCACCTATTGGTAATGCTGGGGGCGACGGTGTGGTTTCAACATTTCCCGCCTATTTACAAACCGCAGGTGCTTTTGTTGCTAATTGGAATTACATATCGGCGACATTTAAAATAGCAGAAGTTATAAGTCCATTTACTCCATGTCAATTACAATTCGGTTCAACCTGTTCCTCCGATACATATACTGTTAGTTTTATAGATTTCACTATAACATACAATGGTGTTTTATAATAATAATAATTTTGAAATTAATTTAGGAAAATAAAATATCTGGTTATATAAAAATGTCTCTAACGGATACACAAATATGGCTATTGAGTAGGAAAATGAAAATACCTCTCGTGTTCTGTAATTTCAAAGATAAACTGAAGAACACGAAACTTCAACATAACAAGTTCTATATAATAAATATGGAGAACGAGTTCAACGAAGACGGTCTCCCAAATGAGGGATCACACTATACTTGTTTTCAGGTGAATAAGCACCCCAATGGTAAAAGAGAAGGCATTTACTTTGATAGTTTCGGGCAGCCCCCGCCACAAGTCGTAGAGAAGTTCTGTGGTCTCCCCCACTTACCTCATAATACAAAAAATATTCAAAGTCTAATGAACTCTGCTTGTGGGTGGTATTGTCTCGCTCTGGGACATTTCATAAACTCATACGAGGAACGCACCAAGCATTTATATACTGACTGTCAGGATTTCACAGACTTGTTTGAGGATTTGAGTAAATCCACCGCACACCATAAGAACGAATGGGTATTGAAGCATTTTTTTCGCCCAACGGATAAAGTGGTTCGTGATAAGAACCCCGTTGAAGTATTCAAGGCGGGAGACATATCTCATATCGCCAATCCCAACAGCATAACAAATGATTTACCTTAATTGGTTTTAAAAAAAAATGTTGTGATATTATATAATGGTAAATATCACAACTACGGATTTAGACAATCCAGAGTATTATATACAACGGCATAAAAAAGGGTGGAAAATAGTCCATAGTAAGAAAGCCGACAAATTAATTAAACAACACGGCAAAGGTATTTTACAAGACAAGATACCGTCGCTAACAGAGTTTAGTAAAGCCGACCAGAAGAAACTAATGAAGGCTAATATGGATGGAGGTTCTATATTAAGTGGTATATTGGAAAAGGTCAAGCATTATACAAACAAAGTCAAAGATATAGCACATAAGGTGGTTCATGGGAGGGGGGAGGAATATCCGCCGTTAGCAAAGGCAATGATTGATAAATACAGGAACGAGAAAGTAGTAGGCGTGTCTTTACACCGTGCTGTATTGAGTTCTGTATATACTACATTAATGTCGGCATTAACGAATGGGGAGACGGCACGGCGACTAATGGACGAGCCTAAAGACAAGTTGTTTCATATCAGTATGTGGGTGAAATTGTCTAATGGCGTGGTTCTCTCTTGTGAGAAGGAAGAGGCTATTAAGATTAGAGAAAACCCGAAGAAACAGGCGAAGGAGGAAGAGCAGGAGGCACCCGTTCCTCAAAACACTACATTTGGGGAGTTCTTGGAGAAGGGATTACAGAACGCAGGGGCTAAAAAGTTCTTTGGGTATTCCGCAAAGGATAACAACTGCGGGAATTGGATTGAGTATATATTGAGAGGTAATCATATAGACAATGCTTCAACCCATGCGTTTATAGGGCAGGATACGAAGAAGATATTAGCGGGGTATCCCACTCTGCGTAAGTTTATGAATACTATTACGGATATTGGGGGTAGGGCTAATGTAGTAGCGGAAGGTGGTAAAATTGCTAAAATGAGAGGGTGCGGAGATAGAGAACCTCCGCCACCTCCACCTCCAGCAGGGGGAGGAAAAGCAGGGGGAGGAAAAGCAGAACAAAATCCACCTCGTCGTAGAAGTATGGCTGAACTAATTCAAGAAAGGAACGCACACCACCCTAAAAGTAAAAAAGGTATTAAAGTGGAACAAGAAATTAAAGAACTTTTAAAATATAAACCAAAAATTACAGACGCACCGAAAATTACGCAACGAAAACATTTTGGAAAAGGATTGAAGTCTAAAATGTCAGGGTGTGGAGATAGAGAACCTCCGCCACCTCCACCGCCATCTCCAAATCCAAGAGGAAGACCTACATTAAAAATATTACAAGATAGAATGCGAGGTGTTAATGTAAAAGAAGAATTAATCAAAAACATAATTGTAAGAAGACGAGATGAAGTAATTAACGATATAATTTTGATAGGTATAAATATTAACAGACAAAGGATAGAAAATATAAAAAAACAAAATCGTTATGTGCGTGGAAAAATATTAGCGGATCAAGCAGCGTGTAAGGCGAGATATATACAAAATGTTAAAAAAATATATAATGAAAAACTTGAGGATCCAGACGATATAGAAATGTTGGATATAGCCGCTCAAAAATTAATAGACGATTATTATAAAGAAGCAAACGAAATTGTAGATAAACACCTGCTACGAGAAAGCCGCCACATACCTCCACATGTTGTAAGATACCTATACCCAGATGAAAACGAAGGAGGTTCAATTTTGAAAAAAAAATCTCACAGTATAGAAATGCCCCAACACAATGGCGACAGAATAATGACGACTATGCCTATAGGCGGAATGCCTCAATACACCGACCCTCGTCCCATGCTTGGCGGCGACCCACGAACATGGTCTCCCCACCCTCTTCATACCAATCACCCTAATGCGAGTGTAATGTCTCTCGGTGGTTCTGGATTTAGGGATATTCCGTTAGGCGAACATATAAGAGACTACGCACCTCCCCAACGAGATCCAATCACGGGAGAGATAACACACGGAGGAAGACCCAGAGGGGCTGGTCTCGCTGATATGTATAAGGCGTTCTCTGGGGTAGATAGAGTAAGAGATTACGCACCTCCCCAACGAGATCCAATCACGGGAGAGATAACACACGGAGGAAGACCCAGAGGGGCTGGGCTCTATGCTGGTATGCGTGGATTGCGTTGTATGAATATGCGAGGAGGTGTTATACCCTCCCCTCCCAGCAGATACCCCACAACTGACCCCTCTCTCCTATAATCGCATTATATAATCATTAATATGTGTATAATATACCGAATAATCATTAATTTACAAGTTAAGTTAATGATTAATACTGAAAATATATAGATAAAGATTAATAAAAATATTTTTATTAATCTTTATCTTCATTATTGGCGTATTTATATGATTTTTAAGATTAATATTCATATAAATTAAGGAACTCCTTAATAATATCGTTCTTTATATCCTTTTAATATAAACAAATCAATTTTATTTAAACTTTAAATTACAATGTTTTAAAACAGATTTGATTTTATCAGTTTTAATATTGTCAAATACAAAGTTCATATATTCACTATCGTATATACCACCAATACCTATACTCATTTCTATTTCAAACTCCTCGTCAAACCATTTTTTTTGTGGTAAAGTATTGTTGAAATGATTAACCCAATTCTTGCGTTGTTCCTGTTTTTTAGTCAATTTAAAATCATTCATTGTTTCTATTGTTCCTATTATATTTTATATAAAAAACAAATCAATTTTTT
>Ga0114964_10002213_pt1 | contig 13635 bp, 11 predicted proteins | sample C_131016_MF_Meta_FD_92638 | JGI IMG/M metagenome (GOLD analysis project Ga0114964, IMG submission 92638) | Freshwater microbial communities from Lake Croche, Canada to study carbon cycling - C_131016_MF_MetaG | ecosystem: Environmental > Aquatic > Freshwater > Lake | place: Lake Croche, Canada... | reverse complement strand
TATCTGTAGTAACGGTTCCTCTATCAGGATGTGCTGCCTCAAAATCATGTAGTGCTTTGGTGTAATCGTTGATCTCTTTAGCAGTAGCACCACGACCTAGTTGTTCTTGTACAAAAGATGTGTAATCTCTGGCTGCTAGATCTTCAGGGGTAAAGTTTGTATTACTGAAAGCACGGGTACCTGCTAGATTACTTACTCCTGTTGCGGTACTTCCACCTACAGGGATGAACCCTGCAGTAGGACCCTTATTAAAGTTAGTTGTAGTTAATTGATCTAGGTATTTTTGTACTCCCTTAGCGGTAGTATTATCAATAACATTACCTTGATCTAAGGCTAAACGTCCTGCTTTACCTGTAAGTATCTTTTGGCTAACAAGAAAGTCTTTAAGTTCTTTAACACCATTAGGACCTTTAGCGGTGTAACTTCTAATAAAGTCTTGTGCTCCACGGACATAGTCAACTACTTGATATTGACCAGTGTTATCAGGGTCACCAAAGACATAGACTTTGTGTCCAGCGCCAGTGCTTAGGTCAACTAACTGTACGTATTGGTTACCGTATTTGTCTATACCTGTAGATAAACGAGGAGCAATTTGAGCGGCTGGATTGCCAACAAAGTCAGCATTAACGTTATTAACATATGGACTAAGTCCAGCATTACCAGTAGGGATGGAACCTGCTATAGGTTTGTTAGTTAAAGGGTTAAGTACCCCAGTAGTAAGGGTTTGTCCACCAGCAGTAGGGTCAGATGAAGTAGCCTTGTTAAGAATATCGGCAGTTACTTCTGTAGCATTAGCCCACTTTTGAATAGCTTTTTTCTTAGCAGCAGCAGCATCATAGGTTACTTGACCAGAGGCAATACCACCAAGGTATTGACCAATAGCAGTGCTTAACTGTGCATCAGTATACTTTCCCTTTAAAGCAGCAGAAACCTTGGTAGCATCCCAGCCAGGATTATCAGCGAAAGTACTAGCAACATCTGTATAAGCTTTGCTTGCCATTGATTAGCCTGTCACCTTCTGTGTGTTTCGAACATAATAGTCAAGGAGTGGATTGAAGATAGAGCGCATTGCTTCCTGCATTACTGGGTCAGTAGGGGCAGCAGTGCCTTGGGCTCCACCCAATTCACGTAGTGCAGCCAGAACTCTTTGCTTAAGTTCTTGCTTTGCCTGACCACCATTGACTATATCGTCCTGAACACCCATGTTCTTAATGCCATCTATGGCATTGCGAACAATGGCTACAGCAGTAGACATCTTCTGACGTTGAGCAGCTGAGATAGGGAAGCTGGCATCTTTGACAATACCTTGAAGGTCATCAAACATAGCCTGTTGTTTACCTATACCAAAGGACTTGCTATTCAAAGCTTCATCTAAGTATGGGTTCTGAAGTTTCAATTGTTGCTGTGAACCCTTCATTGCATCAATAATATATTGACGCTCTGTGCTGGTATATACAGGGTTCTTTAACTCTTCTTCAGCCTGTGTACGTAAATCGTAATACTTCTGACGATCTTGTGCTATAGAAACTTCGTTGTAGTAATCCTCAAGGGTACGTTGTTGTAGCATGCCTGATGCCTGCATCCAGGTGTATACGTTAGAGTCGTATTGTCCTACGTTAGGAGCAAAGACTAGACCAGCACCTGACTTGTATTCATTAAGTTTGCTACCGTTAGCCAACATCCAGCTCTTTAAGGAAGATGTTTTGTTAAGCAATACGTTAACTGCTTTGGTATCACGGGCTACTGTATAGACCAGTTTGCCTGGATACTTACCGGTAAATGCCATGAGTGCTGCCTCATATGGGTCTTGAATATCACCCTTTGAGTTACGCATGATGGACTGTAGGATGTCAGCAAACTCTGGACGTAGTCCATTGATACCAGCATTCTTTAAGTAATCAGGTACACCCTGGCTCTCCTGCATTGTAGGAGATACTGGGGACATTAGTCCCAACATTCCACGCATAAATAAGATGTTATGGGTAGTAATTCTAACGTTCTTAAGGTTATCATTGACCGCTTTAGACTTATCTGATGGGTCTAGTTTGGCTAGTTTCTCAGGGCTTAAGCCGTAACCATGTGCTGCATTGTAGGCAATAGCCTGCATACCAGCAGATACAAACTGTTGGTTCTGCTCATCAGGAGATAGCGCACTCCATAGACGATCAAAGAACGCAGGGACTATAGCCTTGCGTAGCGTAAGGTTCTGACTTACGTTACCTAAGAAGGTCTTGTCGATATTAGCCGCTGCTATATCTCCAATGTTGCCACCAAAGTTACCTAAGAGGTTCTTCATTGCTAGTACAGGTAGGGCTATGAATGGTCCAGATAGGCTAGGTTGACCAGCATCTTGTTGGAAAGATGGGTTACCCATAGCGATCTTAACCGCAAAGTCATTGAACATAGGTTGCTTAACAACGTCTGGGTTACCAGTAAAAGCACCCATTGTTCCGTTAATAGCATGGAAGATAATGTTATCGGCAGGCATGATGACGTAAGGGTCACCGTTCTGGTCTGGATGGATGAATCCATTAGACTGTAACCCTAGATGTGCCATACGCATGCGGTATAGGATCTGTGGTGTAATGTCCTTCATGCGGAATACACGACGGTAGAAGTCCTCAGTAGCACGATAGAAACGCCCTGTGGTACGCAATGACCAGGCTAGATTGCTACGAATCTGTGGGTTATCTATAGACTTTAGCATGTAGTTAGCAGCATGATTCATTGCTGTTTCAGCAAACTTCTTCTCACCTAAGTGAGTAGCCATCTCTTTGTCCATGCCACCCTTGATTAGGTCTGCTACGAACTTAGCCTCTACCTGAGCATAACGATCACGGAAGTTAGCATAGGTAGCCCAAAGTGCTGGCTGACGGAACAAGTGATTGTTCTGTGCATCCATCCACTCCATGCTGTGCTGGCGTAGATCAGCAGCGTATTGGCTCATCTTCTGTAGGGCACTTTCATTAGTGCCATCAGACATACCAATGTCTGTTGTGATCTTATCTATAGGACCAAAGCCCTTAGTCTTATCAACAAAAGTCTTATAATCCACGCTGTTAAGGGCTTGTGTAAGCGCCTTATTGCGAGACATACCTTCTCTTGCTACCTGATTCATATCAGCCACATCATTGATGTGCTCTAATAGACGGTCATTAAACGGTATAGCGCCACCATGGAAGGTGTTACGCATATCAAATAGTTGGTGTTCTACCCTACGGACAGCAGATTCTACTGGGGTATAACCATCAGCCTTATCACGTACGAACTGTTGTGAGTCCTTAAGGTAGTTATCAAGAACCTTACGGTTAGTAATGTTTAAGGTTACTGGGTCAATACCAATACCGTCTAAGATCTCACTGCGAGCACGCTCGAAGTCTTTAGTATCACGCAAAGCGTGGTTTTTTACAAAGATAGTACCGAAGTTAACGTTACCTTTGCCATAATCTCTACCGTTACGGGTAAAGCGCATGAACCAGTTCTCATAATGAGCCGCTGTTACTAAGGATTCATTGACCTTTGCTAGGTCAGCAACGTTTCTTTCCTCATACCGACCGGTACGTAGGAAGCCAAGCTCTCTAAACATGTTAGTAAGGTGGCTGTTTGAGACCAGCATGCTGGCTAGTTCTCCCCCACCTAGAGTTGAGCCTAGTCCAGACTTACCAATGATTGAGTTGACCATAGCATTGGCTATTTCAGGGTGATGTATCATAGCCTGATACATGTACTCCATGTGTTGGTCGTTATTTAGGTTCTCTAAAATTAGCTTTGCGTGATGAGCAATGTTTTCAGGCTTCTCAAGGGTACGTATTTCCTCACCGTTAATTTTCTGTGTGATGAATCGCTTCTCATCTGACACAAAATTAGCAGGGTTCTTATCCAATAGATTGAGGATAGCCCGCTTGATAGGTGGGATGACTGTGTCATCACCACTAAAAGCAATGATAGCCTTGTTAAGTTTGCGTCCTTCAGCCCACTTTAGTAGTTGCTTACCAGGAGCCATCATGGAATACATGAAGGACTCGTCAATGGCAGAGCGAATACCTAGACGCGGGAACAAAGTGGCTGTAGACCAGTTGTCTATCATCTTGGTAACAAAGTTCTTGCGGGTGATACCGCCTGCTGCGTCCATTACCGCACGGATCTTGGCGCCTTTATTAAAGTTAAAGCCGTAATCGGCTAGTGATGCTTCGCCATCTTTACCGTGCCATGGCAAGTTACCAATAGTTGGCTTAGCCTGGAATGGATGTAGCGTTCCGTCAATGGATGTCTGTAACATTCCGCCTACGTTTTCAGCAGGCTGTGCTTCTAGTACACCACGCGATAGCATTGAACTGGCATATTCAGGTGATACATCTAGCACACGCTTGCTTGAGAAGCCAGCAGTGCTAGCAAACTTATCCTGAAGGATCTGCTGCATTAGCTTCTCGCCACCTTCGGTGCCGTGTAACCCCATGTTATGCATGATCTGTATGTACAAAGACTTAAGAAGCAGGACTCTGTCCTCTTCTCCTGCAGTTCTAAAGGTCTCAGCAAAGTATTCTGAGTAAGCACGTGGGTAAATAGTGCGTGCTAAGTTTTTAACTACTGGTAAAGACTTGTTAACTTCACCATCTGTAATGTGAATCTCATCTGAACCAGGGAAACGAGCAGCCATTCTGCCTAGTCTGCGTTTAAAGTTTGATAGTTGCCCGGTAATTTCCTCAAGCATAGGTGTCTGAGATGCGTGAACCGCATCATTCTCAATACCTACCTTGCGTAAATCTTCAACAAACTTAGGACCGACCTTATCAAGGACATCCTTTTCAAGCGCTCCGTTAAAGAAATCACCTAGTACTTTATTTAAACCTGATGTAACGCTGTGAGTGCGCTTTGCTAATGGGATACCACTGCGATAGAAAGTAGTTCCGTCCACCCGTCCAGCAACAAGTTTCATCATGTTGTCGCCAGCAGTAAAAAAATCTTCAGCCGCCTTAGGGTTAAAGACCTTTTCCTTGACTAGCAGGTTAACCATGCTGTCGTTATTAAGATCTGGCATCTGACGGCGTAGTTCATCACGGGCAATAATGCGTCCTGATTTATCGCCGGCAGCCTCAGCCTTGGCAATGTTCTCAATTAAAGCACCAGCTTTATTCCAAGTATTCTGGACATCGTTACGAGCAAAGACCTTGGCAACATTAGTTGTTGGATCTTTCATCATAAGTTCTGCTAGGCGCTCGCCACGTGTGGCTAGCTTAGAAGTACCACCTGTAAGCCAAGTCAGAGGATCGATAACGATTTGTGCCACAGCATCAATAGCACCTGAAACTTTGTTCCACTTGCTAGAGCTATAAAGACTTGGGTCATTTAACTGATGGCTAAATAGCATACGAGCAGCATCACGACCGTATGAAACCTGAGCACCCTTAAACTGATTAAGCATGTTCTCAAAGTTCTTAGGGTCTGTAATCATCTTGGTTACAGATGCAATAATTTCTGAGTTGACCTTGCCGTAGGCGTCAACAATTTCTCCTGGCTTCATGCCTTTTAGGGCATGCATAGCAACAAAGGTATCTGTGTCTCCATAATGGTCATGAAGGTCAGATAACATTTTGTTATCAAATACGTTTGTGCCGTCCCAAGCATTACGTACTATGTTCCAACTCATTGGATCGCCCTGGCTAACTTGACGATAGATCAAGTAAGGTGTGTTGATAACACGGTTGTATTCACCAGCAACTTTAAATGCGAAACGAAATGGGCTGAGTACATCACCCGCTACGCCTTTACCGATATTCCAAGCATCGTGCCATACAGCACCAGGGGAAGTAGGTGCTTCAAAAGTCTTAGGCTTTGGTACATAAGCAGCTTCGCCGTACATAGCCTTGAGTTGTTCCTGTAAATGAGGATCTAATTTGCTATAGCGGTCTTGTGCTGCTGGTGTAGCCAGACCCATAAGTTCTTTATTTAAACCTACGGTTGATGAAATCTGATTAACTTGGTTAATCTGGGCAGAATTCAGATTGCCATAATAGGCAGCCGAATAAAGCGCAGGTGAAGTTTGGGCTACATCAGGATTTAATGTTGCCATTACAAACCTCTATCAAGCAGAGCCCTGTGTAGAAGTTCTAGTTCTCCTGAAGGATCTTGTTGAGCAAGTTTCTTAATTGTTACTGATGGAGACATAGCCATATTTGGCACCTGTAAAGCCTCTGTGCCTGGTCCTGGACCAAAGGGTACGCCTGCTGTAATAGGCTCGTTAGGACGCTGTGTAGGAGCGCTGAGAGTTACAGGAGCTGGCATCATAGGAGTAGGGTCAGCAGCCAATGGAGCGGCTTGTTGATTAGCCATGTTCTCGCCACCTTTGCCATAGCCAAGTCCTGGCATGTACTTAGGTGCTTGAGTTGCTGCTTGCATTCCGTCAACGGCTCCGCCGTCAGTACGTTCAGATAAAGCACCTGGTCCTGATACTGGTGCAGGATTAGATGGTTGGCGGTATCCGCCGTGTCCGTTTGCCATTAGTCCTCGTCTTCATCTAATAAATTTTGGATATCGTTTTCAGTTGGGGCTTTATATGAAACCCAATCAGGAAAAGATTCTTTTGTTGCTACAAGCCATAGCGCATCTTCAGGTTTAAAACCTGCCTTGCGTAAAGCTTTGTTATATTCATGTAGCCAAATGCAGTACATCTCTAGTGGGCTGTAGGATTCATCGGCAACTGTTTTTGGTTTTGCTACTCTTCTTCTTTGAGTTGCCATGATTTACTCCTATCCGACTTGACGACGATTAACTGTTCTTACACTTGCGTTTTCTTTACCGCTTGCATTCATGCTGCTAAGTAAACTTTGTAATTCTGGTCGTTGGAATTGAATTCCTGGTCCTCTAAATGGTGGACCTTCTGGTTGTCCTTCACCGATAGGGTTTCCTTGTGGTTCTGAAGGAGCGCCTCCTACTGGCATACCGGGAGCAGAAGGGACGGACGGCTGCTCAACCGTTTGTTGCATACCAGCAGGAGGATTCTCGGGTGCGAAGACTTCTGTAATAACGTCTTCGAGTACTCTTCCACGCTGGCGTTGCTTGATAACTTCAGCAACTCTGGTAATAATTAGAGTTGGGTCTTGTCCTTGGGCAGCCATTTGCGGAATTGCTTGAGTGTAAGCCTGAAGTGCACCCATCAAAGATGAGCGCAGGTCTTCAGTTTCAATCTTCTCTTGCTCCAATGTAACGTTGACATTAAATGGCAATTCACGCATAGCCATGTCTTTGGAGATTAGTTTTCCGCCCAATGCCTGCAACATAAAAATAAGTCCTTGTGCTGGGTTAAGACCAGCAAGCATGCCATAACGGACATCAGCAGAATAGTCCTGCTTGATATCTTTGCTTGGCAAATATGTAATTGAGTATGGGGAACCAGCATCAGTTCCACGAATAGTCTTTTCTTCGTTGAATATCTTCTCATCTACCTCAAAGCAGAGAGAGATAACATCTCGCAATGCGGTAGTAAAGATAGCTTGAGCAGATTTAATCTGGCTGTCGAAGGCGCCCATAAGGGCTTCAACTCCTGCACCAGTAACGATAGATGCCTTCATGTTTCCACTGCGTGCCTCTGGATATCGGGCACCCATACGAAGTTCTTCGTTTAATACTTGCTGCTCATTAAATGCGCCGGCTGGAATTTCCAAAGCAACACGGCGTACACCTGCTGGGTTAGCAGTACGAATAACTGCATCTCCACCAAGTTGTAGTTCTTGTACATCGTTAGGCAATACGATTGGTGCTTGAACGGATTTCTCTGCGGCTTCCATAGCCATAAGAGCAAATCGGTTACGCAGTAACTGAATACCTAGCACGTCGTCGAATTGTCCACGTAGTTCGCCATCAACGCTTGGACGCTTTGCAATGATAACCATCATCTTACCCAGTGGGTTAGGTGCTTGGCTCAATACAAAGTTAGAGCGGGATGGTAAATAAAGAACGCTTTGGTCTTTATCGTAGTACCTAATCATTTCAAGCATGCCGTTCATATCTTGCTTGTAACCACTAGGTCCTAGGATTTGGCGTTCAAAGTCAGGGAACTGGGCGACCAGTTCTCCTAGCGTCATCGAGTAACGCTTAACAAAGGCTATGCACCGACCGTAGCGATCAAACTCCGGATAAGCTCCGACTGGGTTTTCTAGGCGTATGCGTGGCAGCTTTGCTTCCTCGTCCAGTTCAATAATGAAAGGGAGGAATCCATATGTAACAAACATGTCCGCACCATTGAACATGTTAACTTCCATCTCTGAATGACGGAAGTAGTTCGAGGCGATGCGAGTACGCTTATCTGCAAAGGTACGGGCACGGTCTGAAGTTTGGTTAACTGCCGAGCAATTAATTGCTGGCAGAGGTGCAATCATTTCCGCAAGGTCGCGGGCAACAACGTCAATGAAGTTGGCGACTACGTTCTGGTCAATACCATCTGGAAAGAAGTTAGGGTAGACTTGTGAAATCTTTCCCTGACGTACCATCTGGACGTCCTGATTACGCATATCACGTGAAGTGTTGCGATAGCGCAACGACTGTACGCGTGATACTACTTGTGGAATTGTTAACATCTAGTTGTCCTTAGAAATTTGTTCCGCCTGTTGGCTTATGAATAGGAGTAACGTTTGTTCCGCCTGCTCCATCAATGCCACCAACAGTACGCGGGGCTGTAGGGGTTTTAATTTGTAATCCAGTAGGCAAAATTAATGACATAGAAGACCGACTTGGACCTATATTTTTTGAAGGAGTTGTAGGAGTATCTGTTGTTCTAATACGTGTGCTAGGACGAGATGCTCCACGGGCAGAATTAGCAGATTGTTTTCTTGCGCTACTTGTTGCTATTTTGTTTGCTGAATCTTGTTTTGCTTTTTGAGCCGCTTGAAATTCTTTATATTTTGCTTCTCCTGCTGCTCTTGCTTCAGGAGTTTTTCCTTTGCTCATAGCAAGTTTTGCTGCAAAAGATGCTTTTGAATCTGGACTTAATGGTCCTCTTGCCATGATTAATCCTTACTTGTTCTTTGTAGAGGTAGGCTTGATAACAGGAGTCTTGACTGTAAAGCCACCTAGTTTAACAGCAGCAGAAACATCTGAGTGTCCGCCCATATGTGCTCCACCTAGAACTCCTGATGAATGAACTTTAATTACATCATGTGTCATTTCATTTTCAGGAAGATCATAATGCGCTTTGCGAAGAGCATCGTTTTGTTCCCAATCACGAATTGCAGTTTTGGCTGGGCTTTCCATACCTTTGTAAGGCTTAGGGTTTGGGTTTGAATTAACTTTAATTGTTTTTTTAATTGCCATAGTAATTCCTATCCGAAGGTATCAGACCACTGCTCTGCGAAAGCGTCGTCTAAGTTGATTGAGTATCTTGATTCCATCTGAGACCTGGTAGCCCAACGGTTGTTGAGGTATGGAGTCACATTGGTATTTTTTTGAATCATTTCACGGGCACGTATGACCGCAAACCATAAAGCCATAACGCAGTCGGTAGGACCTTTAGAGTCTGGCTTCCACGTGATGAGTTGTTGTACTAAGGCTTTGATGCCTTCGCTACCATCGCTAGATGGGAGCTCAATGAGGTTGTTCTTCTGGTGCTTCTCGTCTCGCATTGTTCCGAATAACGCTGACATAGAAGCCACGCCAAATGTAGTGTCCCATTTGTTCTTGCCGGTGAAGTGAGAGTTAAGTCTAACTCCTCGCCCTGCGAGCCAGTTCCGTAAATCTTCGTCGAGTTCAAAGGCTTTCTGGAATGCGTTGATCTCAATACGAACCTCTTGAGGTCGGTAACGTTCAACGTAAGCCTCAATAGCAGCCCGTATCTTTTGGTAGTTACCTTCTGCCATGTTGAGACAATCGAGAACATAAATCTTTCCATCCGCTTTGTTATAGGTAAGGGCAACGAGCGCAGTCTTACCAGCGATGGCTGGGTCCATACCAACAATGGTGTAACCCTCTAAGTGGTTAGGGTGTCCTACCGCTCCAGGCTTTAAAGGTCCGACTCTTCTAGCCCCGTTTGTGCTTCCCTGTACCAAGGCTGGAGGGAAGACGGAATCTTCCTGGATGTCTTCTTGCTGATAGACGAGAGCCCACGTGCTAGGTGTAACTTCTGAACGACGCTTAAATAAGGCAGGACCGTCCCATTTTGGATAGAAGCCAGCTTCATTGGCTGGGATGTCTTCGTCCCCGTCCCACGGGACGTCGCTCTCTTTCCAAAGAGTCGTCCAGTCTTTTGGGTCATCTGAAAATTGGAGAACCGCAGGCATGCCCATGTAAGTAAAAGGGCTACGACCACCTGACCAGTGCTTAGGATTTCTGAGTTCTTTATACAGGTCATTGGCTGCAATTCGCGTCCCGACTACTAGCAGTTTACCGTTCTTGCCTAGACGAGTGATAACTTCTTTTTGTAGCCAGTTAATTTGCTTGTCCCATTCATGGGCGTTGGCTGTGGTAATCACGTCGTCTAGAATAATTAAATCGGCGCGAGCGCCGTAAATCTGTCCACCCATACCGAGTGCCTGGATGGTAGGGTCCTTTTCGCTGGAGTTACGCGCATCGCCCCCAAGGTATACCGTGTCAGTTCGCCAAGTGTCTGCGTCTTGTTTCCAGCCACCCTCAGGTCCATAAGCATTCTGGAGCTTAAGCCATCTTGGATGCGACAAGCGCTGCTTGATTGCGTACACGAATTCACGTGCTTTGACTAAGGTCTTCGAAACTACGATGATTCGAACGTTAGGGTCTAGAGCGATGCGGTAAGTCGAGTAGTTCACCGTGATGACGGTGGACTTGGCATGTTCCGGTGGTACGTTGACCAGGAGCCTATGCCGTTCTGCTGGCTCATAAATCATGGACTCATGAAGCCAAGAAGGTTCCCGTCCCTCTAGTAGGTCTACCCAATCTTGATGATGGGGGAAGACTTGCTGCCCTAAAAAAATTTTTGAAAATTCTGAGAAGTTTAGGTCCTGCTTGTCCTTGCCAATGCTCGCCAACGAAGTTGACTCACCTCGCTCCTTCGCTTCGGCTAAAGCCTTTGCGAAGTCCGAGTCACGCAGTAACCACTGACGGATAGTATCTGGCTTCTTGTTGACTGCCGTCATAGCTTGGTGGGTGGTTGCCCCAGCCTCTACGAGGGATAGCACTTTCTCTTTTGCCTCGGCTAGAGCCTTTACTTTGAAGTGCGTCTCACCCTTGCCAAATCCATTTCCTGCCATTATTGTCCCTTGAGTAGGTAGTACTTTCCCGCGGCAGCAGTCTGTATAACTACTGTACTGTAACTGTATGAGCAGGCTATATAAAAGCCTGCGAATACAGGATTAAGAACTTTCTGCTCTATACTGTATTAATCCGTTCAAACAGCCATTACGAACAGATTATTTAAAACTTTCTTTAAAGTGTGACTAAGGTCACCAGAATACTGTACAGAATTAGACATTCAGGGCAGAGGTGTCACTATGGTCACGGAAAATTATAATGGGAGATACGATAACTAATTCACTGGACAGTTAATAACCACCCGGTCAAGACACTGGCTGGCTTACTTGTACAGTAGCAGGGGTTGTGCTGTGGACTACAGTCCTCGCACACGTGCTCGTCCTGCGCCCTGTCACAGTAAATAACTTCCCCTCACGGGCTAGCAATTAAAACGGCTGGTCTCACAGCCAGCCTACCTTGCTAGCAGTAACAGGTTCAGACTACCCTTGCTCTGAACCACCTTCCTCTGATACGCCGTCCTTCAGACGGCTCGATGTCAGCCTCAGCCAGCAGAGCAACGCCTGCGTGAACGGAACTCTCAGCGCCGTAACTACGGGTTGCCACTCAGCCCCCGCTGATTGATTGCCAGCAGTTCCTGAGCCTGCGGTTCTGCGTGAAGTTACAGTTTGCCTTCTCTCCTTGACCGCCCAAGCGGTTCAGTTCATCCTGACAGGCAGAGCAGAACCCGTCAAGTGGTCGCAGAGCAGCGAAGCTGCTCTAACGCGCTCGCACTATGACTGAACCTGCTCAGCCTGTCAAAGCGGATATCCTGAACCGCCTAAACGGGCGGTCAGAACAAGGAGAGAAAGAATGGCAAACTCAGTTAACTTCACCAATGCAGAACTTAGCAGCCTCAAGATTGGAACTGCTAAGACCGGCAATCAGTACATCAGCGGGTTCCTCGTAGACAGCAACCCAGACGGTAGTTACACCACTTCGAAAGCGTTCCGCTCTTTTGACGCAGTCGTAATATCTGCTCTGCCAGCCGAGTTGGTCGCTAGAGCGACCGACATCAAGGTCTCGTTCCCAAAGGGAACTCGCCCTCGTATCAGCGTGGAAGGTTGGTTACAGAACAAGGCAGACGCCAAGGGCGTCTGGTCTGAGACCCTGATAGTTACTGCTATCAAGTAATCCGCAAAGCGGATTGGCTGGCTGTTTCGACAGTCAGCCTTTCCGCATGCGAAGCCAGCCCTTTCGGGTTGGCGAGTAGTATATTTACCGGTGAGCATGGCGCTTGCCGGCTTTAGAAAGGAGAGAATGATGAGTGTGTATAAAGCATGTATAGAATGTGGTGATAAATACCATGGTAATTCATGGGGAATTGAATCTGTATGTTTCTATTGTTATTTTGGAGAAAAAGATAGGCAATGGAAACCTGAATGGGATAAGGAGATGAGTAAATGAGTGAAGCAGTATATGTCCAAGATAATCTATCTCTTATGACTGACTGTGCCGCTTGTATCCAAGCGGACAGTAAGTGTTTAGATTGCCAGGACGAATTCGATACCAGGCAAACTGTCCTTGCCCATGAGATAGTAGATGAGGGCAATGAGATATACCGTAAGCAGTGGCTTAAGCCTACGGAGGAAGTAAGTGGGCACGACTGGATAGGATCTGTTGTACGTGTCAAGGGTCGAGAACGACTGGAGTTCCTAGAACCAGTCGTTCATATGGAGGACAGGACATTTATGCAACCGCTATGGCTTGCTTCTAATGAAACGGTTTGTCAAATCTGTAGGTATGTATGTATTGCTAGCAACAAATGCCCTAACTGTGAGGAGGTTAAAGCATAATGAAAGATCATTGGATGTGTTTTTATTCTGAATGTGATGAATGTAAAGAAGCACATGAAACTAATTAGATCACAAGAAGTTCAGATAAACAGAGAGTTGGCTCTTCAAGAGCCGACTCTTTACCGTATTGTGCCGACAGAATATGTATTCTGTTCGGCTACTCTGTGCCGGAATGGCATAGAAGTCTTTGCTAAAGACGCACCCTATACCAAATGGGTATGCTTTGATTGTCAGTAATCAGACGGCGCTTGCCCCTGTCCCAAGTGACAGTGGGCAAGACGCCCTTAACCAAAGGAGAGTAAATGGCTAAATTGAGAAAAGATGAGCCAATCAGTCTAGATACTAATGCGCTTTATGCGGTAATGCGTGGGCTACAGCGACACATCAACGGCAAAAAATCACACGTGCCAAAGCCTACTGGCTATGAATTAAACCTAGTTCAATGCGCTCTTATTAGTATCGAGCGCGAGTATGTAGAACGCGCCAAAGAAGATGGGCGCATAGATGAAGAATTGAAACTACTGGAGGCAGAATATGAACATTGACATTGGTTTCGGTTTCCCCACCTATCTTGCGCACATAACTATTG
>Ga0114964_10002211_pt1 | contig 13648 bp, 16 predicted proteins | sample C_131016_MF_Meta_FD_92638 | JGI IMG/M metagenome (GOLD analysis project Ga0114964, IMG submission 92638) | Freshwater microbial communities from Lake Croche, Canada to study carbon cycling - C_131016_MF_MetaG | ecosystem: Environmental > Aquatic > Freshwater > Lake | place: Lake Croche, Canada... | reverse complement strand
TCTTCCTGTATTTGCATCCAGCGGTCTGTCGCCATACTGCCAGCCAGTGCCTGCTTATACTCCACAGGCAAGTAAATGTCTTTGTAGGTACTATGCACCGCTTTAACTGCCTTTGTAAACTCACCCAGCGACCTCACTTTATCTTTACCGACAAGCATACCGCCGATTTCCCGCAGTTCAGTGGCGGTCTTTGCTCCCGAAAACACATACACGTTCTCCCGCATGTTCTGCGCCAGCTGGGCAGAAAAAGAACCTGCCTTTTGACTGTCTATTTTTGCCCAACCTTTATTGACCGCTTCGCTTATCTTATCAGCGGTGGCTTGTGCCAAAGGCTCGTGCCAATTTGCCACCTTGCCTTCTTTTTCGTAGGCTTCCACAAGCCAGTCTGCTATCTCTTCCATATCAGTGTTTATGGTTGTAAATATTGTGTATATTGGCGTGCAATTTTACAGTACCTCCTGCGTTCAAACTCAGTTCTGGGCTTTCAAATGCCCCCTGCTTTTTGGTTACAGGCACGCCTAGTTTATCTAAAATCCACTCTTCATCTATATTGTAGTATGGGAGTAGTTTTTCCAGCAGACCGAGCATTTCTTTGGTATTTTGCACCATGCTGAATGCAAAGCGGTAGCCTTCCGTATTATATCCATTTGCTTGTAGTAAAGGCAACAGCAAGTTATTTACAACTTCCTCCACGAACACCTTGTCGCTCTGCATAATGTCGTCCGACACTTCGTCATGCACCCTTGCGGACCCTGCGTAGCTTTTTTCCTCCGTTGTGCTGGTTTGCCCTAAAATCAAAACTGCCAGTTCAGAATTAGCATCGGCAATCAAATTGCGGTACACATCGGTATTTGCGCCATCGTTTTTCAAATAATCCAACCTGTCCTCTTTATCAAAGATAGCGGCAGTTGCACTGCCTAGTTCTCTAAGTGAGTTAATCAATTGGTCTTGCTTACTCTCGTCTGTCGTGGTATAAAGTACCTTTGCAGGCATCACGAACAGCTCGCCAAATTCACTCCACAGGGCAAAAGCAAAAGCCTTGTACAAGACCATCGGCACTGCTTTATTCAGCAAACCTAAGTCTTCTTTTTCGCCGACTTCTATAACCGAACTGGCAAAGGCTTTATCTCGGTATTGAATGCCACTCTGTGCATCAAGGCTTTGCAGTACCTCGCCTGTTTCAGGCACTACGTGCGCACGTGGTATCAAGTCTAGCACTATGCTTTCAGCTTCAAAGCTAAATTCAAACAGACTATGCCCGTAAAACAAAGCGTCCAGCGTGTAATCTAAAAACTCCCTAAACCATTTTTGCCTAAACAAAGCGTCAAGTTCTTCGTTTACCTTGCCCTCAGTGTCCACCAAACCAAAGGGATGCCCTTTTATTTTTAGCTTGCGCTGGTCTATCATGCCGTGCAAACGGCAGTCCAACAAAATGCGCTCGTAAACCGCTAGCAATTTACGCCGCCTTGGGTTCTCGGGCTTTACTGCATCATTGAGTGCGCTTTGCCAGTCGGCTATATCTGTGGCTCTTTTTTGCCGCAGCGCATTTGCTTTTTTTAAGCCTTCCGTGATTTTCTTTTTTGCCATCGCTTTAAAATCTTTTTAAAATGCCCTTAAATCTTTTTAAAATACCGCTCAAATTACTTACGTGGTATGTTTTGTAATTACCTTGTTTTTATTCGCTTAAAAAGCCTCAAAAATAGTGGTTGAATTTTCGGTTGGAATTTGCCTTAAAGCCTTCATAATTATTTCCGTCCTCCTGCTTGCGTTTAGGTAAGGGTACTTGTATTTTACCCTTAGCGATTTGCTCCAAAAGCGATATTTGCGCATCATAACGCTCCTTGCGTAACTGTGGGATTTGATGCGGATTGATACGTGCATATATGTGGTAAGCCATGATGTCTAGGCAAATCATGACCACGAACTTGTTGCGTTTTTCCCCGCTAAAAATAGCAGTGCAATCATAAAGACCGTTCAAATAGAAGGTCATTTGTTCTATCGCCATGGCTTCTACTTCTTGCCAAGCGAGCTCGTCTTCTTGCAACACGCTTGCAAGCACCTTGTCTTTGATGATGACCTTTTGGTCTTCTGTTGTGATAAATAGCATTTTTAAACTTTTTTAAAATTATTTTAAAACCGCCGCCGACTTCTTTCGCCTGTCAGCGTGATATTGTGCTTTTCGCCTCTCTTTTTTTGTTCTAAATAAAAGATACCGCCCTCAAAAGCATCGGGCGCATCGTCTGCCGTGCGGCTGCCCTTTTCAAAGCACAAAAACTGCTCTTCCAATTTTTTAAAATCGGCACTATACCTGCGCTTTTCGTTAAACACCACCTTGCCACTTTCAAAAAGTGGCGAAAGGTTCTCTATCCGCTGAAATTTGTCGGGCTTCTTGCGTGTATCTTTGCGCAAGCGCAACTGATAGCCTCTTTTTTCGCCCTCCTCATGAAAATATCTTACGAGCATGTCTTGCACAAAATTTGCCTCCATGTAAAAGTCCACGCTAGCTTCGTTTTTGGTCGCTTCGTAACAATCGTACATGTATTTAACCATGTCACTGATGGTGCTTTGGCGTACAAAACAGTCTAGCAGATGAACCTCGGTGTCCTTCATGCCGAGTAGTACAATTGCCTTGTAGTCGTTGGTGTTTTTGTCCTTAAAAGAGGGGTCGCAGTAGCACACGAGGGCTTGGTATTGCTTTAAAGGAAGTGCTTTTTCATACCTAAACCAATCCGCCTGAAACACCGTGCCTTCCTCAATGGGGTTGTTCATGTATTCCGCTTGGAATGCCCTGTAACTCTCTTTTTGCTTTTCCTGCCAATATTCAGCGGTGTATTTACTTGCCCATGCACTTTCACCTTTGGGTGTTAAAGCGTTGATGATTTTGTGATAGAAATTCGCACTGCCTTGCCACTCTTCGGCAAGCAGGGTTAAAATACTGGTCTTGCTGATGCGGTTGTTACATAGCACAAACCTTTGATTGCCCACGTCAAAGCAGCCTAAAAGGTCCCGCAATACCCACTCCCTCGCTTCTTTGACGAGCTTGGGATTTTTAGACAGCTTCTTGCTGTCTGCGTCGTCTAGCACGATGTAATCTGGACGATTTGCACCCTTGCGCAAACCCCTTGGGCTTTGTCCTAATCCCAGTGCGGTAAAAGTTACGCCGTTTTTGGTAGTAAACTCTCCATCTGCCCAGTCGCCGAGGCTCATTTGTTCGCCAAAGTCGTAGATAATACGGCTATTGTTCTCTAAATGCGCCTGAATGTCGCCTATCAGTTTACAGGCTTTCTCTTCGTTCTGCCCAACCAGCACCATGTATTTAAGTTCGCCACGCATCATCAGCCAAAAAGGTATGCCAATGCAACAGTGCGTGCTTTTGGCACTGCCACGGAAAGCCTCCACAATTGCTCTTATTTGCTTGTTTTTTAGAATTGCCTTAGCGATGTCTTCGTGAAAGGGTGCCGTGGGTGCGGTGGCATGCTCGTGAAAGTAATATTCAAAAAACAGCTTGTAATCTTTCAGCAAGCAGGCGATGCGTTCGGCTTTTTCTGCCGATGTTTCGGTTAAAATATCGGTGTTGCCTTTAAGTTGCTTACAGAACTCCTTCCACCGCTGCATGCTTTGTTCGGATACCTTCATATTAAAATTTCTCGGTTAAGTAAAGGGTTTGCATGTCGTTTACTGCTTCGGATAATTTACGGTCTTTGCTTTGCAACCAAGTGCCGAACAACATGAATACTTCAATAAAATCATCCATAGTCTTTTTTTCTTTTTTAATTTTATTGATGGCAGAGGCGATTTTTGCCACCTCGTCCGCTTTCAACTTATCTGCCTCTGTGAGTTCGTCTAGTTTGGCGAGTAGTTTCTGCACCACGCTATCTGTACTGATAATGCCAGCACCACGCCTAGCCTTCCAGTTGCCGTCTTTTGCCCATTTGCTTATGGTTTGCTCACTCACTTCCAGTGCTTCGGCAATTTCCTTTTGCGTTTTCCCACTTACCACAAACAGGCTCTCGGCGATGTCTGTTTTACTTTTCCTTTTGACCATGATTTTTTAAACAAAGTTCGTTTAAAACATGCTGTTATGCGGTTTTGTATTTCCCAAATTGGTGTGAAATTCAGACCAATTTGGTGCGAATTTCGCACCAAATTGGGAAAGCACTTTTGCAATATCGGCGACTATTGCGTGAACTTTGTTTAAAAATTCAAAATGGATTTTATATTGTCAGACGAAAGCGTAAATAGCTATAATTTTAAAGTCATCACAGATGGGATTGATTTAGAGCGGTTCAAGAAAAACCCTGTGATGCTCTATTATCACAACGACTGGAGAACAATAGGTCGTTGGGAAAATATAAGAAAAGAAGATGGCAAGTTACTAGCTACAGCGGTATTTGACGAAAACGATACGGAAGCCTTGGAAATCAAAAGAAAGGTAGAAGAAGGTTTTTTAAAGGGTGTTAGCATAAGATTTACTGTGTTGGACGCTTACGATAACATCGTTACGTCTTGCGAGCTTACGGAAGCATCTATAACGCCCATACCTAGCAATCAAAATGCAATCAAATTAAGTTTTGGGGCTAAAAACGTAACATTATCAAACAAAAAAACAGATATAATAATGAATGCTAAATTACGAAAAAAATTTAAGCTATCCGAGTCCGCCAGCGAGACAGACGTAGAAAAAGCTATTGATGAACTGGTTCAAGAAAATGAAGACTTGGCAGACAGCATAGCGACTTTGGAAGCGCAAAACAAAGCCATCAAAGAAAAATTAGATGAATTGGAAGAGCAGGTCTTGGAAGAAGAGTTGAGTCTTGCTATAAGCTCGGGTAAAATCACGGCAGACAAGAAAAAGGAGCTGAAAGCATTAGGTAAGTCAAACCCCGAAAATCTAAGGCTTTTTTTGTCAGCCATACCTGAGAAAAAAGTAGTAAAATTATCTGAGCAACTAAAGCAAGGGAATGCCGCCGCTGTGACTACTCAGAAGCTAAGTTGGTATTTGAAAAATGACCCCGAAGGACTGAAAGAAATTCAGGAAAATAACCCTATAATTTATGAAAAAATCGTAAAAAACAAATAATATGCCACAAACAAAAGGTTTAGAACAGGAAATTTGGACAGGTCTCTTACTGGAAGACTTTATTCAAGAAGACACGAGCTTTCTTTTGGAAGCAAAGAGTTTTGACGAGTACGTGAATTACAATACCATTCATTTATCTATGATAGGCGCAAGACCAGACGTAGTAAAGGACAAAGGTATTGATGAGAAATTGGAGGTAAAATCGCTTAGAGACCAAGCAAAAGCAGTATCTTTAAACGTGTACCATACCACGCCCACGCCGATAGACTTGAAATATACGGACAAATTGCCTTATGAATATCAAGCGAGCGTGATTAAGAGGCATCAGCAGGCTTTACGGCAACAAATTGTAAAAACCGCTGCTTACGAATTTTCGCCAAACAAAGCCACTTTTGAGGCGGACGGCAAGGTAACGCTTGCAGACATCTATGCTTTGGCAGAGGTATTTAACAGAGAAAACATCATAAACCGAACCTTAGTGTTAGATAGTAGGCACTTACTGTCCTTACAACAGGAAAACATCAATTTATTCCACCAAAATGCCTACGACCCGTTAAAAGGTTTTAGTTTAGCTGGCTTCAATGTGTTTAGTTTTAACGGACTTTACTGCGACCAAAGTGGCGTAAAAAAAGCAGAAAACACAGCTATTGATGCTAGTAAGCACGTGCCAATGAGCTTTGCTTTTGGCAATGATTACGCTTGGCGTGCTTTGGGTGATGCAACTGTGGTAGAAGAAAATTCAGCGCAATTGCACGGCAAGATACTAGGCTTTGGTATGCACTTTGGTTGTGGCATGTTGGTGGGCAAATGTTATGGGCTTTTTGAGAAAAAATCAATATGACAAAAAAAACAGAGGAAAAAGTCAAGATATTTTTCGCTGCTTATCCAAATGAAACAGCGGTAATCGTTACCAGTTTTGGCGATGTGTACAAGGTGTCTGCGGAAGATATAGTAAAAGATGTCTGCTTGCGCAGAGGAGCTATTTACAAAATTATAAACAAACCTGAAGCAGTTGTAGAGGAGTTGCCTGCGCAAGAAAGCGTAGAAATTAAGGAGGCAGAAACCAAACCACAAGACGTGGTTTGGGAAGAGCCAGATGTCAAGCCAACCAATAAAACAGGTAAAAACAAATAAAAAAATGGGAGACGTTTACATAGTAAAAAATCAAGGCTTAGGTAAAACCACTGTCATTGATGATAGCGTCAGTGGTATGTTAATCAATGGTGTGAGTATAGCTGGTGGTATTCAAGAAAATGAAGTGTACCGCTTAAAATCTATTGAAGAATTAAAAAAACTCGGCGTTACGGAGGATAATTTTTATATTCTATTTAGAAATGTCCAGCAATTTTTCCGCATAGCTCCGAACGCCGAGTTATATTTGAAAATGGTTAATCCGAATGGTGGCGGATACCTAGATTTGATAAAAGAAATACCTTTTTTTGTTAAAAAATGCGAAGGCAACATAAAGCAACTAGCTGTAGTCTATAATGGAGGCGAAGGTTATTACTACAAAATAGATGAATGTGTTACTTTGGCGCAAGCGCAGGCAGAGTTGTGCGCCAAAGAATACGCTTACTGTCATATAGTGTTGGGTGCTTACGGTCAAGCTACGCCTTTATGTTTCCCTTTTGCAGAACTAAAAAACCTTCGTAAGTGCAACGCACCCGACGTGTCGGTGATGCTTGGCGTAGATGCTACGTATGCAAACGAAATGGTTACTTTTAGCGAAGACGGCAAGGAAAAGCAGAAGTATTACAGTGCCGTGGACACGGGCATTGCGCTAGGCGCAATTGCTAAAACAGGCGTGCATCAATCTATTGCGCACGTAGGCACGATGAACCTTTATGGGCAAGACTTAACCGTGCCTGCTATTTGCGGAGGCAAACTGGTTAGCGAGCTGTCGCAAGGTGAGCAGGCGGAAATTGAAGACAAGGGTTATTTATCCTTCAAAACCTATGCTGGGCGTGCAGGCATCTATTTCAATGATGCGGCAACTTGCACGGCACTCACGGACGATTACGCTTATATCTACACCAGCCGTACTATGAATAAAGTCATGCGTACTGTGCGTGAAAGCCTGTTGCCACGCATCAATGGCAATATCAGAATAGATGCTGTTACTGGTTTAATTGACCCCTTAGAGCTCACAGAACTCAAAGAGGAGGCGAGCAAAGGTTTGGCACGCATGCAGGCGTTTGGAGAGATAAGCGGATACGACGTGGAAATTAACCCAGAGCAAGATGTTATAGGTACAGGTATGCTCTATGTAACCATATACGTTGTTCCTGTTGGTGTAGCGAAAGCGATTAAGGTAAATGTAGGATATAAGTCTAAATTAAGTTAAAAATGATAAAACCAATAATCAACGGAAAAACCTACGGCTGGACGGATATTAGCTTTGTGATGCTAGGGCGCACGGTGCGTGGTATCACGAGCATAGACTACAAGGAAGAGCGGGAGAAAGAAATGCAGTACGGCGCAGGCGCATACCCTATTGGTTACGGTGTAGGCAGGTACAAAGCAGAAGCGTCAATCACACTATACAAGTTTGAAGTGGATGCTTTAAATGCTGCCGCTATCACTTACGGCAGTATCTTAGATTTACCAACATTTGACGTTCTTGTGCAGTTCGCAGACGCCAATACCAAGGTGCCAATTGTAACAGTACTGCGCAACTGCGCTTTCAAAAACAATGGTATTTCTGTGAAAGAGGGCGATTTGAAGACAGAAGTTAAATTAGACCTTATGGTGTCGCACATAGAGCATTCAAAGACAGTTATTTAAAAACAATTTAAAAAAATGGAACAAGAGTTAAAAAAATGGAAAACAGAGTACGGCAACGTGCTTGCAGTTACTGTCGGCGAAAGCGTCTCGTACTTTAGAGAACCAAGTATCGCAGAATTTAGTATGGCGCAAGGGATAAGTCAAGGCGACGGCATGAGAATGCTATCTGACTTGATAGAGAAATGCTTTTTGGGCGGATTTAACTACAAGGAAGCACAGGGGTTTTCAACCCAAATGGCTTATGTGAGTGCCTTTTCCAAAGCCTTAGAACCCAAAACCTTTGAGGTAAAAAACGTCTAAGGGGTCTCAGGCTAGACCCCTTAACAGAAGGGAGCGACTTGCGCAAGCTAGGGGCTTTGATAAGGGCAAATTTCAGTATAAACCCAAACGCCCTAAGTGATGAAGACTTTTTAAACTTAGCCACAGAGGCTGAATATGTAGAAGGTTACCGAGCGTTAAGGCAGAAAGTAGCAGTGATGGAGGCGATAGCGGAATTATTAAAAAAATGAACGGACAAGCAAAAGTAGGACTACAGATAAACATGGAGGGCGACGTTGTCGCTCGGCTCAATGATTTAACTAAACGAGTTGATGAAGTGGCTGGGCATGCTTCTAAGCTAGACAAGGTGTTTAAAGGCTTTTCTGTGGTCAAATTTGATGCTATCGCCAACAGCGTGAGCAATCTGCGCAATAATATCAATGCTATGGTTGCACCAGGGGTTGAATTTGAGCAGTCTATTTTAGACTTAAAAGCAATAACAGGCATTGCAGATAAGCGGCTAGAAGATTTTGCCCGTAACATGGGTGTACAGTCTGCACTTGGTGCACAAGAAGTAGTAGATGCTTTTAAAATGCTTGCATCAAACATAGATGTTAATATTGCTGCTGAAAAATCAGGTACTACCGCAAAAAATGTACTTGAAGGTCTGACTTCTGAAGTTATTAAATTGTCGCAAGCCGCAGGCATGCAAATGCAGGAAGCATCTAACGCTGTTGCTTTCACATTAAACCAGTGGGGACTTTCTTTTGATAAAGCGGGACTTGTTGTAGATGCTTTGGCTGCCGGCTCAAAATATGGCGCAGCAGAGGTTACAGATTTATCGTTGTCCTTAAAAAATGCAGGTGCTACAGCCGCTGCAGCAGGGCTTAGTGTGTATGATGCCGTGGGTGCATTGGAGGTTTTAAGCCAAAACTCGCTAAAAGGCGCAGAAGCAGGCACTGGACTTAGAAACGTCATCAGCATATTGCAAACCAAAGGAATAGAAGGCGTGGATTTAGCTACAGATGGACTGAATACAACACTTGCAAAACTCAAGGATAAAATAAACGACGCCACATGGGTTACCGAGACGTTTGGTAGAGAAAATGCGAATACCGCACGCATACTAGTAAGTAATGCTGACGCTGTCTCAGAGATGATTGAACGTGTAAAGGAAAGTGGTGTAGCTGCCGAACAAGCGGCAATAAGGACAAGTAGCTACGCTTTTCGGTTAAAACAAACGCAAGAACGCCTCAATGATTTCAAAATAAGCGTTTTTAACGCATCGGGCGGACTGGTGGTTTGGGCGGAGGCGGCGTTTTCCGTACTTGTGCCGATTAGCCAAACTTTACCTTTATTGAGTGCTTTAAGTCAAGGGTTTAAAACCCTGAATGTGGTTCAAGAAGTAACTACCTTTTGGAATGGCGTTTGCGGTGGCTCGTTTACAGGACTTGCAGCTGCAATTTGGACGGCGACAAAAGCCTTTTGGAATAGCCCTTGGGGCAAAGCCATAATCATGATTAGCGCACTTGTTATTATCATTGAACAGCTGGCCATGAAATTTGAGTATGTCCGAGAAAAGGTAGATGGTGTAACGAATGCCGTTAAAAACCTGCTTGGTTTGGGCGAAAAAATAGACGTGGACGCAGGTGTTACTATGAGTACAAACGTAAATGATTTGAGTACACGAGATAAATCAGACGTAAATAACCAAACGCTCACCGACCAGTTCAGCGAGCAAAACAATACCGCCAGCGGTGGTAGCGGTAGTATGGTGCGCAACAACAACATCAGTATTGGTAATTTAATTGGGCAATTCACCATCAAGGTGGACAGTGTGAAAAACGGCGGGCAAAACATTAAGGAGCAAATATCAAGGGCTTTGATAGATGCTGTAAGAGACACGGAATTAGCACTGGGATAACATGTGGGCGGAATATTCATTGCAAAAATTACTCACCTACGTAGGGTTTAGGGCAAGGTATAAGCCTTACCTAGCCACGCTTTTGACAAATCTGCTCAACCAAAAAGACCCTGTACAGTATAAAATTCAAAAAGAAGAGCTAACAAAGCTGGTTTTAGAAGACTATCAAATTGCAGAAAACGAGCCTAAAAATGTGGTGCGTGGTGGTATGTTTGATTTGCCTGTACAGGGCAATATTGAACTGAAACTACCACAGAAAGACAAGCTGGTACTTACTTCGCCGATAGTCAATGCAAATCTGTCCAAGCACATCGTAACCACGCCATTGGTACGTTACGACGGCACGGTGAAAGAATACGTAAGCATGGGTGACTGGCAGATTGAGGTTAAAGGTTTTTTTTGTCAGCACGAAGAAGCTAAGCCTTTGCAAGAACTTACACAGATGCTTGCTTACGTCAAAGAAGCAAGGGAAATAGAGATAACCAGTGAATACATCAACGCCTTAGGCGTGTATAGTGTGGTGGTTACAGAATTAGACTTACCAGCGGTGCCTTACGGCAATTTGATAGCTTACCGATTGAGCTTGCTCTCAGACAAGCCTTTTGAACTTAAATACAAAGACAAACGCAATGTATAAACTAAGTTTGAGTATAGAAACCTCACGTGTGCACTTGCACCAATTGCACGAAGTAAATATTGAGTCTTCGTGGCAAGAGTTCACGGACACCGCCGTGGTGCAATTGCCTTACATGACGTATCTTTCGGGTACAAGTATTAAAAACGCTTTTAAAACAGGCGATGCAATAAGCATCAAGCTGGGCTACGATGAAGACCTGCAAGAGGTTTTTAAAGGCTATATCGCAAGGGTGGAAGCAGGTGTGCCGATTAAATTACATTTGGAAGATGAAGCGTATCTGCTTAAAAAGCGTGCCGTGGCACCCAAGCAGTTTACGAGCGCAAGCCTTGCGCAAGTACTAAATTACATCGGCGTGAGCAAATTTAAAACGATTGGCGAGGTGCAACTCGGTACATTTGTGATAGACAAAGATTTGAACACAGCAGCAAAGGTCTTGAACCGTATAAAAGAAAGCTACGGATTACATAGTTTTTACCGACAAGGCTTGCTAAATATAGGCACGGTGCATAGTAGCGGTGGAAACCATAAATTCCACCTGCAAAACAATGTGATTTCGGACGAGTTGGAGTTTAAAACCAAAGACGAGATAAGGCTAGAAGTGGAAGCGAAGAGTTATAGTGCAGATGGCAAAGTATTGGTGTATAAGTTCGGCGACACCGATGGCGAAAAACGCACATTGCATTACTATGGGCTTGGTAAATCGGACTTGGAAAAAATGGCAAAAAAAGACTATGAGCGATTTGCATACGAGGGCTTTCACGGCAAGTTTACTGCTTTTGGTGCGCCGTTGGTTAGACACGGCGAAATCGTTCAAATTACGGACGATTTCAGCGAGAAAACAGGTAGGTATTACGTAGATGCTGTAACGTACAGTTTCGGCATGGGCGGATACAGGCAAGATATTGAATTAGGTAAAGCGGCAATATGAATATTGTGGAAGTAATAAAACATATAGCCAGCCAAGTGGTCGGCGTAAAATTGATGCAAGGCGTTGTAAAAGCCGTGCAAGAAGATACTTGCACTGTTGCTATTGACTACGGCACAGACGAGGAGCTTGCGTTGGAAAAAGTCAAATTGAACGTGGTGGAAGGCAGCAAGAAATCTACCTACGCCAAGCCAGCAGTTGGTGCTTATGCTTTAATTATTAAACTGCCCGAAGTGGACAACTGGTATTTATTGCACGCCAGCACCACAGAAATGCAACATTTGAATGGTAAAGACTTTGGAGGTTTGGTTAAAGTCAAGGAACTTACGGACAAATTAAATGCCATTGAAAAACTTTTAAACAACTTTTTAAATGATTTTAAAAACCACACGCATAGCATCAATACGCCGTTTGTTGGCACAATAAACCCAGGTACGCCAGCATCTATGCCTATAACAGGCACGGTAACAATGGGCGACACCATGAAGACCGTATGCGTGCTAAACGCAGTAAACGAAACAAAAGTTAAAGATATAGAGAACCCGAACGTAAATCACGGATAAATGAAAGACTTGTTACTTAACGAATATGGCGATTTAGCTATTGAAAAAGGCGACTTGCAAGTAGGCTTGGCGGACGAGCAGGCGGTGGGCTTGCTTTTGATGACCGAACAAGGTTCCGTAAAGTTTGACCCTTTGGCAGGCGTGGGCTTGCAGGGGCATTTGAATAGCAATTATGGCTACTCGGAGCAAGTAAACTTGAAGAGAAAGATGTCTGTTCAAATGGAGTACGAGGGTTTCTCACCCTCTATACTGGAAATAAATGACTTAAATAGAGGTAATATTGCGGGGTATTATGAAGCATAAAGTGGTTAATCAGCAGAGTGTATTAGATGTGTGCGTGCAAACATACGGCACAACAGATAAGCTATTGGATTTTTGCGCCGAAAACGAAATAAATCCAACCGCAAACCTGCAAGACGGCGACAACTTAAATTACCAAACATCAAGCGGTTGGGCAGATAAAAACGTAGCAAACATCATTAACAGTGAAGACTGTTCTGAGGGTATAGCGTTTAGAAGAATAAAAGTGGATTTTAAAATAAAATAACATAACATGTTAGACGGAGAAGCATCAGACATAGAGAGTTTGAAAAAGGCATTTTCAAATGGCAAAACGCCCGATGAACTGGACTTTTTGAGTTTAATCAAGTCCTGCATAAATAGGCAGGGCAATGGCTTTGAACTCGTAGAGCCTTTGATGGCAAATGAAAAGGAAGCCATACAAGGTATGGAAGCGAAAAAGTTAATTTCGCCATTCACTTTGGCACGCACGCTTGCTTCGTTGGTTTACCCTGAGTTAAAGAAATTGCAAGATAAAGATAAGGAATTGGAAGCAAAAGACAAGGTTTTGGATGCCAAAGACGCTGACTTACAGAAGCAGATAAATGATGTTTTGGCAAATTCAACACGAGCTTTGCCTGTCGGCAGTGTAATCCTCTGGGGTTTTACACTAGACGTATTGCCTTCAAATTTTGTCATCTGCGACGGCAGAACTATAACTATCAACGGCAAGTCATACAAAGTGCCAAATCTTGTAGACAGGTTTGCTTTAGGGATTAAAGCCGACGGGGTGAGGAATAAGGAAGACGGCAAGGCAACTGTGGCGTTAGAAGTTAAGCATTTAGCCGCACACAACCACAAGGTATCAAAAACTGGAGAGCATCAACATACCACCTATGTATTACGAATGAAGCCAGCAAACACGGTCTCATTTGGCACAGCAGATGGTTTGGATTTTCACGTTAATTACGTTTCGGGAGGTGGTACTTTTGGTTTACAAAACTTAAAGAGAGCAATAATACAGCCAGGAAACGGCGCAGACGCTTTGATAACCGCTACTGGGTATCCTATAAATCAAACGGATTGGAATAACATCAATCCTCCAGAAGTCGGTGCGCACACACACGATACTGTTGGCAACAACGAAGCTCACGAAAACATGCCACCTTACTGCACCGTTTATTACGTGATAAAAATA
>Ga0114964_10002210_pt1 | contig 13648 bp, 6 predicted proteins | sample C_131016_MF_Meta_FD_92638 | JGI IMG/M metagenome (GOLD analysis project Ga0114964, IMG submission 92638) | Freshwater microbial communities from Lake Croche, Canada to study carbon cycling - C_131016_MF_MetaG | ecosystem: Environmental > Aquatic > Freshwater > Lake | place: Lake Croche, Canada... | reverse complement strand
TCTCAACCTCCTGGAACCCAAAAGAGCTATAAACACCCTTGATAACCCCTAAAACACTCTCCCGCTTAGCCTTCTCGGCAGGCAGAAAGTCCCTCATACCTCTAGGTGGGTTAATGTCTTTGGCCATGGGTCAAGTTTGGCAGATTACAACGAAATTTATCCACAAACTTTCATTGACGTCAAAATGTCGGCAGAACAACCTATTCTTTCCTTATGAAAACTTTTGAAGTACAGGCAAAGGCACAGCCGCTTGTCAAATGGGTGGGAGGAAAAAGGCAACTTCAGGAACAGATTTTTAGCAAAATGCCACTCAATTTCAACACCTACTTCGAACCTTTTCTAGGAGGTGGTGCGATGTTCTTCCGTTTGGCACCAACAACGTCAGTTCTTTCGGATCTGAATGCAGGATTAATTAACTTCTACGCATATGTTAAGAGTGAGCCCGAGTCAATCGAGAAAATCGCAGCTGAAATCTCATCACATTTTAATGCGCTTTCGATCGAGGAACAGGAAAATTATTTCTTGTCTCTTAGGGCTGAATACAACACAAACGGTAGGGAGGGTGCTAGGGAGGGTGCTAGGCAAGCTGCAGTTTTTCTATTCCTAAACAAGGCAGGCTTCAATGGAATGTATCGAGAGAATCAAACTGGCGATTTCAACATACCCTTTGGAGGAATGAATAAAATCAAAAAAATTAACCTATTCGAACCTGGAAATCTAAAAGCAGTTAGTTTGATACTGCAAAGGGCCACATTGAAACATGCAAGTTTTGAGGAGATACTACACAAGGACTTTGTTCAGCCCGCTAAAAAAGGAGACTTGGTTTATCTCGATCCCCCATACATTCCTTTGTCTAAGACTTCCTCATTTACTTCATACACCAAAGAAAACTTTAGTTCCTCAGAACAACTGCAGCTACAAGAGAGACTTGTGTCAGTCATTGAAGACCTATCCAATAGGGAAGTTGCAGTTGTCCTCTCAAATAGCTCTGCAGGACTTTCAAGTGAATTGTTTGAACATAAACTTGGCATGCAAAAGCAAGAATTACCAGTGACACGTCTCATATCTGGTCTTAGCAAAGGCCGGACAAAGGTAACCGAGCTTATCCTTTGGAACGACATCGCTCAAAAAGCCCTAGAGAAAAGCCGCTAATACTTGTTCAGGCGCTTTTGACTGAGTGCCTAAAGCGAGCCAAACTCAAAGAAGGAAGGAAAATAATATCCAACTGCGTCTACAGGCTTTCAACTCTAAGTTGAACGAATCCTGGATTTCTTGTAGCCGTTAAAGACGGTGAGTTGAGCACCAGTCACAGTAGCTGCTAATAAAAAATGTAATTGCTAAACGTCTAATCCGTAATTTTAATTCGTGTCACGTTGTTCTGCTCTCGGAGACGTACCAAGCACTCTCCGACATCTAAGTTCTCCAAAATTGCGGTGATTTGCTTGATTTCCCCTCCGCCCAAAAATCTTGCTGATGCCGCAGAAGTTGGATTATTCATTCGGAAAACCATTTTTAACCCTGCGTTATCCTTAACGTCGTCATGGAAATCCCCGATTGACTGACTTGCAAGGATTACGCTTATGCCAAATTTTCTCGCCTCTTTGAATAATTTGCCAACGGTGGAGTCTTTTGAGAGAAGGTGAGCTTCATCAACAAATAGCGCAAAGTCTATTTCGGTTCTTTGACCTCTGCTGTACATCAAACTGTAAATTTTGCGCAAGACCATGCCAGCGCAAACTCTCTTAAGCTCTTCGGAACCCAGGTTGCTCAAATCAATTACGAAGGCGTCTTCTAATTTTTCAAAATCTAAGTTAGGTGAATTCCTGAATAAATCAAACTCAGTAATTCCAATGATTCGGGCTGATGCGTGAGCTCTTTTATTTGAATTTTCTAGCAATTCAAGCTGTGACACGAAATCCCCCATTGTTGGAATATCCGCAGATTGAGAATCTATAAATCCTGAAGATTCGAATGCCGCTAATAGCGCTTTGTAGACAAGCACCTTCTGAATGTCTCCTAGACCGCAAACTGATTGGAGAATGTCACCGAAGTCCAAACAAAACTGTTTTACGTTACTTCGATCTGAACTAGAAGGTAGGAATGGGTTGAATGGCAAGCCCTCAGTGGCCACGTTTATAACCTTGGAATAGGACTGCATGCTTTCTGCTAGGTCACCATGAAAATCTAAGACCACGCTACCAGCATGTCTAGTGAACTCTCGGTGGACTTTCTTTATTGTTCGAGATTTTCCCTGACCTGACATTCCCAAAATCACTGCGTGCGGACTGCCAGCGGTGCTTACTTTCCATTCAACTTCAATCATTTTCAACCTCAACACCCAGGACAATACGAATTTCCCTCGTCGGAGAGCTACTAACTGAGTTACTACCCAATTCAGGAACCGGAGGCGAAGAAATAATTTGTGCAGCGATGCTTTCTTGTATTTTAGGTTCAGGATTAAGATTCGGTAAATCCTGAACAATGGGATCTTCAATCTCTGTGTTGTCTGAGGTGTTTTTAGATTGAGAATGCATCACAGTAGTGAAGCCTTGATCTCTAAGTTTTTCCCCATTGAGAAGAACAAGTTCCATTTCACCAACATTTCGGGGGAGGCTAGCTTTCGATGCTTGCATGGAGACAATGAAACCAGTTTTAACTATTGTAGGAGTTTTGTGAGTTATTTCAATTTCCCTGATGGCCGCAGTGATTTGGTCGTAGACAATACTGTCAAGTTCGTTTCGCAAGAGAGCTCTTTCACTATAGAACCTGAGCAGGCTAGCCCATCGGGCCCATTGCAAGTCTGAATCAAAACGATTATGTCCGTTATTCTCAAATATCCTGTCTCTAAGGATGGTCTCTGTTTGGTTTATTTGTGATTCCATTACCAGAGGGAGGGCAACTTCAGGCTCTCCCGTTCTTGCCTTGACTTCGACCAAATTGATCGAATAAGAGTCTTCTGAGAATTCGATCAAAATTAAGTCGCAACGTTCGCCAGACTCGCCGACATTTCTGGAATGCGTGCCGAATAAATTCAGGTGGGAGTCAACAGGAATAACAATTTTATTTTTGAGGTGGCCGGAAATGCGAAGGTAAGCCATAGTGACCGCAAGCCCTATCGTTTCTTTCGCCTTCGTATCCTCTCTTAAAAGCCGAAGTGCTAATTGTCCAGAAGCCAAAGAAAGCGACTCTAATAGATACTTGGCGTCCACCCCTCTAGGCAGTAGGCCAATGTAGTTCATAGCCTCCTCTAAAACTCTAAAGAGTTCCGAGTTCTTACTGCTACTGACGGTAATTCGGTTGCCAACTCCATCAATGAAATCTGGTGCGTAATCGAGAACGAAGCCTTCTATAAGCGATTGACCTAATATCACTTCGATAATCCCTAATCCAATGTGCGGGTCTACGGCGATAACCCAATCAGCAAATGAGTGTACGACGGCAAGCTGTGCAAGTTTATCCACGTCGATCGCCAGCTCAAGGACTGGAAGTGAATGTCTACCTCCTCCGACACCAGTTACCAATGCTTCGAGGTATTTATGGTGCGCTGCTGTCAAGATATCAGGATTTTGTGCATCTAGAGAAGTCACAGCAGGAAATGTTAGAAAACGTTTACCTCCTGCCAGATCTTCAGAAACACTGGCAGTCCTTACAATTAGACCATTTAAAGTCGAAGTCGCCTCGACAGACCTTGAATCGGCATAAGTCACATTGGAGTCCGCTAACCCCTCGATGATTGCTATGTGCTCGTCGAATTCTTCGTCTCCTAGTTGGTCAATTCTCTTTGCTCTGACCTCAAGGCTTGGGCTTAGAAATGTATCCTTCTGGTTTGAGTCCAGCTGCTCTACGGTCTCTTGAAGATCTTGAATACTTGCAAGTGGTCGGACAAAATTAAAGTAATTTGAATAGACAGTAACTCTAGAACGTTTGAGACGATTTTCTGTACCACCGACCATTAATCTTCCAAGAATACCCGAAATCAGGGTTCCGTCCCCTGGCGCAATCGAAATTAAATTAAGTGATTTGCCCTCTGCATGGCTATCAAGGTAGCGATTCACTTTGTTAGTGACTGAATCCATTGAGCTGTAGTCTCTGATATCAAGCTTATGAGGGCTCAGCACAGAATTTAACACTTCAAGACAGAATTGCTGCTCCTTATTTGAAGGCTCAACGTAAACTCCAGCGCCGAATATGAGTTCCCCGAGATATACATACGGCCCTACATCAATGCTAGTTTTCCCAAAAATTGTAAAAGGGTAATTTGCAGGCGTTATTGAATTTGCAATACTCAAATCAAATTTCTCTGGTCTTCTCTTTCTGTCAAGTTCGGTAACTAGCAGGCGGCTCCAGCTGATCATTCTCAAATAGTGGTCTGCAAGCCATTTGAGCCTCATTGGATGTATAGGGAGAATTACAGAGGCATTTATCTCGCCCTTTATGGATGAAACAGAAACCTGAAGGGTATCCAACTTCAAAAGAGCTTCGGTCACTACAGCGTTTGATGTCGACACAGATTCAGAGTAAGTCTCTAAGTATTCACAACATAATTTTACAAATTCAACATCTTCCAATAAGTTCTCGGGAACCTTCGGGCCTTCAATTTGACTGAGCCTCAGTAAAACTCTCTTTCTAACTTCTAATAGGGCAGCAGGTATCTCGAGCTCGTTTCTTTCCAGCAGGTTGAATCCCATCTTGCCACCAGTAAGCGATGTACCAACGAAGAGAAAAGCTCTTTCAGGGTTAGCCAAAATGAAATTCTGGATGTCTACCACTAGAGGGGAGATGGGGATGCTTACCTTACTGCCATTGCCGAAAGTGCCTGTAAGGAAATCACCTTCGTAGCTGAAATTACTGATTTGTATGGAGTTGGAGCCTTTGAAGGTTTTATCCAATACAGCATGGCCAATCGAAGGATATACATTTCTCTTTGCTGAACTTCTATCTGGTAAGTCGTTGTATTGTGACTCGATTTGAAACTCTTGGCTGTAAGCCAATGCGACTTCAGAGGATCGTGAGGATTTCTTGGAGAAATTAACTTCATTTCCATCTGCATCTAGTGCAGTTAGCCGAACCTGATACCTGGGAGCTAAATCCTCTTTTTCCTCCTCCGATAAGTCGAACGTAATAGTAGAAGTTCTGGCAGTTGACTTTACGACTTTAGACCTTAGGGTTGGAAAATCACCTCTAATTTCTTCGACTGGAAGTACCTCCACTCTCCATTTCCCAAGTTCTCCCACAATAGTTGGAGTAGTCGACCAAGAGATTTTAACTTTATCCAGTGCAGTCAGAGTCCCCGAGTCAGAATCGTAATGTAGGAAACAGCCGCTATCCAACTTGCCATCGTTAGTAACAAATTGCTTAATTGATAGATCTAATAACTCGATTTCGCTCTTTGAAACGATTGGCCATTTCTCAAAAGTTAACTCCTCTGGCAACCTAGACTTCCATAGTTCTGGATCGCGATCTACATTTTGTTCTTCTAGAAATTTTCTTAGCATCTGGAAGAAATCTCCAAAAACTAAATTTGCTCTTTCGAGTCTCTCTGCGATAGTTGAAGTAGAGGACTTTGCGAAGATTTCTTTGACTGCGACTCTGTTCTGAGATATTCGATTAAGGTAATCGCTTCCAAAATCAGGAATCAAGCCTATTTCGTTTAGATATCGCCCCAGCGCTTCGATCCGGAAATCCTTTTGTTGCAATCGTTGAACAAATAAAATCTTATTTAGTATTCCAGTTGAACTTGAGCCAGAAGATTCCGCGATACCTAGAAGATTCTTAATCTTGGAGCTCTGGTCTAATTCGCTTAGTTTTTTTGAAAGTAAGGAATTAAGAACATCGTCGAAATCTACTTGGGAAAAAGTGTCGGGACCAAGAGACCCTGTTACTTCTATTGAGCCGTCGAAAAGATAAATGAAATTGAGTGAATCAGCAAACTCAGGCTCGCCTATTTTGGCTTTCTCCTCGACCTCGTTCCGAATGTCAATACATCCCTGATCGTCTAACACATTTCGACTCGTATCTGAATTTAGACCAAGAATTTTATGTTGGAAAAAAGGCCTTTGGTTTACCTGAACTGATTTCCAAGTACCAAGCTGATTGTCCTCTTGATTGGAAACCAGGTATGAGTGCTGTATTGGCAGAAGTTCATCAAGAAATTTGGAAATCACTTCGATTGTCTCCGTGCTAGTAAAAAGTCGGATGAACTTTCCTTTAACTTGTTCTGAGCAATATTCAGTTACAAATAATTCAACACCCTCTCGAATTGCCTCAACCGTGCGAATTTCAAGCATTTCTACCTCCTAACGGATTCCTCACAATTTGGGCGTTAGAGTCATCGGAAAGCCCATCAAAAAGTCCTAGCATCTTGAGTTTGTCTTTGAATGCCGCCTTATTCCTTGCAGCAGCCTTGTTATCTTCAATGGAATTCATGCCTAATGGAGGTCTATCGATCACGATTCCATAGCGTTCCTCTAGTTTTCGAATAAGCATCGGCATCGGCATTCGAACAGGACGTGTGGCATCTGCTGGGTTACCCTCATGAATAAAACACATCTGAATGAGCGTTGTCAACATGCTGTCTGACAGTCTGTATTTCCAAGTTGTGGGCGCTCGCTTAGTTCCCGACAAAAGAGAATTTGCTGTTTCTCTCGAAACAGGCTCAAGGCCGCCTGTTGAATATGCCCACTTACGCATACCGTCAAGAGCTTCTCGCTGTCGGTCTTCGATCACAATCCTTGAAACTTTTTCCACTGGGTTTGTGTAATCTTCAATTAAACGCGAAGCTAATTCTCGTTGCTCTTCTTTCATTTCAGCCATCAACATCGAGAGTCTTACTGTCGCCACAGTGTGAATTTCCGGATCGTTGTAAAACTTGATTAGTTCTGCTACTAGACCCTGGTAGTTATCTTTTACAGACGCCTGATACTGAGTTGCCTTAAGTGACTGCAACACTGTTGTCTCAGTCTCCCGAAGAATCATCATCGAATCAAAGAGCCTTCGTAGGCGTTTAAAGTCTCGGGCTACTGATAAGTTTGCCATTTCGGAGGACCGACTAGAAGCATCATTCGTGAAGTCAAAATACAAATCTAACTTCTCTGCGTTAAAAGATTCATCGCCTGATTTGTATATTTCAAATTCTCTCTCGATTGCGAGGGAGCTTAGTAGTGGCAGGCAATAAAGATGGAATCCAAGAATAGCTTCCAGCCCTGATGTAACTTCAAGAGATGTTCGGTCACGAGAAGCTTCAATAAAAGCTACTAAATCTTGGCCAAGTTTTAAATAGGTTTCTGGGAATGGTCCGAGTTTGGCAACTACTGGATCTGAATTTGGATCTTTCCCCGTCAGTCCCTCAAGTGCTCTAAGTTGAAGAAGTGACTCAATATCTACAGTTGTGCCTTCTTGGTAACGAGGCGCTGTTCGAGGAAAAGCTCCAAATTCAACCCCTTTTCCAAGGACAGATCTGGACTCCAAACGTTCCTCGTCAGCAATTAGATTCATAATGCCTTTAGCGACCTCGAATCGGTCGAAACTTTGGGTCACATTGCTCACGGCAATCATGGACTCATAAGCGAATAAATCAGCTTTTCTGTAGCGTGACGTAGTTCTTGGGTATCCACTTCGATACACAGCGGCAGAGTGTGGAACAAAATAGTCGATGTTCTCTTGTCCAGATCGCCCTCTCCCTGATCTTTTCATGGACAGGACGCTTGCTCGAAGCCATCCTTCCAAAATTTGCTTTCCTCTAGCATTCGAAAAGCCAGAAATTTTTGGGTTTGATGACAAATTGTCTACTATCTTGTCAAGGCCTTCTAGCCCCGGAACTCCATTTGGGGTTGAAACTCGACCGTGTTTCACGATTCTCTCTAGTAGGCGAACTATGAGCCTTTCCATGTCGGTCTCATTCAGAAGAACCGGAACAAGAGTATCGTTTTTCGCAGAAGCTAAGTTTTTCCAGATTCCAGAACGAGGTATTAAATTAACCATTAATACTCTCCATTTCAACTCCAAGGTGAATGAGACCATCGGACACCCTAACTAGGTTTTGCTTACCAGACGGCTCGACTACATAAATCTCATTTATGGGCTGCCCAATTAGTGAATTTGTAAACCTCTGGACCTCATGTCTAACTGCATCTGATGCGGGATCATTCATGAGTTGACCACCTTCAGACCTACATAAGACCTCGAAGATGTCAAGACTAATCAAAAAGCGGTTTGAGCTTGGGACATGGGTCAATAACAATGCTTCAAATTGGGTTTCAATGTATTCATTCTTAGGGTGAAGTACATCGAGTTTGAACTCCCCCAGCGGAAATTTTCTTAGGGGTATCCAATTACCATCTGTTCTTTTAGAGATAACTAAGTCTGATTCTTCATAGAAAATCGAACCAACTAGCCTGCTCATTCCCCGAAGAATAATTGGAACAACCCCAGCAGCAGGCTCCTTCATAGAATCTACAAACTTAGTGAGGAACTTGTAGCTTCTAGAATCATCCAGTAGGTCTTGCGAGACTTCACTGTTATCGACTAAAGCCTGCCTGAAAAAACTCATTCTCATACCACGTCGGTATATTTCGTTCGCCGAGAAACCGAGGTTCCTTATTTCTGGATCTTCTAGCAACTTGCTCATTTTTGATGAATTGAGGCCAGCTGGGTCTATATCTTTCCAAGTTTGAATTAGAAGGTCAGTTGTTGCATCCGAGAAAGCAAGTTGGCTGATATCCCAATCTTGCAAAGAGTGCGTCGGTCTATCTAGCATTTCGTGGACCTCTTCACATTGGAGGTCGCCGGTTATGAGCCACGATAGTGTAGATCTCATTTGCCTAAGAGTAATGCGTTTCTTACGTCTTAGATGAGTTATCTCGAAAAGCTCCTTCACGGATTCTCGCGCTGATCCAGCGAGCGCTCTTGAATTCTGAAAAATTGGGCACTTGTGCGCAGATGCACAGCCATGGCAGGCATCCCAAAGCTGTGGAGAAGTTACCTGTTCAATTACGGAATCAAGTATAGGAACGTCAGTGCCAGAAACCAGACTGCGCGTTTTGAGGTCTACGACTACCACGTCGCCACTTTGAGAATCCCCTTGTTCAAAATAGTCCTGAATGACTTGTGCGATAATTGGATATTCAAGGGAGTAGTCTTCAAAGAATTCCCTCATTCGTCCATCATTTATCGCCAGTAGAACTGTGTGGCCATCGGTTACATAAGAATTAAGAAGTTGCTTTGTTCGTTCATCGCGGCTTAACCCGTTCCTCGATTCACTCGCGTCATTGATAGCTCTCACGGTTAATGAAGCTTGCTCATAAGTCCAGCCATATCGGTCTGCTTCTAGTTCTTTGAAACCTTGACTCTTTAGTTCGGCTTGCAATGTCTGAAGGAAGGAGGTTTTACCATCACCTGCGTTGCCAGTTAGAAAGACCAATCTCGCTTTACCGGAAAGGACATCTGGAATTAACTTTGTGTCCAGCAAAGTTTGCGCATAGGTATCATCTTTACCCATTGAATTACTAGCGCCAGACTTACTCTGAATATAGAGTTTGCGTAACTTGTTCACCGACGAATTAATAAGCTGCTCTGCATCTTGTTCTGGCCATTCATTAACTTGGGGCCTTCTAATAGCATCAACTTGCTCGAACAGTTCCTCTGCAGATTGAGCCCTTTTACTCGGATCTTCGTCGCAGTTATTTAATAAAACCGTCAGAAAACTTGCTCCTTCGTCTCCAACCTGTTGTCTCTCGGCATCAGTCAAATATCTGATATTCCAATCCCTAGCTGACAAGTTCTGTTTCTCTCCTGTGTATGGAGCCCTACCGAGCATGGAAAAAACAAAGCTAGCGCAAAGGCTGTAAAGATCAGAATGTGGAAAGAGCTCTTTCTTCTTTGAAGCTTCTGGCGACATCGTGGATGGTGTACCGCCGAACTGCTTTTTCCCGATTTCAACAGCGAGTCCGAAGTCAATGAGCCAAAGGTTTTCTTGTTCATCGATCAGAATGTTCCTGGGGCTCAGGTCCCCATGCACCATACCTTTTTCATGAACTTGCCCAATCCGCCTAAGTGAGTCGATGAAAAGAGACTTGGCCTTATCAATTTTAAATTCGTCTGAGTCTGAATAGGTTTCTAGGGTTGAGCCGGGTACAAAATCGTAAACCAAATAACCAGGAGCTGGCAGATCGTTTGATGCACGAGGCGTACTGCAAAAATTTATGCCCTTTAGCGCGCTGGTAGCGCCATATTCTTTGATAGCTAGCTCATAGTCTTCGGTGCGTCTAAGAGCTTTGACCACCCTCAATTTTCCGCCATCAAGAGTGTCCTGAGCCAACCAAGATACACCCATTCCACCTTCTCCAAGCGATTGCAATAATTTGTAACGCTTGGAAATTAGCCCTCCTTCAATGAATTCATCTGAGACCTCAAGTGAATTTGCCCCTTCGCGCTTAGAGACCTCTGTTAGGTTCAAGTTCTCAATCGCATCCTTAAGAGAAATTCTCGAATCGGGGCTATGGTGGAGCATTCTTCCTAGAATTTCAATGAGTTTATCTGAGACACCATCTGCTTCATTCGGAACGTCAACTGACCCGAAAAGACAGAAACTAAAACTGGATGCGAGAGAGTAAGCGTCTGCCTCGTAGCTTGAATAGAAATCAGGATCTTGGACTTCTGGCGCTAAGAATGGGTTTCTCTCTTTGGCGTTTGAATTTGCTCGAAGAGTGGCATGCCCATCGATGTGAGCAAGCCTAAAGTTACTGAATTTAATTCTATTCTTAGGGCCTATCCAGACACTCTCTGGAGTGATGTTTTTATGAACTACTCCCTCTGAATGGATGGCCGACAAGGTTTCAAGCGCATTTAGGAACATGCGTTCTGCGCTTAACTTGAAGTCCTGTATCGTGTCCTCAGATGACATACTGCTTAACGACACGAAACGGTGTGGTTTCAAGCTAGGAACGACCCACCATTGCTTTCTTTCAAATACGAAATCTGGTAAAACAACCCAAGCGCTCCCGAGTTCTTGCAATGCCCTATAGGCATTTCTCTCCCTCTTTATAAAGTCGGCTTTTTGATTATCATCAGAGTTCCAATAACTGTGATCGAAGCAAGTTAGGAGAGCCTCCTCACCTGAATTTATGTGCTCTCCGAAAAAAGTTCGGACTCCAGAAAATGGCTCCGGAACTTCATACACAATCGCATAGTCCCCGATTTGGCTTAGGTCTGAACTCTTACCAGAAAGCCCAGAAATAATAGTGTCAACAGACTCTTTGCTGGCTCTAAATTTGGGATTGGATCGCTTGTCGACTTTAGTGAAATACTCTTCACACCCTTGAAGCTTAAGAACTGAATCGTCCACCACTTGATTCGGATTAACACGTAATACTACGTCGTCATATGACATGATGACCACGCTAATGCAGGTCATGAATTCTAAATTGAGGCGGCGCTCCTTGAGCCAGCCCGCAACTTTTTTTGCTGCCTGCGAAGCTTGATATGCTGGTGAACTACGTCTGTCTAGTTTGGATCCTTTGATGACGTACCAATCCACGTCTTCAATTGCTATTTCAGGGCCCCAACTTTTCTCTTCGACAACGAAAAGGTGGTTATCAGCAACTATTAGGAAATCAATTTCGGTGCGTGTTCGATTTGGAAGCTGCCTTCCATGAATCACGTGCCAGTGATCTGGTAGATTTTGTGCGAGGTATTGTGCAGTCTTCTTCTCACCTGGCCCCTCAAATTCACCAAGACTGGTTAATCTTGCCATTGCTCTGGTACCTCGTAACTTTCTGGATAAATCACTTCTTTGAAAACACTTCGGTTGGCTAATAATCGATCCAAGAACAAGTTGTGCCTAGAGTAGTACACATTTAGTTCTCGACTTGCTCTAGTGGGTCCCACAAAATTGAGTCTCACTTCCAAATTTTCATCTGAGATGTTGCCGATTGAGCTAATCTCTTCATGGTATTCTTTAGCGAGTTCCTCCAAACCCAGTAGAAATACATACTTGAACTCTAATCCTTTTGAAGAATGTATAGTCATCATCTTGATTGAGTTCCTATCTGGTTCATAACTCTTGGTATCAAAAAGTGGGGATATCCAATCCTGAGGAACAAAATCATTCAGTTCAGTCAGTGATTCTGAGATTTCTCTGACACTTCCCATCATTGTGAATCTTCGGCTACAAAGTATGCCTATATCAGAAAGCTTAACCTCTCTATCGTTTTTCAATATCTCGGTGATGTCCAATGCAATTGCTCGCTTGACATCCGGTTTTTTAAGCCCACCTTGCACCCAAACCAGCCGAGGCTTTGGCCCTTCAATTTCTAGATCCTCCTCAGGTATCGCACATTCAGGAATTAGAACGTTGGTAAATTCAATTATTTGCTTAGTGCTTCTGTATGTCTTATTTAGGTAGTAATAAGTTGGGTTCAAGTCTTGGAAATCTTCTTCGATTTCGGCATTTCTGTAGATGGACTGATTTTTATCTGCTACCAGCATCAACCCACCTCTGTCATCTTTGACTTTTTTAGCCAAGTAGTAGATCCAAGCCCTTAGAAAGTCTTGTGCTTCATCAACGAGAATCGCATCGGAATCCTTGGAAATGTGCAGAATTTTGTTCAGCTGATCCAGAGCTATCTTTTCAGTTGCATTCTTCATGCTGAATCGGTCGACATTTCTGCTTCGAAACTCATAAAAAGTCTCAACAACTATATTGGTTTTAGGCGTTACTAGTTTTTGCAAATAGGGCTTCAGTGAGTTATTGAAGCAAACAACGTATATTTTCCAAGATGGATGAAGAGAATTTAAGTAATTGGCCCTGGCGGCTAAAACCAATGATTTTCCGCTTCCCGGCAGTCCTTCTACAATTGTTACTCCGGTGCCGGCTAGTTTAGCAATCGCTGATTGCTCTTCATCTAGAACTAATCTTCTAGTATCAGCTGCCTTGGCATCGTATATGGGTTCCACTTGTTTCTGGACGGCGATTCTCTCTCCAAAGGAAATCGCAAGAGAAAAAGCGAGGGTTTTCTCTGAGTGATTGAGCTCGGTGTCTTCTCTTTGTTGGAGTTTGACTCGGTATCCTTTTTCTGGTCTAACGGCAGGAATAACATGTCTCTGGTAATTAAATTTAAAGTCTGAAACTCTTAACTCAAATTCCTTAACTAAGCTATAAATTTTTTTTCTAGCATTTTTATTTACTAGATCTGGTTCTTCCTGTTCGTAACCCTCTATGAGAATATCAAGACAGATAACGCCGTAATGCTCGTCCACGATCACTATGTCCGGGAACAATTGGCTTCTAAGTCGCCAGCAAGCAATTCCCTTGGACTGAAGCGACTTTAGGACATCTGCAATTTGTTCTTCTGTAGCTTCCAATTTTTACCCAAGTGCTCCTTGTTTCTATTTGTACTATCCTTTCTTTCCCGAGTGGGTCCGAGTGTCCTAGTTACCAGTTCGTTATAAAAGACTTTACTCAAGTGGCAAGACATTCTCGAAAGCACAATTGGAGATACGCCTCAGGTTCAGAATTTTTTCCTATTCCTCCTCAACCCCAATAACCCCAGCATCACTAGCAGCTAGGACTTCTGCTTTTCTAATGTCGTCTGAGAGGTCTCTGACTGCTGTTCTTAGGGCTCGTTCTGGGTCTAGGTCTTTGGATTTAGCT